>Ga0062380_10000093_pt1 | contig 12290 bp, 9 predicted proteins | sample DOMMetBare3Fresh_2_FD_59485 | JGI IMG/M metagenome (GOLD analysis project Ga0062380, IMG submission 59485) | Wetland sediment microbial communities from St. Louis River estuary, USA, under dissolved organic matter induced mercury methylation -... | ecosystem: Environmental > Aquatic > Freshwater... | reverse complement strand
CCCCGATTGTCTTTATAACAGAATTAACAATAACCGGCTTCGGTAAAAATCCATTCAGTATAATTATCTCTTCTTTTTTATTTTCAAATAGCAGATCAATTACTGCATCTGCATCAGGATGATCCGCCAATTCGCTGACGGTGTTCAACCAGGCAAATTTTACATCAGCTTCTGGTTTGGTAGCTAATAGTTCAGCTTTTAATAAATCATTTGCCACAACCGCCAGTTTCATACATTATTTTTTGCAAAGAAAAGGTATAAACCTAAATTCGTTTTCCCTAAATCATTTTTAATGGATAAGCAAGTAATCAACACGAAATCCGCACCGGCGCCAATTGGTCCGTACAACCAGGCTGTTCTCCATGGAAACACGTTATATATTTCTGGCCAGGTTTGTATAGACCCCGCCTCAGGCGAATTAAAAAATAAGGATATACAAACAGAAACACACCAGGTAATGCACAACCTCCGGGCTATCTTGTCTGCCGCAGGATTGACTTTTAACAACGTGGTTAAAACAACTATTTTTCTTACTGATATGCACCAGTTTTCAGAAGTGAATGAAGTTTACGGGAAATATTTTGAAGGAGATTTTCCGGCACGGGAAACAGTACAAGTATCCGCCTTGCCCAAATTTGTAAATGTGGAGATTAGTATGATTGCGGTGAATTAAACCCGGGCATAAAAAATCCTTTAATTACAATTTTGCATAAACCGGGGTTAGTTATTCATGCGTCGAATACTTCAAATAATTTTATTGAAACCAATTTTGTGGGCATCGAGAAAATTTTCATCCAGGCCACAACCGGATAAAATATTTGAAGCTCTTTCTGTGCTGCGACAACATATTGCTGACAAAAATGAGAAGAAAGGCATTACGCTTCAATTAGATCTGCCAGATAAATTTATTGTGTTTTCTGATCAACACCGTGGAGCAAAAAACGGGGCAGATGATTTTATGAATGCCGAGCCAAATTACATGGCTGCACTTGATTATTATTTTCAAAACGGGTATAAATTTATCAGCCTGGGTGATTGTGAAGAACTCTGGGAAAATTCACTTGCCAGTATAAAAAAACATAACGCCCTTTCATTTGATTCAGAAAAAAGATTTGTACAGCAAAACCGGTTTTATAAAGTAATCGGTAATCATGATTTGTTCTGGAATAATGATCCGCTCGGGTGGTTGTTTTTAAAAAATATTTATGACCAGGAAGTGAAGGTGTATGATGGAATAGCATTACAGTTAGGAGTCATGAGTCAGGAGTTCAGAGTCAACACCACTGACTCAGAACTCGGAATTCACAACTCCGAACTCAACATCTTCCTCACCCACGGTCACCAGGGCGATGCAAGCAGCGATGGCAACTGGTTCAGCAAATTTTTTGTAGCAAGAATCTGGGCGCCGTTACAGGCGTTTTTAAAAATAAATCCAAACACGCCAGCTTTCAATAACCAACTGAAATCAGTGCACAACCGCATCATGTATGAATGGTCTGCCCTGCAAAAAAATCTGATTTTAATAACCGGGCATACACATCAACCCGTATTTGAATCATTAACTCATCCTGAAAAATTACAACGTGATTTAAGAAAAGCAAGAGACGAAAACAGCGTTGACAAAATAAAAGAGATAGAAACAAGTTTGAATAATTTACTAAGAGGCAGTAGTGTTTACTCAACAGATTTTTCCAGCTTAAAACCATCTTATTTTAATTCCGGTTGCTGTTGTTTTAGTGATGGGGATATAACAGGTATTGAAATTACTTCTGAGCATATTTCTTTAATTAAGTGGAGTTCGGGAAAAGGAAGAGAAATATTAGAGCAAACTACTTTATCAGTTCTTGCGGATCAATTAAAATAAAAAAGCGGCTTTACCAGCCGCTTTTAATTTATCAGAAAGGTTTTTCTTTCATTTTATTATTACCCCGGTTTATATCCGGCAATAGTTTATCGGGGTCAAGTATCACATCGGTTATTTTACTGGTAGTAGGTACACTGAATGTCCATTTTGGCCCACGCTGCCAAACTTCTACCGGCAATTGCAATTTATGTTCTGTACCATTTTCTTCTTTTATTAATACAAGTACCGGCATCGGCATTTTTTCCCGGTTTTCAATCGTAATGGTTATTCCATTAGTCGGATCATTGCGTATATATTTTACATCTTTCACTGCTTGATCCAGTTTCCAGGTATTCAACACCCAGGCACGCCAAAACCAACCAAGGTCTTCACCAGAAACATTTTCTATTGTATGAAAAAAGTCCCATGGAGTTGGATGCTTAAATGCCCAACGCTTGATATATTCCCGAAAAGCAGCATCAAACCTGTCTTTGCCCAGTACCACATCTCTTAAAGCATTCAGCATAATGGAAGGTTTTTCATATGCAGCGACACCCAGGTTATTTTGCTGAATTACTTCCGGTATATTAAACAAACCATCCATTTCATTCCTGAAAACTCCGTTTGCATTGTCGCCGGGTGCATCATCACCAAAAGAAAATTCGCCTCCATTAAATTCTTTTGCAGAAAACCCGTTGATGAATGTATTAAAACCTTCATCCATCCAGGCATACTTTCTTTCGTTGCTGCCTACTATCATAGGAAACCAGGTGTGTCCAAATTCATGATCAGTTACTCCCCACAATCCACCCCCGGTGGCGAAATAACTGCAAAAAACAATTCCCGGGTATTCCATACCACCAACTGTACCTGCTACATTTGTTGCAGCCGGATAAGGATATTCATACCACATTTTAGAATAATGTTCAATACTTGCTTTGGTAAATTCTGTACTACGCTGCCATCCGTTTTTCCTGATACTTTCTACCGGGTAAACGCTGATAGCCATTGATTTTTTTCCGCTGGGTAAATTTATTTTTGCTGCATCCCAAACAAAAGCTCTTGAAGCTGCCCAGGCTACATCTCTTGCATTCTGAATTTTAAACTTCCATGTACAATTAGGCTTTGCAGGTCTTGAACTGGTTTCTTTTATTTCTTTTTCACCACGAAGAATTACTGTTTTGTCACTGTTCTTTGCTTCGTTCCATCTTTTTTGTTGTTCTGCAGTCATACACTCCTGTGGATTTTGCAATTCACCCGAGCCCGCCACAATTAAATCGGATGGAGCAGTAATAGAAAAATCAATATCTCCGTATTCTAAATAAAATTCTCCTGCTCCCAGGTACGGTAAAGTATTCCAACCCTGAATATCATCATACACACACATGCGAGGAAACCATTGTGCTACTTCATAAATAATTCCGTTTTTAGTTTTTTGCTGTCCCATGCGATCAGTACCTCTTACAGGAACTTCAAATTCAAAAACAATTTTCATTTTTAATTTATTGCCGGCTGATTTCAGCACATCAGTAAGCCATACCTGCATACGGGTATCTGTTATTGTATATTTTGGTGTAAAGGCTTTTCCGGATACATCAATACTGATAGATTTTATAACATCACCTTCGGTAAATTTTTGATTAGCCCAGCGGCCACCTGCTTCTGTTGTAGTAGCAGATCCGCGGGAATCTTTTCTGTAAATATTCTGATCGAGCTGTAGCCATAAAAATTTCAGGTTGTCTGGGCTATTGTTGGTGTAGGTAATTTCTACATCACCACTCACCTTATGAGTGGCTGTATCTAATGTTGCATTTATTTTATAATCGGCTCTGTTTTGCCAGTAACGTGGACCGGGCTCACCGCTTGCACTGCGAAAATCATTTCCAGGATAAGGATAGAATTGCGGATTAAATGCTTCATGCTGATTATAATAAGTTGAATCTTGTGTATAGCCGGAAATTAAAAAACAGATACCTGTGAGTACTGCGATAATTTTTTTCATGTGGGAAATTTAAATTAGGGTGTAAAATAGTTGAATTATGTAAATCAGTTTTACCGCTGACACAATATTTATTATTATTTAGATAAAAATTGACGCTGCCAAGGCAATACTTTCCGGTTTACCCACATCCACAAACCGGTCACCGGTATGATCATAACCAAGAATAAGATGATTGGCTGCTAATGCCAGGTAAACATCTATCAGTGAAAATTTTCCTGAAAAATTATACTCCTGCATCAACCGGAAGATATCATACTCAAATACCACTACGCAGCTATAAGCCATTTCTTGCCTCATCCCTAACACCTCTCCTGATAGATAAGTGGGAATGGATATTTTTTCTTCACCCGTTTTTTTATTTCTCCAGCCGCAGAGCCTGTTATTTTCATCAAATAATAAATAACGGGATGTTTTTCTTTCTGTCACGCCAAAGCTGATTAAGGCTTTTTGTTTCTGGTGAAATGAAACAAGTTTATTAATATCTAAATCCGTAAGGATATCCGCATTGCAGGTAATAAAACTTTCGCCGGGAGTAAAAAAATATTTTGCCTTTAGCAAACCACCGCCCGTATCCAGCAGTTCATCTTTTTCATCACTGATTGTTATTTTACTTCCCCAGCCATTGTTTTTATTTACAGCTTCAATTACCTGGCCGGCAAAATGATGAACATTTACTAATACATCTGTAATTCCATATTGCTGCAGGTATTCAATATTTCTTTGCAATAAAGATTTTCCATTCACCACTGCCAATGCTTTTGGATGATGATCTGTCCAGGGTTTAAACCGGGTGCCAAGTCCTGCCGAAAAAATCATTGCTTTCATAAAAACTTAAAACCCTTTATGCTCGGTAATATTTTGTTCACGGTGATTTAAAATTATTTTCACTTTAAATTTATTTCTCAGGTGCCGGGTTAATGCTTCGGCAGCATATACACTCCGGTGCTGCCCGCCGGTGCATCCAAAGCTGATGACCAGGCTTTCAAAATTTCTTTTTAAATAATCTTCCACAGTAATGTCAACAATATCAAAAGCACTGTTGAGAAATTCCTGCATCCTGGTTTGTTGTTCCAGAAAATCTTTTACTGATTTATCCCGCCCGGTTTGTGTTTTGTATTCTTCAAGGCGGCCGGGATTAAGAATACCACGACAATCAAAAACAAATCCGCCACCATTTCCACTACTATCGACTGGTATTCCATTTTTATAAGAGAAACTATTTATTTTAACAAGCAGGGCAGTATTATCATTCGCCTGAAAAGGTGTAAATTCATCAAAAACTTCTTGGCTGATGCAAATGTCCAGTACTTTTTTAAATTCAGGTACGGCGATGCCCATATGATGGTTATTCAGAAATGACTTTAAATTTTGTAAAGCAAGAGGGATGCTGGTTAAGAAATGTGCTTTACGTTCAAACAATCCACGAAACCCATAAGCTCCCAATACCTGCAACAGGCGTATAAGGACATATCCATTGTACTGGGACTTAAAAATAGTTCTGTCAATAGTTGAACCTATCATTTTTTCAAATGCATTCATATAATCGTTCAGCAATTTTTCTTTCCATTCATCAGGCAGGTTTGCTCTTGCCTGCCACAGCATACTGGCTACATCATATTGTGGGGCGCCCTTCATGCCACCCTGGTAATCTATAAAATGAATAGAGTCATCTTTTTTTATCATAATATTCCGGCTTTGAAAATCACGGAACATAAAATATTTATACTCTGCATGCGTGAGGTAATTACTTAATGCCTCAAAATCATCTATGAGTTTTTGTTTATCATAGGGGCGTCGCAAAGCATCCAGGAAATAATATTTGAAATAAAGTAAATCAGCCATGATAGCCTGTTTGCCAAATTCTTTATTCGTAAGACATTTGTCATAATCTAAATTCTTATCGCCTGCTACCTGGAGATTTGCAAGGGTCTTTAAACTTTTTTTGAAAAATAAATAAATATTATTTGTATAACCTTCTGTTTCCAGCCGGTCTATTAAAGAAATGTCACCAAAATCTTCCTGCAGGTAAAACATGCGGTCTTCACTTACAGTAAGAATAACTGCAACCGGCAATAAACTTTCCCTGAATTTGTCGGAGAAATAAATAAAAGTTTCGTTTTCATTTATGTTGGCTCCATATGTGCCGATAATGGTTGTTCCACTTGCTTCATGTATGCGGAAATAGCGCCGTTCGCTGCCCGATTGGGGAAGAATGTCTATTGATGCAGCATTTTTACCACTCCAGTTTTTATAAAGATCAAGTATAGTTTGTACTGTTTGCTGCACAAGGCAAATGTAACGAACAGCACCCAAACCCTTTTGTTAAGCCTGTTTATAATCAGGATATTGTCTTCCTAACGGGCATTAGTTTTATTACCTTTGGACTTTCTGCTGATAATAATATATGAGTTACCACCCGGTAAATAAAGTAAGGATAGTAACCGCGGCAAGTTTATTTGACGGCCATGATGCAGCTATTAATATTATGCGCCGCATTATGCAAAGTAAGGGTGCAGAAATTATTCACCTGGGTCATAACCGGAGCGTAAAGGAAATAGTGGAAACAGCTATTGAAGAAGATGTGCAGGGCATCGCTATTACTTCTTACCAGGGCGGCCATGTAGAGTTTTTTAAATACATGAAAGACCTGCTGGATGAAAATGGTTGCGGGCACATAAAAATTTTTGGCGGAGGTGGCGGCACAATTTTACCAACTGAGATTGAAGAATTACATAAATATGGCATCACTAAAATTTACAGTCCTGATGATGGAAGAAAAATGGGATTAGAGGGAATGATAGAAGAACTAATTGGTTTGTGTGATGTGCAACTGAATGGCAAAGCAGATTACGAAACTGCATTGAAACTGGATGAAGCAAAAGATATCAGGGTTATAGCAAGACAAATTACAAATGTTGAGAATGGAATTCAGTTGGGTGTAAAGGGTCACGGGCCAGGAGTTAAGACAATTCCGGTATTAGGTATAACAGGAACAGGCGGTGCCGGAAAATCTTCGGTTACTGATGAAATAGTTCGTCGTTTTCTGAACAACTTCACTGATAAAACCGTTGCAGTTATTTCTGTAGATCCTTCAAAGAAAAAAACTGGTGGCGCCTTGCTGGGCGATAGAATAAGGATGAATTCAATTTCGCATCCCCGGGCATATATGCGTTCCCTGGCAACAAGAGAAGACAATACGGCACTGAGTGCAGCCATGCAGGAAGCAATTGATATTTGTAAAGCTGCTGCATTTGATTTTATAATTCTTGAAAGCGCAGGTGTGGGACAAAGCGATGCAAGTATTCTTGACTACTGCGATGTAAGTATGTATGTGATGACGCCTGAGTATGGTGCGGCAAGCCAGTTGGAAAAAATAAATATGCTTGATTATGCAGATCTGATTTGCATAAACAAATTTGATAAAGCAGGTGCATTGGATTCATTGGCTGATGTAAGAAAACAATTCAAACGCAATCACAAGTTGTTTACTGCAGCGGATAATGAATTACCGGTAGTGGGAACAATGGCTAGTAAATTTAATGATGAAGGTGTGAACCTGCTTTTCACTATGTTGCTGAAAAAGATTGAAGCGAAAACAAAAATTTCTTTTGGAACTTTTCATTTTGCTGAAACAGCCCAGATTTCACAGGCCATTATTCCATCCAATCGTGTAAGATATTTAAGCGAAATCAGTGAGAATAACAGAAGCTATGATCAACTGGTAAATGATCAATCTTCCATTGCCTCGAAACTATACAAACTGGAAGGCACCCTTGATATGATGAAGGATTTTGATTTTGCAAAGGGTTCACACGGTTATTCGCAGGCGGTACTGGAAAAGATGAAATTGTTTTATGAAGAACAACTGACACCGGTTTCCCGTAAACTTATCAGGAACTGGAATGAAAAACTTAAAGAGTATCAAAAAGATTATTATGAATTTACTGTACGTGATAAAGTGATTAAGCAGGAAATGTTTTCAATAAGTTTATCCGGTACAAGGATTTCAAAAGTCGTGTTGCCCAAATACAAAGATTGGGGTGATATATTGAAATGGCAGGCACAAGAGAATGTTCCGGGTCATTTTCCTTTCACCGCAGGAGTATTTCCTTTAAAAAGAGAAGGAGAAGACCCGACCAGAATGTTTGCCGGTGAAGGCGGACCTGAAAGAACAAATAAAAGATTTCATTATGTAAGCCTTGATCAACCAGCGATAAGATTATCCACTGCATTTGACAGTGTAACACTTTACGGTGAAGACCCGGCACCACGTCCTGATATTTATGGTAAAGTGGGAAACGCAGGTGTAAGCATTGCAACTGTAGATGACGCAAAAAAATTATACAGCGGGTTTGATTTATGTGATCCCAAAACTTCGGTGAGTATGACCATCAATGGGCCGTCACCAATGCTTCTTGCATTTTTTATGAATGCTGCTATTGATCAGCAATGCGAAAAAAAGATAAAAGAACTCGGATTAGAAAAGGATTTGGAAAAGATTTATAAGGAAAAATATAAAACACCTGGCCGGCCGGTATACAACAATACATCTTCTCCAAATAGTTTACCAAACGGAAATAATGGTTTGGGGTTAAAACTTCTCGGTTTGAGTGGCGATGAGGTTTTACCAAAAGAAATTTATGAGCAATGTAAACAAACTGCCTTGCAGCAGGTAAGAGGAACCGTACAGGCAGATATTTTAAAAGAAGACCAGGCACAAAACACCTGTATTTTTTCTACGGAGTTTGCATTGAAGCTGATGGGTGATGTGCAGGAATATTTTATAAAAAATAAAGTAAGAAATTTTTACAGTGTCAGCATCAGCGGATATCATATAGCAGAAGCAGGAGCCAATCCTATTTCTCAATTGGCCTTTACTTTATCCAACGGTTTTACTTATGTTGAATATTATCTCAGCCGCGGAATGAAAATTGATGATTTTGCTCACAATCTTTCTTTCTTTTTCAGCAATGGTATGGATCCCGAATACAGTGTGATAGGCAGAGTGGCAAGAAGAATATGGGCAAAGGCAATGAAGTATAAATACAAGGCTAATAAACGCAGCCAGATGCTGAAATATCATATTCAAACATCAGGCAGAAGTTTGCATGCGCAGGAAATTGACTTCAATGACATTCGTACAACTTTGCAGGCTTTGTATGCGATATATGACAATTGCAATTCACTGCACACAAATGCTTATGATGAAGCGATAACTACACCAACTGAAGAAAGTGTAAGACGGGCCATGGCTATTCAGTTAATTATTAACCGGGAATTGGGTACAGCAAAAACAGAAAATATTAATCAGGGTTCATTTGCTATTGAGGAATTAACTGACCTGGTGGAAGAAGCTGTACTGGCAGAATTTGATCGTATTACCGAACGAGGTGGTGTGTTAGGCGCCATGGAAAGAATGTATCAACGAAATAAAATACAGGAAGAAAGTTTGTATTACGAACATCAGAAACACACCGGGGAGTTTCCAATCGTTGGTGTAAATACATTTTTGAATAAACAAGGTTCACCTACAATCATACCTAACGAAGTAATAAGAAGCACTACAGAAGAGAAGGAACAGCAGATAAACAATCTTCATGCTTTTTGGAAAAGAAATGAAGCCAGGTGTAAAGAAGAGTTAAAGAAATTAAAGGAGACCGCAATTAATAATGATAATTTATTTGCTCAATTAATGGAAACAGTTAAATATTGTTCATTAGGACAAATTACAAATGCACTTTACGAAGTGGGCGGGCAATACAGAAGGAATATGTAGAAGCTGCAACTGTATAAAGAAATTAGCCGTCATTAACTTTGGCATGATTTTTTTAATACCAAAGAAACTAAACACTAAAAAATGAAACGAGTATTTTTACTTTTCACCTCTTTTGTAATCAGTTTATTAATGATTGCCCAGGGCAATAGCCAGGGAAAGGGAAAAGACAAACAAAAAGACAAAACTGAAAACCCGGGTAAATCTGGGAGTAATGAAAACAGTAAGGGGAAAGAAAAAGATGATAATGATCAAAAAGTAGAAAAAGAAAAAGAAAAAAAGGAAAAAGAAGAACATGATAGGAAAATTTGGGATGGTACCAGTGATAAAGGAGGTAGCGGTCCAAAGGCTTCTAAAAATCAGCCAGCAAAAGTCAGATCGTCTTTTCAACGTGATTACCCCAACGCAACAAATGTATACTGGACAAAATACCGTGGAGACTGGACAGCAACTTTTGGTAATGGACTTTACAGATCAACTGCAATCTATCATGCAAGTGGTGAAAGAAGAGATACAAGAACACCGATTGTAAAAGATAAAATGCCTAAAATAGTGTTGGATTCAATTTTCAAACGCCGTCCTGATACAAGACTGGATGAGGCAATTAAAATTGAAATTCCCAGGGCTGTGAAAGATATTTTCAGAATAAAAGATATTATACAGGGAAAACCTGAGTATAGTTATTATGATGCTGATGGAAAGCTGGTAAAATACGAGTATTAAAAAATAAAATATTTTGAATAGCCATTCCAATTGAGGGATGGCTATTTGTTTTAAAATCCTTTTTGTTTCATTAAAACATCAAGCTCCTGCCATTTTTTATTTTTAGAAAAACTTGCAGCTTCTTCCGGAGTAAAGTTTTCGAGTAATAGCTGATGCATACCCAACCTCTTGATTCTTTTCTTAAGAATTGCGTTTACTTTATTTTCCTCAGCAATCATACCTGCATAAATTACCGTAAACCATAAATCCATTTCCTCAGCATATGGCTCATAATCTTTGCTGATGGCGGATATGTTATCTAATATTTTTTGATCAACCTGTTTTGTTGTGGACTCGTAAAATGAAATAAAATCATTATAAATTTTTGCCGCGCCATGTTTTTTTGATTGATGTTTGAGTAAACTGAAATATTCAATATCCGTTGGTGCATAGCGGGGTAAACCCGGTTTTGAAAGATAAACACACCAATCATCAAATTTTCCTGTATCAAATTCAACCCTGATTTTATTATTTATAAGTTTGATAAGTGTAGCCAATATTTTTTCTTTAATAACACAAATTATAAACAGTTAGTGAAATTATTACTACTTTTCAGAAAGTTAAATGCAAGACATGATTAAAAAAAAATCTTCTTTTACTCTTTTATTTTTTTCAACACTATTAATTCTTGCTGCCTGCTCCCATAATGCCTATCAGGCTACCAACAAAGTCTATAAGAAGCAATCTAAAGAATTTGCAAAACTGTTAAATGAATACCCGCTTAAAGATTCTGCCGGTTTAACTACTGCATTATACTGGGTGGGCACTACAAATTTTTCAATGCGTCGCCCCAATTTTGTCGTTATCCATCATACAGCACAAAACAGTTGTGATCAAACTTTGAAAACATTTACACTTACCCGTACACAGGTAAGTGCACATTATGTTATTTGCCGCGATGGCACAGTACATCATATGCTGAACGATTTGCTGCGGGCACATCATGCCGGCGTGAGTAAATGGGGAAATACAACAGATTTAAATTCATCCAGTATAGGTATTGAAATAGACAATAACGGTAGTGAAAATTTTACTGATGCACAAATGAATAGCCTGCTTTTGTTGCTTGACAGATTAAAAAAAGCTTACAATATTCCACAAACAAATTTTATAGGGCATGCAGATGTGGCTCCTGGGCGTAAAGTAGATCCCAGCCGCTACTTTTCATGGAAGACTTTAGCCGATAAAGGATTTGGTTACTGGTTTGATACTACGAATATAAATGTGCCGGCAGATTTTAACCCGTTACAGGCATTGCGGATAATCGGGTACAATATTTCAAAACCGGAAATAGCCATTCAGTCTTATAAAATTCATTTTGTACCGCAGGATACAATCAATATAATAGGTGAAACAGATAAAAAGATTTTAGTTGATTTGATGAAAAAGTACCAGTAATGTGTTTCATTTTTTTAAATTTATAAACCGGGAAAATTTTCATACTTCATTTCCTTTATTACATTTTCATTATCCGCTTTTCTGGTACGGATTGTATTTACCGGCCAGGCTTCCAGTTTTTCAGTAGGAAATTCATAATGAATTATTTTATTTATTTCCTCATCCGGCAGTTTTTCATTCAACCATTTTTCCGCCAGTTCTTTTGTAAGTATCAGGGGCATGCGGTTGCTGTTGGCACCGCCATTATGAATTTTTGCCATCAAAGTATTGGCAGGGCGGGTTATTATTGAAAATGTTCCGATGGCTTCACCAGTTTCTGCATCCGGAATTGGCGAATAGTTATACAGACCTGCAAAACAAAAAACAGGCTCTCCTTTTATTTTAATAAAATATGGAATTTTCTTTTTAAGACCCGCTTCATGATGCTCAAAAAATCCGGTGGTAAATACAAGGCATCGCTGGTTTCTGATTTTATGCCATACCGATCTTTTATCATCAATAATTTTTTCACT
>Ga0062380_10000091_pt1 | contig 12347 bp, 6 predicted proteins | sample DOMMetBare3Fresh_2_FD_59485 | JGI IMG/M metagenome (GOLD analysis project Ga0062380, IMG submission 59485) | Wetland sediment microbial communities from St. Louis River estuary, USA, under dissolved organic matter induced mercury methylation -... | ecosystem: Environmental > Aquatic > Freshwater... | reverse complement strand
CTTGGCGTTTATCTTCATGGCATGGCGGGTGATATTGCTGCAGAAAAATTTTCACAGGAGGCGATGGTGGCGGGTGATATAATTGAGTGTTTAGGAGAAGCGTTTAAAAAATTAATTCTGTGATTTTTTAAACCGGATAATAAATTATTAAATGAGGAAATTTATCTTGCATCAGTCTTTTATCACCTATCTGAATTTTAAAATAAACAGTCACATGAAAAAAATTAGTATCCTTCCTGTTTTTCTTTTTGCATCATCAGTATGTATACATGCGCAAAGCGAACCAACAAAAAATAAAGAAGCTACTGAGTGGATTCAGCTCTCAGACACTACTTATAAATTTACAATCAGCTACCCTGCACAATGGACTAAAAAATTACCGAATACTAATACCCGTTTCTTTTTTACAACTCCTTTAGCAAGTGACAGCGATAATTTCAGGGAAAATGTAAATGGAATAGCACGAAAGATTGAGGAAAAAGGGTTTACCATCTTAGCTGCCACTGACGATATAAAAGAATCACTTGCAAAAAAACTCGGAAATTTTAATCTGATAAAAGCCACCGAATCAAAATGGTTTGGGGCCGATGAACTTGCTCTTGAATATACCGGAACCAACGAAACTGACGGTGTAATATATAATGTGCATTTTCTTCAGCGAATAGCTGCAATCAACGGCATATTAATTACACTTACTTATACTGCCGATAATTCTCAGTATGAACTTTACCTGCCTATGGTAAAAAAAATATTTAATTCTTTTAAATTTTATCAATAACCAGTTTCAGAAAAAACAGTACTTATTTGTCTTTTACAGTTCATCAATCGTATAGCCAAAAATGCCCGAATTACCGTTTTCTCAATCAATTTTTTCACGGTCAAATTTCTTCAAAAGTCTTCGGGATGTCACCTCCGAATTTCCCCCTCATCCCCTATCTTTGCCCGCCCCGCCAAAAAGGCTTTTGGGGAAAAATTGAATTAAGAATCAACACTTATGGACAAATTGATTTACCTCGTTCCCCTGATGGGAATTATTGGATTACTCTACACATTTGTAAAGTTTAATTGGGTATCGAAACAGGATGCCGGTACTGATCGTATGAAAGAGATCAGTAAATATATAGCTGATGGTGCTATGGCTTTCCTGAAAGCTGAATGGAAAATACTTACCTATTTCGCAGTAATTGTAGGCCTATTGCTTGGTTTCATGGGAAGCCGGAGTGAAAGTTCTCACTGGTCTATTGCTATTGCATTTTTGATCGGTGCTTTCTTCAGTGCCCTGGCTGGTTTTATTGGTATGAAAGCAGCAACCAAAGCGAATGTTCGTACAACACATGCAGCCCGTACAAGTTTAGCAAAAGCATTAAAAGTATCTTTTACCGGTGGGTCTGTAATGGGAATGGGTGTAGCTGGTTTAGCAGTACTTGGTCTTGGCGGTGTTTTTATTGTATTACTTCAAGTGTTTGCTCCGGGTGCTATTTCAACTTCACATGATGTGGGCCGGGCCATTGAAATACTAACAGGTTTTTCTCTCGGTGCAGAATCCATTGCACTGTTTGCCCGTGTAGGTGGTGGTATTTATACAAAGGCAGCCGATGTGGGAGCTGACCTTGTAGGAAAAGTAGAAGCTGGCATTCCGGAAGATGATCCCCGTAATCCTGCTACAATTGCAGATAATGTTGGTGATAATGTTGGTGACGTGGCAGGTATGGGTGCTGATTTGTTCGGTTCTTATGTTGCGACTGTACTTGCTACAATTGTATTAGGTCATGAAGTAACTGATACAAATAATAATGCATTAGCAGATGGCTATATGGGCTTCTCTCCTATTTTATTGCCTATGCTGATAGCGGGTGTAGGAATTATTTTTTCCATCATAGGAACATTTTTTGTCCGTATCAGCGAAAACGCCGGAGTAAATACAGGTGTTGTACAAAAAGCATTGAACATGGGTAACTGGGGAAGTATTATCCTTACACTTATTGCCAGTTATTTTTTATGTGATTATATTTTACCAGATGGTATTCTTTATATACGTGGATTTGAATTTACCAAACTGCATGTATTCGGCGCTATTGCGTTGGGACTTGTTGTAGGCACTCTCATGAGTCTCATTACAGAATATTATACATCCATAGGTAAACGTCCTGTAAACACAATCGTTCGTCAATCAGGCACTGGACATGCTACAAATGTTATTGGTGGCCTTGCTGTTGGTATGGAATCAACTTTATTACCCATATTAGTTTTAGCAGGTGGTATTTATGGTTCTTTTGCACTGGCAGGTTTATACGGTGTGGCAATAGCTGCAGCTGGCATGATGGCAACTACAGCTATGCAGTTAGCAATTGATGCATTTGGACCTATTGCCGATAATGCAGGTGGCATAGCGGAAATGAGTGAATTACCCAAAGAAGTTCGTGAGAAAACCGACACGTTGGATGCTGTAGGAAATACAACCGCAGCAACCGGAAAAGGATTTGCAATTGCCTCTGCAGCTTTGACTGCCCTGGCTTTGTTTGCCGCTTATGTTGGTGTTATTAATCAGAACGGTTTTAAAATGGATGGCATCAATATTTATAAAGCAGATGTTCTTGCCAGCTTATTTGTTGGAGGTATGATACCTTTTATTTTTTCTTCACTGGCTATACAGGCTGTTGGTAAAGCTGCTATGGCGATGGTAGAAGAAGTTCGTCGCCAGTTTAAAACTATTCCCGGTATTATGGAAGGAACAGGCAAACCGGAATATGAAAAATGCGTTGCAATTTCTACTGATGCTTCTATAAAAAAAATGATGTTGCCCGGTGCTATTGCAATTGTATCTCCATTGATTATGGGTTTTTTATTGGGACCCGAAGCATTGGGTGGATTTTTAGCAGGTGCCACAGTAAGCGGAGTATTGATGGGCATATTTCAAAATAATGCAGGTGGCGCATGGGATAATGCAAAAAAATCTTTTGAAAAAGGAGTTGAAATAAACGGACAGGTATTTAAAAAAGGTAGTGAGCCACATAAGGCTGCCGTAACCGGCGACACGGTGGGAGATCCTTTTAAAGATACTTCAGGGCCTTCAATGAATATTTTGATCAAATTGATGTCGATTGTATCTTTGGTTATTGCTCCTACTCTTGCACAAGTTCAGCTACACAAGAGTTCCGATGTAATGAAAACAACTAAAATTGAAATAAAAAATATGGAGGTCGCAACCAAAACTAATACGACGGTTCAATACAAATAATTAAAGAGTCTAATCAGAACCATTCCTTAAGTCCCTCTATGTCTATAGAGGGGCTTAGTGTTTTATAGAAGGTTTATATATTTCTGAAAAATTAAATTGAAAATATTCAATGATCTCCAAAGGAGTCCTTCGGACAATGTTCAATTGAGAATGCCTGCTGAAAAGATTAGCTGAAGAAAAATATTTGGCCGGTTATTTCCTGACTGTAACTTTTTTCCTGCCGGTACGTCTCAATGTTAAGCTCTGTTAAAAAAGATTAAATAAACCTAAGAAAATTTGTCCATACGAAAATGGTCGTATATTTGGGTAACTAAAGATTAAATTCATGGCAAATACCAAATACATAAAACCAACAGAAAGCGAACTGGAAATACTCCAGGTACTTTGGAGAAAAGGATTAGCAACAGTTCGTGAAGTTCATGAAGAACTTTCCAAAACAAAAGATGCCGGGTATACAACTACGCTTAAGCTGATGCAAATTATGAATGAAAAAGGATTAGTAAAAAGAGACGACAGCATGCGTACCCATGTATACCAGTCTGCCGTAAATAAAGAAATCACACAAAAAAATTTATTGGGAAAAATGATAGACTCGCTTTTTGGCGGCAACTCTACCCAATTAGTTATTCAAGCCCTGGGAGAACATAAAGTATCTGTGGAAGAACTGGAAAAAATTCAGAAAATTTTAGACAGACTTAAAACCAAATAACTATGGCTTCGATTAGCCAGTTAAATTTTCTGCAATCATTGGGCTGGGCATTATTAAACAGCCTTTGGCAAATGGCATTGCTCTGGGTAGTATTTAACCTGCTGCTCAATTTTTTTCCGAAATTAAAACCGGCTTTCAAAACAACTTTTGCAACCTTGTTTGTTACAGCTGGCTTTGCATGGTTTCTTTTTACATTTTTAAATTCACTGGTATTTAATGAAGCAACTGATTTTTATAACAAATGGTCTGGCCTAATCAATGAAAACAGCTGGACAGTTTTTGTAAACAAAATACTTTCAGGTTTAACCGGTATCTATTTTTTAGTACTTATCATTCCTGTCTGGAGATTCATCAGTAATTATAAATACGTACAAACAATCAGGAATAAAGGCCTGAGTAAAATAAAAGCTGAATGGAGAATTTTTGTAAACCGCAAAGCTGATTATATTGGTATCCGGAGAAAAGTTGAAATCTGGCTTTCTGATTTAGTTCAAACTCCAGTTACAATCGGTTTTTTAAAACCGGTAATCCTGATTCCGGTTGCGGCAATCAATCATCTTTCCACCCAGCAGGTAGAGGCCATCATTCTTCATGAACTCAGTCATATCCGCCGTTATGATTACCTGTTCAACCTGGTTATTAATTTTATTAAAACCATATTATACTTTAACCCTTTTGTAAACCTGTTTGTAAAAACAATAGACCGGGAACGTGAAAACAGTTGTGACGAAATGGTACTCCAGTATCAATACCAGGCTGCTGAGTATGCCACTGCCCTGCTCCTGCTGGAAAAAAATCACCAGCAACAAATGATGATAGCTGCTGCAGGAAAAGATTATGATCTGCTACACCGTGTGGAAGCAATTCTTGGTATCCATAAGAAAGCAAATTCATCCATCAGGCAATTAGCCGTTTCTTTTTTCACTTTGTTTGGTATTGTATTGATGAATATTATATTCACTTTAAACAATTCAAAAGAAATTACCGGCCTGGTATCGTTGCATCGTGATGTAAATCCTTACTATTTTTATAATAGCCAGCAGGCTAAACCTGGCACTAGTTATTTTGCAACAACCGGTATTAAAAAATCACAAAAGCAGAAAAATTCTTTATCACCGGGTTTACCCGCTCCAAATCAAAGTGATTTGGTATTGAGCCAGGACCCTGCAGATTATCAGTATATAAATTATGCAACTCCTGTTATACCAGATTTACCCGCGGAGGATGAATTGAAATTAAAAGAAACAATCGGCGCCACTAAAAAAATACTTGAAGAAAAAGAGTGGAAAGAAATTGAAAAAAGTTACGCAGAAGTTTTTAATTCCTATGAAAAGGCAAAATTGAAAGGTGAATACCAGAAAGAAGTAAATAAAATTAACTGGAATAAACTTGAAACACAATTACGCCTTGCTTATGATCATATTGACTGGAACAGGGTTGATGGACAGGTGAAAACTTCTCTTGCAGAAATAAAACTTGACAGCATTCAAACCCAGGTAAATATTGCTCTCGAAAATCTTACTAACTTAAAAACCCTGCTTGTAAAAAATAAAACGAATTCTATTCCTGATTCTGATGTTTCAATGGATATTATTAAAGCAAACCAGGATAAAGCAAAATCTCTTTTGGAGAAAATAAAAGTTGCGAGAGTAAAGAAAATTGTAAGACTTTAAACTTACCAGCAGCGTGGACATTTGCCGCTGTATTTATTTCCCAGTAAAAAGCCGATAATAAATTCATGTGTGCCGCGGCTTACTGTATTCAGATTCGTGGTTGTAAGGTCATACGCATACCCTACATTAAAAGTATTACCGACATTTAAACCTACCATGGCTGCATATCCATTTTGATAACGATAACTTCCACCTGCCCAAAACAAATCTCGATACTGTAGTTTTAAATTTAATTCTGGTTGAAAATTGGAACTGGATGATGAACTGATGTATTTCACCATCAGGGAAGGGATCGCATTAATATCATCAGTAAGTAAAAAGCGGTAACCTGCATGAAGAAAAATATGAGGTACCAGTTTCCCTTTTGTAATAAATGCAACATCATCCACAAAAGAAAGTTTTTGAGGGATTACCTGTTGTGCAGAAAGTCCGATAAAATAATCACGGGAATATAAATATAACCCTGCTGAAATATCCGGCCGGGTTTTGAATAACTCACCACTGATAGCCGACCCGGTTGCAGGATCCACGGGATCACCATTGCCGCTAAAATCTTGTTTTGATCTGTCAAAGCCAATTTTAGTTATACCGGCCGAAAATCCTGCCGCCAGGTTTGTTGTAGGTGATATTCCAAGATGATATGCATAAGAAGCGGATGCTGAAAACCGGTTAAAACTTCCTGTCTTATCATTTATTATTGACATGCCTATTCCATGGTGTGGCTCTGCAGCGGTATAATTTTCCCAGTAATATTTTCCTCGTGGGTTTTCTCCGGGTATTTCATATGATGTAGTGGAAGTTCTGTAATCTTTTTTTCCAATCGGCGTATGTATTGTAAAATATCCTGTTTGTGGTGCACCATTCAATCCCACCCATTGATCCCGTACACTCATTTTTATATCTGTATAATTTTCGATACCGGAGATGGCGGGATTAATGATGTATTGATTTAATATATACTGGGTATAGTGTGGACGTTGTTGTGATTTTCCAATTATTGAAAAAACTAAATAAACAGTCAGTATATAAAAACGCTTAATCATATTTTTAATCTTCTGCTTTAGTACACTCACTTAAGCCCCTCCCTCGGAGGGGTTTGGGGAGGCCTTACCTTATTATATCAACATACCCGGCTTGTTTTTTACGACCATTTTTTGGATCAACAATATAATAATACGTACCAACCGGTACCGGTTTTCCTTTTACAGTACCATCCCAGGGTGTAGCATACCCGATGGAATAATAAACCCGCTGTCCGTATCGGTTAAATATTTCCACAGTGCACCCGGGGTAGGTATCTAAAAATCCTATTATCCATTTATCATGAACCCCGTCACCATTCGGACTGAAGATATTTGGAACCTCTGGTTTTTTCAGAACTTTCACAAATACCTGGTCTGAAGTATTACAACCTTTATTTGATGTAACAGTTAATGTATAAGTAATATCATCTACAGGAGATGCAAGTGGATCTGCAATGGCAGTATTGTTTAAACCCGTTGCCGGTGTCCATAAATATGAAACCGGTATACCAGAAGTTAATGCAGGTGTCAGTTGCACAAATCCTCCTTCAAGTACAGTTTTATCCGGGCCTGAATCAGCTACAGGTGTTGGATTAACTTGAATAGTTTGTTCAATAAAATTGGAACATGTATTTGTTCCGGTAAAAGTATAACGCAGTGTATGTAAACCTGCGCCTGCAGTAGCTGGATCAAATAAACCGCCCGAAGAAATACCTGCACCTGTATATACACCCGATCCAGGCACAGCATTAGTAATACTTGCCTGTGTCAATTGAAATGACGGTGCATTGCTGCAAACTTCAGTTATAGGATCAAATCGTAAGGTGGGTGTTGCAAGCACAGTTATTGTTTTCGTAGTTACATTCAGGCAATTTATTCCTGAATAAGAAATCATTCTTATTGTATATGTTTTAGATGCCGGAGTTCCAAATTCAGGATAAATATGCTTATAAGTTTTTCCCGGCGCCGGTAATTCATCAATGCTTTTATTAGTTGGATCATTTGTCCAGTCCCAGTATATTTCTGATTTAACAATATTGCCAAAATCAACTGAAGAATTATCTGTGATGGAGACATCTTTGTTACTGCAAAGTGTGTTGGCTGATTGTACATTAAAATTTGCCAGGGGCACTGAACCATTAACTGTAAACGATTGCGAAACTGTATCAGTACATCCCTGGTTTGATATAACAATTAAAGATGCGGTATAGCTACCTGTAACCGTGTACCTGTGTGAAGGATTTTGTATTGATGAAATATTTGGGTTTGCCCCGGTTGCATTCGGGTCGCCAAAATTCCATTGCCATGAAGCAATAGTACCTGCTGAAATATTGGTTGTATCAACAAAAGGTGCAAATGGATCTGCCAGGCAAATTTCCGGTGAAATAAACCCGGCTACCGGCAATACATGTATCGTAACTGGTTTTGTAAGAGTTGTACTGATACATCCTTTATTTGTTTCTACCTGTAAGGTTGCATTATAAATTCCGGCGGCAGCATAATTATGAATAAATGGATTGGGGTTATTTAATACCGCATTGGAACCATCGCCATAATTCCATGTCCATTTTACAAGGTTGCCCACGTTCGCAACCGAAGCATCAGTAAAACTGATATTTCTTGTTTCGCATGCAGGTAACGATGTACTAAAGTTTGTTGTTGGCAACGGGTTTACTACTATTGAATTTGTCGCCGTAGTTGAAGGACACCCCGCAGCAGAGTTTATAGTTAATGTAACCGAATAAGTTCCTGCAGCGGCATAAGTCTTAATTGGATTTTTTACAGTTGATGTAGTACCATCACCAAAATTCCACGACCATTGAGTAATTGTACTGTTGGGTGCGGTACTTTGGTCAGTAAAGTTTACAGCATTTCCCAAACATACTTCGGGTACAGCAGTGAATGCCGCCTGTGGTTGAGTATAGATATTCGAAATAGTCCGGATTGAATCATCAACACATCCGTTGTTGGAAGTTGCAGTAAGTGTAACTGTAAATGGACCTGTGCCTGCATAAATATGAACCGGGTTAACAGCAGTAGAAGTATTGCCATCTCCAAAATTCCATGAATAACTTAACTGCGATTGAGTACCATCACTGATAGTTGAAGTGTTAGAAAAAGTTGCAGCCCCTGAAGGCAAACATATATTTCCCACAAGTGAAAAAATAGCAACCGGGTTTACCCTGATAATAATTGGTTTTGAAAATAAAGTACTCTGGCAACCTGTACTAGTTTCTACTTTTAATGTAGCCGTATAAGTGCCGGCTATATTATAAGTATGTACCTGCGTTGAATTATTTGCAGCAATTGTTACAGGACTTCCATCACCAAAATCCCAATACCATTTCACTATTACTGCACCTCCACTTGCAGTTGAAGTATCTGTAAAGTTTACAGGCTTACCTGCACAATAAGGTGTACTTGCTCCAAATTTTGCTATAGGTAATGCTGTAAGGTTTATTGGCTTGGTTGCTATATCAGATATACAGCCAACATCCGTTATAATAGAAAATGCAGTATTGTAAGAACCAGGTGATGTATAAGTATGAGAAGGATTTTGAATAGCAGAAGTAGATAAATCTCCGAAATTCCAATTCCATTTAATCACTGGCCTTCCACCGGCATTTGAAATATCAGTGAAATTTAAAAGAGTATTTATACAGCCGTTTGAAGTAAAATTAAAATCTGCAACCGGTGGATTGAATACCTGCAAATCATAATCAATTTCCTGTACGCCACTGCAACCATCCGCAGTTGGATTATTTGCAATAATTTTTACCGGATAAGTTCCAATAGCAGAAATGATATTGGGTGCAGCTAAACTATACCTGTACAATTGTCTTCCGTTGAACATCCATGTAGAATCAAATACAGGAGTATTAATAGTAACATCTGAAAGTCCCAACCCATTTAACACTGAACCAAACACCCATTGAATTTGTGTGGGTTGATAGGGAAAAACAATTCTGAAATAAAAAGGAGTACCCTTGCAGGTAGCAGGAAAATTTACCGTTGCATAAGGATTCAGAATACTAACAAATTGATAAAGGTCTTTTACATTAGCACCGGCTGAATATCCATAGGTTTCATAATCAGCATAACCATAAGCTAATGCATTAAAACCAGAATCAGATGTGAGTGTATGATATCCCTGATTTACATAAGAGAGATACAAATAAGAATAAGCAGGATCCTTTGGATGAACCTTCCAGGATGAAGGTGCCACAGCTATTCCATCCAACTTAAATGAGGATATACCAGTACCACCGTTTCGCATTATCACATGCAAATGATGCTGGCGGTTTCCTGTAGCGACTAAATTGGAACTTACCAATGTTACATTATTGATATTCTGTTCTACGGGATTCAGGATGATCATATCCGGATCATAATCTGGACTACCATTACCTGAACAACCCGCCGTAGTAAAATACTGTACAACACTGATAGGTTCATCTGCAGTAACCAGGTTAGGAGTATTGTTTAAAAACTCGTAATACCTGCCATTTATAAAAGATGCACCCGGGATCAAAGAGCCATTCAGGTAAACATTGGTAGTTGCAGTTTTCCTGATAATTCTGAAATAATTATTTGGGCGATTGTAGCTGGGGGTAGTTAAATATTTTAAGCCCCATGAACCTGTTGGATATAATTGCTGATAAAGATTATCGGAAGTCTGGGCAGTTCCACATCCAATTGAAATTTTACCGCTACCTGAAAACACTGCAATACGTTTACAACCACCTGTACCGGAAGAAACAGATTTGATAAGTGAACCCGTTAAATCAACTCCCGGGGAGTTGCCCGGGTTTGAATTATCAACCGTTCCAAGTACCTGGTAAATTTCACCTTTGTTTAATGTTACGGTTTGCAAAACGTTTGCAGGCCAACCGTTTTTTGTAGCAGCTGAAGGTGTAATTTCAACTGTTGTATTATCTTCAACTGCTATAATTGTAAAAAATGAATTTGAATTCGGTTCGTTGGAAATTTGAGTAAAATTTGTTGAGTAATATTCTCTGCCAAGAACATTTGTCGGTAAACAGACTGTGGCACCACTGATAGCACTCCTGGTTATATAAGAATAAACAACCGAGTTTTTATCAGTTAATACCCTGATTGTTTTACCGGTAAACTTTCCTTCTCCATTAATAAAATTAGTAGTAGGGATAATAACTGAAATAACCTGGCCTGCAATAATATTTCCTGATAGAATTGTAGCGCCACCATATACTTCAACTTTATATGCTGTGTTAACATCTGATGTGATATAAAGTGTCATTTCTGGTGCACTGCCCTGTGCCATTCCAACATGATAACTATAAGAAATCCAGAACTCCTTACCCTTATTTGAAAAATCCTGGGAAAACAGGATTGAGGGTACTGAAAAACAAAGAATGCCGGCCAGTAATGACTTGAGTAGTTTCATTTTTCCAAAGTATCCTATGGGTCCAGAATAGGGTTGGCAAGATAAGAAAAATGATGTAAGATTTTAGTGATTGGCAGGTGTAGAATGATGAAAGATTTGTGAATAGTGTTTTTACTGTTATTTCATTTTTAAACAGGTAATTGTATAATAAATTCAGACCCCTCTCCTTCTTTCGTTTCCACTTTTATTTCTCCGCCATGTGCTTTTACAATATCATAACTCAGTGATAAACCTAATCCAGTCCCTTGCCCGGTTGGTTTGGTGGTAAAGAAGGGTTGAAATATTTTATCCAATACATTTTGAGGAATGCCAGGCCCATTGTCACGAACAGAAATTAAAACTTTATTAACAACCTTTTTTGTACTCACCCAAACAGTAGGTTCATGTTTATAATTAGGGTCTTTGAACCCCCCTTTGGGGGGCAGGGGGGCCGCATAAAATGCATTGTTTATTAAATTCAATATAACCCTTCCTATGTCTTGTGATATAACATTTAACTTTTCTATTGATGGATCAAAATCTGTTTTCATTGTTGCATTGAAAGTTTTGTCTTTAGCTCTCATTCCATGATAGCTTAATCTGAAATATTCATCAGCCAACTGATTGATATCTGTTGGTTCTTTTATACCTGTGCTTTTACGGCTGTGTTGTAACATTCCTTTTACAATAGCATCGGCTCGTTTACCGTGGAGGTTTATTTTTTCTTCGTTTCCTATTACATCATTTACCAGCATATTTGCTTCTTCAAGGTTTCCTTTGTTCATTTCATCTTTCATTTCTGCCAGCAATTCCTTATTTACTTCTGAAAAATTATTAACAAAGTTTAACGGGTTTTGTATTTCATGGGCGATGCCTGCGGTGAGTTCACCAAGTGAAGCCATTTTTTCTGATTGTATAAGTTGAGTCTGAGTTGCTTTTAGTTCTGTATATGCTTTTTCAATTTCTTTGGCATGTTCCAGTTCTCTTTTTTGAGTTCTTTGGCGTTCTGCCAGAACTATGCGCCTCTTCTGATAATTAAATGCGGCAATTATTCCGCCTACTAACAACAATCCATATAAACAAAAAGCCCACCAGGAGAGCCACCAGGGAGGATTAATAATAACAATGACACTTTTCTCAGTAACCGTTCCTTCATTATTAATTGCTTTTACCCGAAAAATATATTTACCCCGCGGTATATTGAAGAAAGTGACTTTGTGCCCCGTGCCTATATCAAGCCAGGCTTTATCATAATTTTCCAGTATGCATTGGTATTTTATATTGCCTGGTGTTTTGTAAT
>Ga0062380_10000089_pt1 | contig 12405 bp, 8 predicted proteins | sample DOMMetBare3Fresh_2_FD_59485 | JGI IMG/M metagenome (GOLD analysis project Ga0062380, IMG submission 59485) | Wetland sediment microbial communities from St. Louis River estuary, USA, under dissolved organic matter induced mercury methylation -... | ecosystem: Environmental > Aquatic > Freshwater... | reverse complement strand
CGCTGGTGAGCGAAAGAAAGTCGAGTGTCTTTGATTACTTGAAAGATACAATATTTGTTATCGACGAGCCGACGGGCATAGAAAACTACCTGGCTGAGGTCTATCAAACGCTCAGCGATCGCTTTGCCCGGACTGATACGGCCGACGACATTGGCCTGGCTCCCGAAGAGCTTTATTTAACCGCAGAGCAACTGCGCACCAGGCTTGATGCAAGACAGCGTCTCGAGCTGCGTACCCTGGGTCGAGCGGCTGCGCTGACTGACGAGGCGCTGGCCCTCGACGCCGAAACGCCAAAGGTGCAACTGGGCAGGTCAAAAGGGGAGCGCCGGCCACTCTTCCTCTTTCCCACCGTCAACAACGCTCCGGAGATCGAATGGCAGTCCCAATCCGTCATGCGCTATCACGGACGCCTTGCAGATCTCGCCGCAGCAACCATCAAGACCAGCGACAAGCGCGGAACCACCCTGTTCGTGATGCCTAGCCTCGGCGTAGCTGAGCGGGTCACCGAGATTCTGGCTGAATACAACATCCAGGCTCGGCTCGCTCTGGTTGAGGAGACAGTGGATTCAGCGCCCAGCGACGCGGCCATTGTGACGGTCGGGCGCTTGACGGGCGGTTTTGGAATGCCGAGCGCCGGCCTCGTAGTTCATGTCGAGGCCGATCTATTTGACGAGGCCGCAGAGACAGCCGTCGAGCACCGGGGCATCGGCACGGAGGGGAGAAGGCAGAAGGCAGAAGGCCGCAGGCGAAAGCTAAAGACGGCAGCGTTTCTTTCGGATTTCAGGGACCTGAAAGTGGGCGATTTCGTGGTTCACGTGGACCATGGCATTGGGCGCTTTGGCGGTTTGCAGGTGCTCGATCTGGGCACGACGCGCGGCGAATTCATGCTGCTGTTTTATGCCGACGAGGCCAAATTGTTTGTGCCTGTCGAACGTCTGGACCTGGTCCAGCGTTATTCCAGCGCTGAGGGTCATCAGCCTGCTCTCGACCGGCTGGGTGGTCTTGGCTGGCAGAAAACAAAGGCCAAGGCCAAGCGCGCCATGCGCGACATGGCTGACGAGCTGTTGCGCCTTTATGCCGAGCGCAAGCTGGTGGGTGGTTTTGCCTTTGCCGGGGACACACCGTGGCAACGCGAATTTGAAGATGGTTTTGAGTATGTGCTGACGCCCGATCAGGAAACCGCAATTGAGGATGTCAAGCGCGACATGGAAGAAGCAGTGCCAATGGATCGGCTGCTGTGCGGTGATGTCGGGTATGGCAAAACGGAAGTGGCCATGCGAGCTGCTTTCAAGGCAGTGATGGAAGGCAAGCAGACCGCCGTGCTGACACCAACCACGGTCCTGGCTTATCAGCACTTCGATACTTTTCGCAAACGTTTTGTACCGTTTCCAGTGAAGGTGGAACTGCTTTCTCGTTTTCGCTCGGCTAAAGAACAGAAAGAGATTGCGAAGCGAGTGGAGGACGGTGAGGTTGACGTCGTTATCGGCACGCACCGGCTGCTTTCAAAAGATGTGCGTTTCAAGGACCTGGGTCTGGTCGTGGTTGACGAAGAACAACGATTTGGCGTGGCGCACAAGGAGCGGCTCAAGCATTTGAAAAAGCGGGTCGATGTGCTGACACTTTCCGCCACTCCCATTCCCCGCACGCTCAACATGTCGCTGACGGGCCTGCGCGATATGTCGTTGATTGAGACTCCGCCTCGAAACCGTCTGGCAATTCAGACTCAGGTGGTACAGTTTTCCGACAACGTGGTTAAATCCGCCATCGAACTGGAACTCGCGCGCGGCGGCCAGGTCTTCTTTATTCACAATCGGGTTGAAACTATCGAAACAATTGCAGCCCTGGTTCAGCGACTTGTGCCACAAGCGCGGCTGGTGGTCGGGCATGGTCAAATGAACGAAAAAGAAATGGAGCGCGTAATGCTCGATTTCATTGATTATAAGTACGATGTGCTGGTCGCGACGACGATCATTGAGAATGGCATAGACATCCCTCGCGCAAACACGATCATCATAAATCGCGCCGACAATTACGGTCTTTCACAGCTTTACCAGTTACGAGGACGGGTGGGTCGTTCCAATCGCCGCGCCTACGCTTACCTTTTAATCCCCAACGAGCAGGAGCTTTCACCGATTGCGCGGAGGCGCCTGGCTGCCATTCGTGAGTTTTCCGATCTCGGCGCCGGCTTCAGAATTGCGGCGTTGGATCTCGAGTTAAGGGGCGCCGGAAACTTTCTGGGCGGCCAGCAATCGGGTCATATGGACGCCCTGGGATTTGATCTTTACACGCAGATGCTGGAGCGCACCGTGGCCGAATTGCGCGGTGAGGCCATTGAAGACGAAATCTCAGTCTCGATCAACCTGGGGGTTGACGTCGCCATTCCCGATGATTACATCGAGGACATGGGACAAAGGCTGCGCACATACAAACGAGTGTCCTCGGCGCGGGACGAGGAGACTTTGGCAAGTATCAAGGCCGAGACAGAAGACCGTTATGGCCGCTTGCCGCTGCGGGTGGAACGGCTTTTTGAGTACGCTGGATTACGGCGCAGCGCAGAACAAATCGGGGTCATTTCCATCGACAAAACAGTGGATGGCGTGGCGATTAAATTGACGGAAAAGGCGAAGGTAAGTCCGGAAAAGCTGGGAAAGTTCCTCGGCGACAGGCAAGGCGCAACCTTTTCACCCAGTGGCGTTTTGCGCCTCCAACTGGACGAAGACCAGCGAGAGCGGGCGCTCGAATTAGTCCGCGACGTGTTGCTGGAAATTCGCGTGACAGATTAGAATCAAGCGCTTTTTCAAAGGATCTATTGCTTAGTGGCTGATGACTTCCCCAAAACGATGGCTCGCGAAAATCGCGTCTGTTTTCATTTCACCTTCGGGCGTGGCGCGGATGCTCATGTCTGTGATGTTCGTATAGGAGTTTTTTGTGAATTTTAGAATCATACGCCTGGCAAGCCTCGCGGCTGTCGCCCTGGTTGTCATGTTAGCTCCCTCCCTTGCGTTGGCCCAGGACACTGAGTTGCAAGTGGTGGATGAAGTCATCGCCCAGGTTAACGACGATGTCATAACGCTTTCGCAACTTAAGCGAGAGATGAGAGAACGCATCAACGCCCTCAAGCAGGATGGGCGCATGACCGAGCAGCAAGCGACCGAAGAAGTAACGAAACACCGCGACGATCTGATCGCCACGCTCATTAATGAACAGCTATTGCTGCAAAAAGGCAAAGAATTGGAGCTGAGCCAGAAGATTGAAGACGAAGTCAATCGTCGCATGCTTGATGTGATGAAAGAACAGGGTTTCAAAAGTATTGTAGAGATGGAGCGGGCCATGCGCGAGGCCGGCATTGATCCGGCCGGCACCCGCATCACGATGCGCTCAGAACTGATGAAGCAAGCTGTCCTGCAGGAAGAAGTAGACTCCAAATTGTACTTCGCCCCGACGCTGGCTGAGCTGCATACCTATTTTGACGCTCACAAAGAGAGGTTTCGCAAATCGGAGAGTGTGACCATCTCAGAAATTTATTTGAGCCTCGCGGGCAAGAACGAAGCCGACGTGAAGGCTTTGGCTGAAAAGCTCGCCGCCCAGCTGCGTGCCGGCGGAGATTTCAAAGCACTGGCCGTAGCCACTTCCGAGCGTGAACAGGGTGGCGAGCGAGTTGCACCTAAGACCCAGGGACTGGTGGGAGTATTTGAAGTACAAAATCTGCGTGACGATGTAGCGACAGCTATCAAGCAGGTGCCGACTGGCGGCATCAGCGAACCGCTGCGGACCAACGATGGTTATCAGATCCTGCGCGTGGATGCTCGCACCGCAGCGAGTGATGCCTCGGTTTTCAATGAAAACCAGGTGCGCGAAGCTATGACTACGGAGAAGTCCCCCAAGGCGCGCGAAGACTATCTTGAGAAACTACGTAATGAGTCGTACATCAGCGTCGCGCCAAATTACCACGAGGGCGTGGCCGCGCTCCTGAAACTGAAGCCGGAAGCTATCGTCACCACGAGTGGCAGCTCGGACGCCAAACCTGCCAAAAAAAGTAAAGGCAAGTTTCTGAAGATCTTTCCCAAACCATAATTCGGAAGCCACGCGGAAAAGGTGACAGGGGATGTCTCCAAATGAGTTTTCCCGGCAGCATTGACTTGCCATCTCACTCCCTGCGTGGCCGTGTCTCCCGTTCTCTGTGGCTTTTCGGCAACACTCAAGATGCGCCTCGATCTTTTCCTCAAACTCAGTCGCCTTTGTTCGGGGCGGACGCTGGCGCAGAAACTTTGTGATGCAGGTCTGGTGACTATCAACGGCAGACCGGCCAAATCCGCTCACAGTGTGAAAACCGAAGATGAAATCGTCCTACGTATCAGAAGCCGCCTGCTGACCGTCCGTGTAAACAGCGTTCCTACGGCTCGTTCAATCTCAAAAGTAGCGGCCGCCGGTCTCTACACGACACTGCGGGACGAACAGCTAAGCGATGCGGGGCCGCCCGTTGAGGTGCGGTGAAGAATCTGTGATCCACCATCATCTTTTCGGTACCTCAATGTTGTTGGTGTTAGCTGCGCTGATGCCCGCCTGCCGCGGTGCCGCGCGACCACTGCCCGGTAGTCCCGTGCCCTCTGCTACAGGTACTGAGAATATTGCGCCGCCAGATAGAGCTCCTCTGAGACTGCCGCTGGGAAACCCACGTATCGAAGTCAGGAAGGGCGAGCGCAAACTCTTGCTCTTCTCCGGGGACCGGCTGCTTCGCACCTATCGAGTGGGCCTGGGTCTGAGTCCGGTGGGCGACAAGGTTCGAGAAGGCGATCGCCGTACTCCCGAAGGCGATTTCTACGTTTTCATCAAGAACCCGAAGAGCGCGTTCTACCTCTCACTGGGCCTTAGTTATCCGAATCTGGAGCACGCCAAACGGGGGCTGCGAGACGGACTGATCAGCCGGACGCAGTACGATGAGATCGCGACGGCCGTCAGGCAAAAGAAAAGACCGCCGCAACGCACCAGTTTGGGCGGGGATATTTTTATTCATGGCAACGGCGCGCAAACAGATTGGACATGGGGCTGCGTGGCATTAGAGAATGAGGACATCAAGGAGTTGTCTGGGGCCGTCGAAGTGGGGACACCCGTGAGCATCAAACCATGACCAGGCCGTTCAAAATAAGGGATATTGAAATCAACCCGCCGCTGATTCTGTCACCGATGGCTGGGGTCACGGACGTGTCCTTTCGGCGATTGATCAAGGGAATAGGCGGCGTGGGTCTAACAGTCTCAGAGTTCATCTCGGTCGAAGGATTGACGCGCAGTAATCCAAAGTCCAGGCGGCAGATGCGTTTTTATAAAGACGAACGTCCGTTTGCAGTGCAGATTTTTGGCGGCCAGCCAGAGCGGATGCGCATGGCGGCCCAGATGGCGGAAGAAATCGGTGCGGACATGCTGGATGTCAACTGCGGCTGCCCTGCACCCAAGGTTGTGAAACATGGCGGCGGCTCTGGTTTGCTGAGGGACCACCCGCGCCTGGAAACGATTCTCAGGGAAATCAAGAAAGCCATCACGATTCCCTTAACGGTGAAGATTCGCGCCGGCTTCTTCGATCACACGATCAATGCAGTTGAGACTGCGAAGCTCGCCGAGGATTGTGGTGCGGAGCACATCGCGCTGCACGGACGCACCAAAGAACAGGGCTATCGAGGGCTCGCTAACTGGGACCTTGTGCGACAGATAAAAGAGGCAGTGAATGTTCCGGTTTCGGGCAGCGGCGATGTGACCACTATCGAAGGTGCATTGGCGCGTTTTGCTGAGACGGGTTGCGATGGTGTGCTGATTGGCCGGGGCGCTATGGCGAACCCCTGGATCTTTCGGCAGATTGAGGATGCCATGCACGGGCGTGAGATTTTTCAACCGACGCTCGAAGACAAACGACAATTGCTGCTTGAATATTTTGACCTGTTGCGCGCTGACATGCCTGAAGTACCTGCGATCAATCGCATGAAACAGCTGGCGGGGCAATTCACTCGTGGATTGCCCGGCGGCGCCTTGTTTCGCACGGCCGTCTATCATTCACATTCAGTTGTGGAAATTCTGGGGCGCATCTCGGAATACTTCGAGGCCATCGAATCCGGCCGGCCATACTTTGGCGAAGGCGCAGCTACGGAGATTGTGGAAGCTCCGGAGTTGGATTCGTGTGAAGTGGCAACCGCATCGTAGCCTGCACTCCTATCGATTAATGCCAAGCGGCAGCAGTGGGCGTGGCGTAGTTCCTTCAAAGAACCAACTCGCGCCGACACGCAGGCGATGGTGCCAGGTGGGCAGACGCGAAGTGTACATCGCGAAGCGTGCCTGTCTCGCCAGCTGGCCGCCGAAGGCCTTGCCTCCGGCAAGTACTGCGGCCCGCTCCGTGCCCAGACTCACAGCTTCTCCCAATTCTTCAAAATGCCTGGTCTGAAGTTCGTCGCCATTAATTAAGGCGCGCACGTTTTGAGCGGCAAGTTTGGCCTCTTGAAAGGCCAGTTGCGCCGTTCCGGCCAGTGTCAGCGCCGCGTCGGGGACGAGAGCTATATCCCCGAGGGCAAAAACGTTCTCATAAGAGACCGTTTGCAGCGTCGGGTGAACATTGATTAGCCCGCGGGAATTCTTTTTCAGATCCAATTCGTCGAGCAGAGGATTGACCTTGACTCCACCTACCCAAACGACTGCCGCGGTGGGAATCTCGGTTGCCAACCCGGCGTGCTCGATGGTGACTGAGTTTGCGGTTACGCGAACGACTCGGGTCTGTGTATGGATCTCAACATGCGATTGATGCAGAGCGGCCTCGACATACTGCCGAATCTGATCCCCCATCCCCGGTACCAGCCGGTCGCTCATTTCAATCACCAGCACCCTTGGTTCACCCTGCAGAGCCCGGCGGGCAAAGGCGTCGTTCAAGAGGTCGGCCATTTTTGTCGCCAATTCAACGCCACTGGCGCCGCCGCCCACCACCGCGAAGGTCAGAGCGCCGCGGACAGCCTGATGGGCCAGATCAGGAGGAATGCGATCAAGCGACTCAACCATCCGATGCCGCAGGCGATCAGCGTCGGCGAGCGCCCGAAAGGGAATGGCGAATTCAGCCGCGCCCGATACGCCGGCGAAGTTCGTGATTGCCCCTAAGGAGAGGACAAGAGTGTCATAGTCCAGCATCCGGCCGTCTTCGAGCGAGATGGAGCGTGCCGAAAAGTCTATTCCAGTGACTGCAGAGCGGACGATTTTGACCTGCTCATCCAGCAACTCCTGATAGCGGGGCGCGATATGCCAGGCCTCGACTTCGCCGCTCAAATACTCGTAAAGCAGTGGTTTAAATAAGAAATGGTCCTTGTCACTTACGAGCGTGATATCTGCGCTGCCCGTTAGATCAAGAGCCGTAAAGACTCCGCCAAAACCGCCGCCGACAATTACAACCTTGTTTTTCACCATACCCCTCGATTGCTGAAAGTTATTGCTCAATCGGATGTTAGCAAACGATGCCGCAATGGTATAGCGCACAATTTGAGGCATTAGAAAGTAAGTTCAGGCAGCGGACTTGTCCGCAGCCCGAGGCCCTTGAGTGCCATTTAAAACATGGAAGGCTCGCTGGACACTTGCCCAAACCGCGTGTTAAATTCCACCGTACTTTAACTTTAGCGGTTACCGTCAAACGGAGTTACTGCTGCCTGAGGAGGATCGTCGAAAGCAATGGCGTTAGCAAAAGAAGCCAAAGAACAAATCGTTACAGACTTCCGCACCCATGAGGCGGATACGGGTTCACCAGAGGTTCAGGTCGCTTTACTGAGCAAACGAATTAATGACCTGACTGAGCACTTCAAGACACACAAGAAAGACAATCATTCGCGACGCGGGTTGCTTAAGATGGTCTCCCAACGCAGAAGTTTACTGGACTATTTAAAGCGCATAGACATTGAGCGATACCACACGGTCGTCGGTCGGTTAGGTCTGCGGCGCTAGGATCCCTGTACAAAACAAGCACAACGAGAGATCTTCGAATCTCAGTTTCACAAAGCGCGCGTCTATCGAAGAGCCAGCTTAAGGTGCCGAACGTGACGGCAGCATCCGGAAAGCAGGCTGACGCGAATTGCCTTCAGCAAATAAAAGGCGGCATAAGCTTCACGGCAACGAGGCTTGTGCCGCCTTTATTACTTTAGCGGCTTTTTACCCACCATCACGTGAGCGTGGTTGTACCAAAGCCTCAACTTTTTAGAGCGAGCGGATGAGACGTCTCGCGCGCCTGTTTTGGCAGGCGTTATCGTACGAAGGAGACAAAAAACAAAATGGCAGTTAAGAAATATTTGAAAGAGTCAATCAAGCTTGGCGACCGCGAATTAACAGTGGAAACCGGGAAGATTGCCAAGCAAGCGGATGGCGCAGTCGTCATTCGTTACGGTGACACCATGGTGCTCTGCGCGGCGGTGGGCGCAAGCTCGCCACGTGAAGGTATCGATTTCTTTCCCCTGACGGTTGAATATCGCGAATCAAACTACGCCGCGGGACGCATCCCCGGCAACTATTTTCGGCGTGAAGGACGGCCTAATGAAAAGGAAGTACTGACCAGCCGCCTGATTGATCGACCCTGCAGGCCCCTGTTTGCCGAGGGTTATCGCAATGAAACACAGGTGATCGCCTCAGTCATTTCGGCGGATCCCGATAACAACCCGGATGTCGTGGCCATAACCGGGGCTTCCTGCGCGCTTTATCTTTCCGACATTCCCTTTCTGAACCCAATTGGTGGCGTGCGCATCGGGTTGATCGATGGTCGCTATATCGTAAATCCAACCTATGACGAGGTGCGTGACTCGCGCCTGAACCTGATCGTGGCTGGAACCGAAGAAGCTATTGTGATGGTCGAAGCGGGAGCTCAGGAGGTGTCCGAAGAGATCATGGTTGAAGCCCTGATGCTTGCCCACAAAGAGATCAATCGTTTGTGCCGCTGGCAGAAAGAGCTTTATAAGGCCCTGGACATTCAGAAGCGCGAAGTTGTCGCCCCGGCCCTTGACGAGGAAATGCTCAGCGAGATTCAACGCAACTATGCGGACCGTCTGCGTGCCGCGCTCGATACCACCAAGCAGGAGAAGCGCGACAGCTACGCCGGGGTTGACGCTCTCAAGAAGGAAGTCGTCGAGTCATATCCCGAAGAGCAGCCGGAACTGCGACGCGCCGCGAAGGGTATCTTTGATCATTTGAAGGAAACCATTTTCCGCGATGACATTTTGAACCAACGCCGCCGTCCGGATGGCCGGCGATTTTCAGAGATTCGGCCAATTTCCTGCGAAGTGGGCTGGCTGCCAAGAGTTCACGGCTCGGCTCTTTTCACTCGCGGCGAGACCCAAGCCATTGTCACTACAACTCTCGGCACAAAGGAAGACGAGCAGTACATTGACGATCTGGAAAAGGGTGAAGTAAAACGACGCTTCCTGCTCCACTACAACTTCCCGCACTATTCAGTTGGCGAAGTTGGGCGCTTTGGCTCATCCAGCCGCCGCGAGATTGGTCACGGGGCCCTGGCACGTCGCGCCCTGGAAGCGGTCCTGCCTGATGACGCTGACTTCCCCTACACCCTGCGAATCGTTTCCGACATTACCGAATCCAACGGGTCGTCTTCGATGGCCAGTGTCTGCGGCGGTACGTTGTCATTGATGGATGCGGGAGTTCCCTTAAAGGCCCCAGTTGCTGGTGTAGCCATGGGGCTCGTCATGGAAGGTAATAAGTATGCCATCCTGACAGACATCGCAGGCGCCGAGGACCACTATGGCGACATGGACTTTAAGGTGACCGGTACGCATGAAGGAATTACAGCTCTGCAGATGGACATCAAGATTGGGGGCATCAATGCGCAAATCCTGGCCGAAGCTCTGGAACAGGCCAAGAAGGGGCGGCTCTATATTCTGAGCGTGATGGAACAGACGCTGGCCCAGCCCCGCGAGAAAATATCTGAACATGCACCGCGCATCGTTCAGATCAAAATTAACCCTGATAAGATTCGCGATGTCATTGGACCCGGCGGCAAGATGATCCGATCCATTGTGGAAGAAACCGGGGCGAAGATTGACGTCTCAGACGACGGGACAATCTCGATTGCCAGTTCCAGCGGCGAGGCCACTGAGGCGGCCATTAATAAAATTCGCGGCCTGACGGCTGAGGCTGAGGTTGGCCAAACCTATCTTGGAACCGTTTCGCGTATCGTCGATTTCGGGGCCTTCGTCGAAGTCTTTCCCGGGACTGACGGGTTGTTGCATATCTCCGAGATCGCGGACCGCCGTGTCAAGGATGTTCGCGACGAACTAAAAGAAGGCCAGCAAATCATGGTCAAGTGCATAGGCAAAGAGGGCAATAAGATCAAGCTCTCACGCAAAGCCGTGTTGCGCGATGAGCAGAAGCAAACCGACGCTGCCAGCGCCGGCGATCACGACTAACAATGGCCCTGGCCACCTGCTTTAGGCAGGTGGCTGATAACATCCGTTTCCCACCAGCCTGAAGGAGGTTTGCGTTCGTCGCAAGCCTCCTTTTTCTTACTCGCTCGACCCTCCCAGGCCCTCGTCCGAAATTGGAATCCTCCCGTAATTGGCCGTGTTCCTATCAAGCAGGGAGATACTAAATAGGTTTTCGCAAAGTGGGCAACTGGAGTCCCCAGACCGCCCTTATTTGAATCCCTCTGTTTTCATGGTTTTAACACTATCTGCAACCTTTCCCAGTTCAATTTGAAACGGGGAAAGAGCGAGGAGGAAGTTCTCAACAATGAGAAATCGAGTTTTAAACCCCCTTACTATGATGCTCAGTCTACTGCTGGTGGCGAGTACCACGGTACAGGCCGGGCCAATCCCAATCAGCCAGGTTGTTCAGGTACTCGGCAACAACAACGGTAGACCTGAACTTCGCCTGCGCAACGTCTCGCAAACCAGCTCGCTGGTCGCGGACACTGTGTCGACGAAAGTTTCGACCAGCACGGGAACATCCTCCAGTGAGCCCTCCTCGGTCGACATAGTTGATACCAGTGCCATAGGAACTGCTGAGACTTTTCCAGAATCGCTTCTGTCGGGCATATCACTGAATGCCAGTGAGACGCCAACCATAGATGTGATTAGCCAGGGCGACCTGGAGGGTTCGATCTGCGACTGCGGCGAGATTCCCAGCATTGAACACCACATTCCCAAATGGCCGCTTTTGTTCCTGGCCGCCATTCCATTTTTCTTTATTCACCACGATTGTGACGATTGCCAGACCTCGACGCCGACCCCGACACCGACGCCACCCGATGTGGTTCCGGAGCCCGCATCTCTCCTGTTACTTGGGTCAGGACTGGCAGCGGTAGGAGCCAGCCTGCGCAAACGTTATGCGCGCGGCAAACTTGAAAAAGAAATCGCATCGACTGAGGAGGCCTAAGACAATGTTAAGAGCACCCCTGACCGCGAGCGGGAAAGGTTTGAACTATGGGAAGCTCGCCTTCGCACTGTTGATTGCGATCGCCTTCTGCCTGGTTTATCCGACTTCCAACGCGTACGCCAAGACCAAGAAAAAGAAATCAAACGCCGGCTCGATCAAGATCCGTACGACGCCCAGCGGATTTCCATTGTCAATTGATGGAAAAACGGAAGGACAAACCAGCTCGGACTACATGGAATACACCCTTGAGCCGGGCCTGCACACGGTTGTCGTCACGTTACCCAGCGGCGAACAATGGTCACGTGAAATCAACGTGGCGGCCAGGCGCAGAACCTGTGTCGATCTCAATTATCGTCCCCCAGTGGTAGTACCAAAGTCTCCTTGCCCATTTCCCGTCATCATTTCGGCGCCGCCGACGGTGGCTGAGGGAGAGTTGATTACCTTTACAGCCGACATCGCCTACAGTGGCACGTCGCCGCTCAATTACACCTGGTCTGTCAGTCCCAATGACGCCAATATAGTCTCTGGGGCCGGCACGCCCACACTCACGGTGGACTCGGTCGGTCTTGGTGGTCGAAAGGTCACTGCCACCCTCGAGGTTAAGGATGGTTCCGGCGAGCCGGAATGCAAGCAGGTGGCCCAGGCTTCGACGGTCGTTTCACAGCCGCCGACCCATCGCGAGAATCCCTCCAGGGAGTTCGACATTTGCTGCAGCTGTTCCTTCGACGACCAGAAAGCACGTCTCGACAACCTCGGGATTGAATTACAGAACGATCCCTCAACCACCGCCTATATCATTGCCTACGGCGGGCGTACCAGTCGCGCCGGACAGGCCGAGCGGCTGCTGGCGCGGGCCAAAGATTACATGATGACTAAGCGTCAGGTAGTTTCAGGACGGCTGGTGACTCTCGATGGAGGCTATCGCGAGGAAGATTGTGTTGAGCTCTGGATAGTGCCGCTCGGCGCTAAGCCACCCCAGGCGACACCAACCGTTTCGGCCAGTGAAGTTAGACCGGC
>Ga0062380_10000086_pt1 | contig 12585 bp, 9 predicted proteins | sample DOMMetBare3Fresh_2_FD_59485 | JGI IMG/M metagenome (GOLD analysis project Ga0062380, IMG submission 59485) | Wetland sediment microbial communities from St. Louis River estuary, USA, under dissolved organic matter induced mercury methylation -... | ecosystem: Environmental > Aquatic > Freshwater... | reverse complement strand
AGCCTGCGCAGGCGCGTGCCGGGGCGGTTCACGGGCTGTGTCACGCCGTGCCTCCCGGCGCATGCGGCGCGACCAGCATCTCGGCGCGCCACAGGTGGCGCTCGAGGTCGGCGCGCCAATTCGGGATCTGGAAGACGAAGGCGCGGCTGGCCTGCAGCAACTGCTGCACCGCGAGGTGCCACTGCAGCCGCCGCGGATCGAAGCGTGCCGGCGCGAGGGTGGCGTAGGCGGCGATCAACCCGGCCGCGAAGCCCGACGCGCGCGGTTCATCGTCGAGCTTGGTGACGAACTGGGCCAGGTCCTCCAGCGGATCGCCGAGCGTGAACTCGTCGAAGTCGAACAGCACGACACGATCGGCGTCGATCCACATCTGGTCGGGGTGGCAGTCGCCGTGGATCAGCGTCGGTGCGCCGGGGGCCGACGCTGCTGCGGCCTGTTCGATGGCCAGGGCCACGCGCTCGACGCGGTCGGCAAGCGCAGGGATCGCACGGGCGATCTTCGTCCGGCGCCGGCGCACCTCGCCGATCCAATGGGCCGGGTCGCGCGGCATCGGACCGGCCAGCGCCGTCGGCGCGGCATGCACCGCCGCCAGCGCCTGCGCGACGCGCATCGGCAGCGTCGGCTGGCCGTCCGCCAGCACCTGCCGCAGCGGCGTGCCGCGTGCCTGCGCCTGCCAGACCGTGCGGGTGGCGGTGTCGTAGCCCAGCGGCTCGGCCACGGTCGGCGCCAGCGCATCGAGTTGTGCCTGGCGCCAGAAGTGTGCAAAGCGGCGTTCGATGGCCTCGCCGCGGTCGTCGACGAAGGTCTTGGCGTACAACTGCGTCGGGCGATGTCCGACCTGGTGGCGCTCGTAGCACAGGGTCGCGCGGCACTCGGGCTCGTAGCGCAGCGCGTTCACGCTGTCGGCGGGCGTGTCCCACCAGGCCAGCGCCTGGCGTGGGTCGAGCAAGGTGGCCAACTGCGGCAGGCCGGGATCGGCGGGCCAGGCCCAGAGCAGCATGTCGAGCTGCGGCAGGTGCAGCGCCGGCGTGCCGGGCGCGGCAGCGGCGCTGGCGCCGTCACGGTAGACCTTGGCATAGAACTGCCGGGTCACCGGCGCCGAGCCGTCGCTGCCTCGCAGGTCGAGGCTGTAGCACAGGGTGAGCGGGTTCGGGTGGCGCCTGATCGACGCATTGCGCCGGGCCTTGACGATGCGCAGCGCCTCGATCGTCGCGCCGCCGTCGCGCACGCCGGGCAGGGCCTGCTGGAGCAACTCGCGCATCGCGGCCGGATCGAGGCAGGTCTCGATCGATGCCCGGTTTTCGAGGGCCGGATTCACCACACCTCCGTGCACCGGGTGTCGGCCATCTCCGCGGCCAGCGCGACCAGCCCGGGGGCGATCGCGAAGCGGCCGGGCTTGAGGTTGACCACGCAGCGCCAGGCGCGTTCGCACAACAGGTTCCAGGCCGTGGCCCAGGCCAGCGCGGGTTCGGACGGGGTCCTGCCGCCGGCGCCGGCATACCCGCGCAGCAGCGACTCCCAGGCCGCGCCGTCGCGCCGTGCCGGGCCGCCCTCGAGCCGGGCGCGGTAGATGCCTTCGGCCATCCAGGAGCCCAGCTCCAGCAGCGCGGGGCCACGGCGCAGGCCGTCGAGATCGATCAGCGCGAGCTGCTCGCCATCGACCAGCACGTTGCGCGGGTGCAGGTCGCCGTGCAGCGTGGAGGCGCTCTCGTCGTCGAGCGCGGCCAGGCCCTCGCGCAAGCGGCCGGCCGCGGTCTGCAGCGTCGCGCGCGACGCGGGCAAGGCCAGACCCAGCACCTCGACGACCTGCGCCAGGCGCGCCTGCAGTTCCGGCACCGTCAGCGCCGGGGCCTGGGCCACCGCGGTGCCGTGCAGCGCGGCGAGCTGTGCGCCCAGCGCGGCAGCGACGCGGCCGGCGTCGGCGCCCGGCAGGTCGAGCAGCGCGCGGCCGCTCAGGGCTTCCTGCCAGTGCAGGTCGAAGGCGGGCTGCCACAGCATCGCGCGCGGCGTGCGCAGGCGGCCGGCGCGCCAGGCGGCCGATTGCTCGAGCGCGCGCAGAACCGCGTGGACGGTGCCACCACCGGGCTCGCGGCTGGACTTGGCGTAGGCGCTGCGGAACACCCGCCGGGCGCCCTCGCACCACTCGAGGTCGACGCGCGCGCACAGTCGCTGCTCGGGCACCGCCTGCACGATCTCGACCTGGTGCGCGACCAGTTGGCCGCGTCCTTCGCTCATTGCGTGCACCAGCTCGGGCAGGACCTGCTCGCGAAGCACGCGGGCGTCTGCCAGCACCGCCGGGGCGCCGAGCTTGGCGTCGTTGGGCCACCACCAGGTCAGCATGTCCAGCCCCGGCAGGTGCAGCCAGGCGGGCCCCGCGGGCGACGGCCGGAAGGCGGCGCGCATGGCTCCGTCGGTGCGCCGCAAGGATTCACCGCCGCTGCACAGGCGCGCCGCGACGCGCTGCTCGAAGACGTGGTCGGGCGACATGCCGCGCAGCCGCAGCCGGTAGGCCAGCGTGCAGTTGCGGTGGGGGCGGTACTTGACGCGCTCGACCACGCAGCGCTCCACCGCCAGGCCATGGCCATCGAGGGCAGCGGCGAAGACGCCGGCCATCGCCCGCTCGTCGAGCGCCTGCGCCAGCTGCGGCAGCGCCGGGTCGTCGGGCAGCACCTGGGCAGGGTTCACGCGCCGTCCCCGACGGTCAATGCGACTTCGTCGCCCCCGGCGCGCAGCGTGGCGCCGGCGTGCGAGACCGCGCGCAGCACGCGGCCCTGGGCATCGGCTCGCCAGTGCAGCCAGCGGCCGCTGAATTCGAGATCCCCGATGCGCCAGTGGCTGAGCCCTGAGCCGCGGGCATGGAACCAGCCGTCGTCGAGCAGGGCGCCGTCGAGGGTGAGCCGGATGCGCAGGGCCTGGGCCACGTCACCGTCGTCGCCCTGCGCCTCGCACAGCGTCACTTGCAGCGGCGGCGCATCATCGCCGCAGGGCACGAGCACGCTGTCGAAATCGACGTCGCGGCCATGGGCGCGGGTCTGCAATGCCGGGGCCGGCAGCTTGTGGCCATACAAGCGGGACACCCAGCCCTCGGCCAGGCGGACGACCTGGCCGGGGCGCGTGGCCTGAGCGATCACCAGGCCGGGGCTGTCGAGCCGGATGCCAGCGGTCGTCGACAGCGTGGACTGGTCCTGGGCCTGGGAGCCGAGCTGGAAGTTCAGCAGGTAGTCGTGGGCGCTGGGCGCGCGCAGCCAGTCGCTGACGATCCAGTAGCGGCGGTCGACGAAGACCAGGCAGCGCTCGTGCACCGCGTCGTAGTCGTGGCTGGCGCAGCGTCCGTGCAGCAGGTCGAGCACCGCGCCGCTGGTCGATTCGATCAGTGCAGTCTCCGGCGCCGGACCGCTGATGCGGTGGCGCACCGTGCCATGGGCGTGGCGCGAGGGCTCCTTGATCGGCTTGGGTGCGTAGCGGGTCTGCGAGCGGCCATCGACCTCGACGGTGTTGTGGGCCGCGGTGCCGCGGAAATGCACCCGCCAGTTGCGACCATCGTCGGCGCCCGGGGCCTCGCTGTAGGTGTAGCGGCCGGGGTCGACGACCAGCGGCCGACCCTGCGCGTACAGCTCGAACGACAAGGCATCGAAGTGGCCGTGATTGCCTTCGCCGAGCGGCCCGCAGTCGAGCACCAGGTGCTGGGCGTCGCCACGGCGGACCGGCGCCGCCCAGCCGCTGCGCAGCACATGGTAGCCGCTGGCCTCGAAATGCGCATTGCGCTGCGTCGGCGGCCGACCCTGCCGGCCGAGGGTGGCGACGTAGCGCATGTCCTCGCGGCCGAAGGTCGCCGCACCCTGCGCGAGCAGCGCAAGATAGCTGCGCGCGTCGCCGTCGGAAAAGCTCGGCACCGTGCCGTCGGGCTGGTGCACCTGCAGGCTGAACTCGAATGCGCGCTCGAGCGAGCGGTCCATCGCCGGGGGAATGGCGACACCGTTGTTCGCCGCCAGCGCGCGCACCTGCATCCAGTTGCGCAGCGCGAGGTGGTGGTAGTCGGTCGACAACTCGCAGTGCACGCCGTCGGCCAGCAGGTCGGCGGCGATGTTGGCCTGGGTCTCGCGCAGCGCGAACTCGCGCCAGTGGTCGGCGCGGCGGAACTCGGGGAACACGACGCCGGCGAGCATGATCGCCAGCAGTTCGAGCGTGCGGTGGTTGCGCTTCGGGGTGAGGTTGGCGCAGAGGAACTCCACCTGCTGGTGGATCGAGCGCAGCAGGCGGCCGAACAGCGCCGCGTCGATCGGCGCCGTGAGCCCGGCGCGGCTGTGCATCACCAGGCCATGCAGGCTGTAGATCCAGTTCTGCACCCGGCGGCCGGTGACGTCGGCGGCGATGAAGCCGGGCGGGGTCACCCGCATCCAGCCGTCGACGAGCCGGACCCAACGGTGCACGTACGCGGCATCGCCGCTGTGCTGCCAGGCCTGGGCCAGCCCGACGGCGTAGTAGAACTTGTGCAGCAGGATGTGCCACTCGATGTCGGCGCTCGGGTTGCGCAGCCACTCCACCGGGTCGGGCAGCGCGTGGGTCTCGCCGTTGAACTCGAAGCGGCCGCGCATCAGCGCGCCGATGCGCTCGGGCCGGACCTCCTCGGGATCGATCACCGGCTCGAAGCGCACTGCGCGCGGGCCGCGGTAATGCGCGAGCAGCGCGGCATCGTCGAAGCGGTCCCAGGGCGGCAGGAACAGCGCCTCGGCCCCGCCGTCGGGCGCCGTCGTGCCGGAGTGATCAGCACGCGTCATCAGCGCGGCGTTCACGTCGGCACCTCTTCGGTCATGACGGGCAGCGCCCGCGCGCTTGGGCGGTCGATCTCGGCGAGGAAGAGGTCGCGCAGCTGCACCGTCGTGCGCCGCGAGTCGAAGCGATCGCAGATCCGCGCGCGGCCATCGCGGGCCAGCCGCTCGTGCAGCGCATCGTCTTCGAGCACGCGGCGCAGCGCCTCGGCCAGGCCCTGAGGGTCGCGCGGCTCGACCAGCAGCCCGTGCACGCCGTCGTCGATCATCTCCGGGATGCCCGAGATGCAGGTGCTGACCACCGGCACGCCCATCGCCATCGATTCGGCCAGCACGTTGGGGAAGCCGTCGCGGTCGCCGTCGTCCATCACCTGGCAGGGCAGCGCGAAGACGCGCGCCTGGGCATAGAGCGTGCGCAGTTCGTCCTGGGTGATCGCACCCTGCAGCGCGACCCGGTCGGCCAGGCCGTGGCGCTCGATGCGGCGGCGGATGTCCTCGCTGGCGCTGCCGGACTCGCCGACGATCCGGCAGCCGAACGAGACGCCGGCGCGCTTCAGGAGGGCGCAGGCTTCGATCAACTGGTCGAAGCCCTTCTTCTCGACGAAACGGCCGACGGCCAGGATCTGCGGCGGCGTGCCGGCGCCTGCCGGTCGAGGCTGCGACGACGGCGCGAACCAGTCGGTGTCCAGGCCATGGTAGATCGCGTGCACCTCGCAGGGCCGCGGGTGGCGCTCGCGCAGCACGGCGGCATTGGCGCAGGTGCAGGTGGCGACGAAGCGCGCGCCGTGCATCTTGCGTTCGAGCAGGTCGCCGGGGTTGAGCTCGGCCTGGTAGATGTCCTTGGCATGGGCGGTGAAGCTGTAGGGCAGCCCCGTCATGCGCGCGGCCAGCCAGGTGATGGTGGCCACGCCGTGGCAGAAGTGGCCGTGCAGGTGAGCCACGTCGCCCTGGCGCATCACGTCGGCGGCAATCTCTCCGGCCTGCAGGAACTCCTTGAGGAAGACCTTGCGCAGGCGCTGCCGGCCCTGTGCGTCGGGTCCGCGGTGGCGCCAGGCGAGCGCGACCGCGCTGCCCAGCGCGGAGGCCCAGCGCAGCGGGTGGCGCCGCGCGACCCGGAGATGCGCCGGCAAGAACACCGGCAGGTTCTGCGCCAGCCACTGCGGTAACGTGGTTCCCGACAGCGAACTCGCCTTGGGCAGGTAGGTCAGCGGCGCGCGGATCGCCGCCACCACCGGATGCACCTTGGGCTCGTTCTCGCGCTTGACCGAGTACAGCCGCAGCGGCAGCCCGAGGCGCTCGAGCTGGTGGATCTCGTGGGTGATGAAGGTCTCCGACAGGCGCGGGAAGCCGTTCATCACATAGGCCACGCGCCGGGGGGCGGCGCCGGCTTCAGGCGACGGCGCAGGATGTGGCGGGGACATGTCGGGCCTCCAGCAGTTGCAGCACCAGCTGCAGGTTGCGGTCGTTGTCGAAGTGCTCGGCGACGGTGGCGCGGGCGGCGCGGCCGAGGGTGGCGGCGAGTTCGGGCTGGTCGATCAGGCGTTCGATCGCATCGGCCAGCGCGGCCGGGTCGTCGGGCTCGACGAGCAGCCCGTTGTGGCGATGCCTGACGACCTCGGGGATGCCCGACACGCGGGTGGCGACCACCGGCACGCCGACCGACATCGCCTCGAGCAGCACGTTCGGGATGCCGTCGCGGTCGCCGTCGGCGGCCACCCGCGAGGGCTGCACGTAGACCGCGGCGCGGGCATAGCGCTCGATGACGCCTTCGCGGGCGAGCTTGCCGACGAGCTGCACCTGGGCGCCGAGTCGATAACCCTCGATCAGGGCGGCCAGGCGATCGTGCTCCTCGCCGTAGCCGACGATCTCGCAGCGCATGGACACCCCGCGTTGGCGGAGGATGCGGCAGGCCTCGACCAGCGTGTCCAGGCCCTTCTTCTCGCGCAACCGGCCGACGCTGAGGATCAGCGGCACCAGCGAGGGCCGGGCGGAGGGCGCCAGGCGGCGCGAGGGGTGGAACACCGCGCCGTCGATGCCGTGGTACATGCGGTGCACCGGCGCCTCGGGCGCGATCGCGCGCAGCGTGCGGCAGTTGAAGTCGGTGCAGGTGACGGTGAAGCGCGCGGCGGCCATCTTGCGCCGCAGGTCGGCGGCGTCGGACAGGTAGATGTCCTTGGCATGGGCCGAGATCGAGAACGGCATCCCGCTCATCCGCGAGACGAGCTCGGCCACATCGGCCGGCGACGAGATGAAGTGCGTGTGCAGGTGCGCCACGCCGTCCTCGCGCAACTGCCCGGCCAGCCAGCCGGCGCGGGCGAAGTCCAGCCAGCCCTGGCGGCCGCGCGAGGCGGCCGTGGCCAGCGCGCGCAGATAGCGCCACGGCGCGCTGGCGCACAGCCGCAGGTGGCGCGACGCGAAGCGGCCGGTGTCGTGCCAGGGCTGCGGCGGAACCTGGGTCACCGGCGCCGCCACGCGCGCCACCGCCGGATGGGCGAGGTCGTCGGTGGGTGCGGCGAGGGTGTACAGCCGGAGCTCGACGCCCAGTCGCTGCAGGCCCAGCACCTCCTCGAGGACGAAGGTCTCGGACAGCTTGGGGAAGATCTTGACTAGCAGGCCAATGCAGCGGCCTGGCTCGGTGAGCGATGCGACCATGCGGCCTCCGGCGCGAGGGTGGAATGGCCGGCCGATGGCGCCGGCACGGGGGCCGAGGCTTCGAGCTCCAGGCCGATGGCATCGAAGATCGACGCCGTGACGCGCGCCAGCCCGTCGAGGTGCTGCAGGACCGGCAGCTGGCGGCGCTGGGCCAGGGCCTTGAGTTCGGCCTGCAGGCCGGCCAGCAGCGTGGACGGGTTCAGCGCGTCCGGGTGCAGCATGCGCACCAGGCCCAGGGCGGCCATGCGCTCGGCGCGGATGCACTGCTCGGTGCCGGGCTTCACGCGCGGCACCAGCAGCGCGCGCTTGCGCAGCGTGAGCAGCTCGCACACGGTGTTGTAGCCACCCATCGCCAGCACCACGTCGGCGGCGCCCATCAGCGACATCATGTCGTCGTGGAAGTCCTGCACGCTGACGTTGGGCAGACGCTGGGCGGCCTGGTGGACGCTGTCACGCCGGGCCGGGCTCATCTCCGGCCCGCAGACGATGTGGGTGCGCGGGCATTGCGCCGGCGGCAGGCTGGCCAGCGCGGCGAGCGCGTTGGACACCAGGCCGTAGCCATCCTCACCGCCGCCGGGCGTGACCAGCACCAGCGGCTGCGCGTCGGTGACGCCGAGCTGGCGGCGGGTCTCGGTGCGCGTCTGCCGCCCGGGTTCACGGGAGATGTAGCCGCAGAACTCGACCTTGGCGGCGGCGAAGGGCGGGAAGGCGTATTCGCAGCGCAGGTCGAAGATCTCGGGCGCGCCGACCACCAGCACGCTGTCGTAGTAGGCCTCGATGGCCTCGAAGCAGCCGTTCTTGCGCCAGACGCGGGTGGTGGCTTCGGGGCTGTCGAGGATGTCGCGCAGCAGCAGCACCAGCTTGGGCCGCCTCACCGTCGACTGCAGCGCGACCAGCGCGCCGGAGAGCTCGTCCTCGACGCCGAAGGGCTTCTTGTCGACCAGGATCAGGTCGGGCGCGAAATCGGTGATCGTGCTGCGGATGATGTTGGCGCGCATGCGCACCGTGGCGTCGAGCGACATGTCGAGGTAGCGTGCGCCGTACTGGCCGTCGACGTTGCGGGCCAGGCAGGGCAGCTTGACGTAGTCGACGCGCTCCGGCATGCGGAACGCGTGCAGCATTGGCGAGCCGGTGATGACCAGCACGGACACATCCGGTGACGATTGCACCAGATGACGGGCCACTTCGAGCATGCGCCTGATGTTGCCGAGGCCGAAGGTATCGTGTGAATAGATCAGTACGCGCTTCATGGGGGCTGTCCGTCTTGCGTGTCAACGACACGACTCGGAGGCACAGAGCCCGGAGCGGCCGCCGAAATACCTGGCGACGCAAATCGTTACGAATGGGGTGGCGGCGAAATCGGCCGCCGGGGGGGCAGGCAGGTGCGGCCAGGCCGCGTTCGCCGATCCCCTCGGGGAGGCCGCGACGGGCTGACGGCGACTCAGAACGGCAGTCGAGCGCGGCCGATGGCGAACGTGATCGCGACGGCACAATCGCCGGGCCATGAGACGAGTGCCGTGTCCGCCCTGAATCGCGCCGGGCGAGCGCGCCCCGCGGGTGGGGTGGACGACACGGGCGCGCCGCGTCGGCGCCTGCTGCTGTCCGCTGGCGCCTGGGCTGCCGGTGGGCTGGTGGGCTGCGCGGCTGTGGCGCCGCCGCCGACCGACGCCTCGCTGCCCGCCGAGGCGCTGCCGCCGGCCTCGCCGCGCGAGTTTCGTGCCGCCTGGGTGGCCAGCGTGGGCAACATCGACTGGCCGAGCCGGCCGGGCCTGGCGCCAGCGGCCTGGCGCGCCGAGGCGCTGGCGATCCTCGACCGCGCCCGCGCGATCGGTCTCAACGCCATCGTGCTGCAGGTGCGGCCAGCCGCCGATGCGCTCTACGCGTCGGCGCTCGAGCCCTGGAGCGAATACCTCACCGGTACGCAGGGCCAGGCGCCGGCGACGGCCGAAGATCCGCTGGCGATGTGGGTGGCCGAGGCGCACCGCCGCGGCCTCGAGCTGCACGCCTGGATCAACCCCTTCCGTGCCCGCCATTCAACCGCGCGCTCGCCGCTGGCGCCCTCGCACATTGCCCATCGCCGGGCCGATGCGGTCAGGCGTTATGGCGACCTGTTGTGGATGGATCCGGCCGAGCCCGCTGCGGCGGCACAGACGCTGGCGGTGGCGGCCGATATCGTCCGGCGCTACGACATCGACGGCCTGCACATCGACGACTATTTCTACCCCTACCCGGTCAAGCTCAATGCCGCCGACGGGCCCGAGGGCGCCGAGTTGCCGTTTCCCGACGACCCGGCCTGGCAGCGCTACCGCGCCGGCGGCGGCGCGCTCGACCGTGCCGATTGGCGCCGGGAGCAGGTCGACCGGCTGGTCGAGGCGCTGCACCGCACGGTGCGCGAGATCAAGCCGCAGCTGCGCCTGGGCATCAGCCCGTTTGGCCTCGGCAAGCCGGCGCTGAGGCCGCCCGGCATCGTCGGCTTCAGCCAGTACGACAAGCTCTACGCCGACGTCGAGCGCTGGCTCGCCCAGGGATGGCTGGATTACCTGGCGCCGCAGCTGTACTGGCCGATCGACCGTCCGGCGCAGGCCTTCGACGTGCTGCTCGACTACTGGCTGGCCCAGAACCCGCTGCGCCGCCACGTCTGGCCCGGTCTGTACACCAGCATGGTCGCGCCCGGCGCTGCCGCGGCGCCAGGCACCGCGACCTGGCCGGCGACCGAAGTGCTGCAACAGGTCGAACATGTGCGCTCGCGTGCGGCGCACGGCGCTAGCGGTCACCTGCACTTCAGCATGTCGGCTCTGATGCAGGACCGCGACGGCATCGCCACCTGGCTGCGTGCCGGGCCCTATGGGCAGCCCGCGCTGGTGCCGGCGACGCCGTGGCTGGGGGGAGCGGCGCCGGGCGCACCGCGGCTGCGACGAACCGCGACCGGGCTGGCCATCGAGCCGGCGTCAGGGCGCGCGGCATTCGTCTGGTCGGTGTGGCGCCGGCGCGATGCGCAGTGGCGGTTCGAAGTCCATCCAACGCTGGCCACCCGCGCCGTGCCGGCCGAGGGCGAGTGGGTGGTCGTGCGCGGCGTCGATGCGCTGGGCCTTGAAGGCCCGGGCGCGGTGTGGCGGCCGTGACGAACCCGCGCCATCGCGCGCTGCGGTGCTGAATGCGCGAGCCCGAAATGCGTGACCGATGGCTGTCGCTGGACGTCTTTCGCGGCGCGACGGTGGCGCTGATGATCCTCGTCAACAACCCGGGCAGCTGGAATCACCTGTACCCGCCATTGGCCCACGCGCCCTGGCACGGCTGCACGCCGACCGACCTGGTCTTCCCGTTCTTCCTGTTCGCGGTGGGCAACGCGCTGGCCTTCGTGATGCCGGGCCACGACGCCGGGCCGCCGTCAAGGTTCTGGCGCAGGTTCGGGCGCCGGACGGCGCTGATCTTCGCGATCGGCGTGCTGCTCAATGCCGCGCCGTTCGTGCGTTGGGATGCCGACGGCCACCTGGCCTGGCGCTCGTGGGAGACGCTGCGCGTGATGGGTGTCCTGCAGCGCATCGCGCTGGCCTGGGGCCTGGCCGCGCTGGTGCTGAGGCTGGCCGGTGCCCGATCGACGCTGGTGGTCAGCGCGGCTCTGCTGTTCGGCTACTGGGCGGCCTGCGTCGGTCTGGGCGAGGAGGGCGACCCCTACAGCCTGGCGGGCTGGTTCGGCACAGCGTTCGACCGAGCGCTGCTGGGCGAGGCGCACCTCTACCGCGGCGAGGGCGTGCCCTTCGACCCCGAGGGCCTGGCCAGCACCGCGCCGGCGGTGGCGCAGGTGCTGCTCGGGGTGTGGGTCGGCCAGCAGCTGCGGGAGCGATCCAGGCTGTCGGAGACGGTTGCCAGGCTCTTCGTCGCCGCCGTCGCGCTCGGCGTGGCGGCCTACGCCTGGCAACTGGCGATGCCGATCAACAAGAAGATCTGGACTTCGAGCTACGTGCTGCTGACCACCGCGCTGGCGCTGGCGGCGCTGGCGGCGCTGGTCTGGCACATCGAGCAGCGCGGCGGGCGCGGGGCCTGGGTCCGGTTCTGCGAGGTGTTCGGCAAGAACGCGCTGCTCATCTACGCGGTGAGCATCGCGGTGCCGCGCACGCTGGGGCTGGTGCGCTGGGTCGACGGGCTCAGCGCCGACGGCCAGGCACGTTTCGTTACGCCGCTGGCCTGGCTGCACCGAGAGCTGTTCGCCGACCTGGGCCACGATCCGCGCCTGGGCTCGGTGCTGTTCGCCATCGGGCAAGTGATGGCCTACTGGGCGCTGGCCGTCTGGCTGGATCGGCGGCGCCTGTACTTCAGGGTTTGAGGGCAGCGTCTAGACTATGCGGTGGGCGCGGGTCGACCGGTCAGCCGATCGGCCGGTCGCTGCGTTGAACACATCGACATCAACCCCGCTGGAGGGATCTCACATGACAACGCAAGTGCTACGTAGCCTGGCCGTCGGCCTGGCCATCACCCTCGGTACCGCCGGTGCCGTGGCCCCGGCCGCTGCCGCCGTCGACGCCGAGGCCGCGCAGGCCCTGGCCAAGAAGAACGACTGCTTCAAGTGCCACGCGGTCGACAAATCCAAGAAAGGCCCGTCGCTGAAGAAGATTGCCGAGAAGTACAAGGGCAAGGCCGACGGCGAGGAGAAGGCGGTCAAGAACATGACCACCGGCCCCAAGGTCAAGCTCGACGACGGCACCGAAGAAGAGCACCCGATCATCAAGACCAAGGACACCGCGGCGATCAAGAACCTCGCCAACTGGATCCTCGGTCAGTAATCCTTGTGACCGACGCGCCCGGCCGGTGTTTGCGCACTGGCCGGGAGCGTCACGCCCGGCGCGGACCTTGCCCGACTATTTTGCGTGGCAGGTCAGGCACAGCCCGCTGCCGGCGTTGGTCACGCGCAGGAAGGTCGGGATGAACGTGCTGGAAGGTCCGCCCGAGGGTACGCCGTGCGGATCGTGGCAGGAGGCGCACTCGACCTCGAAGCCGTCGCCGCTGTCGTAGACCCGCACCTCGTTCTTGTCGGGGTAGTTGTTGCCGGTGGTGTCGAACCACTTCATGCCCGGGCGCGTGGCGGCGGGCTGGTTGAAGTCGACACCGGGTCCGGCGGCGGGGAACTTCACCCCCACCGGATGGTCGTTGCGCAGGTCGGTGCCGA
>Ga0062380_10000082_pt1 | contig 12680 bp, 7 predicted proteins | sample DOMMetBare3Fresh_2_FD_59485 | JGI IMG/M metagenome (GOLD analysis project Ga0062380, IMG submission 59485) | Wetland sediment microbial communities from St. Louis River estuary, USA, under dissolved organic matter induced mercury methylation -... | ecosystem: Environmental > Aquatic > Freshwater... | reverse complement strand
TCAAGCGCTCGAACAGCATATTCTCGCTTTCCGCAAGAAGTACCCGATGGTTGCCGACAAGATCACGCCTGGAGTGTCGGCGGCCGATGTAATCAATCGGAAAGAGTCGTATCAGGTAGTTGATGGTTACGCGTTGCTGGAAGCGGTGATGCTTGGACCATCACCGTTAGGATATCCATACGGCGTCGACGGGTTACCACTTGCAAACGACCCGGCTGGTCAGGCAATCGTCACTGAAGTGGAACGTCTTAAGGATACGTTGGATGCGATCGCAGACCTTGCGCTGGCGGAAGGCGTCTTCCAGGTGACGCAAGGTAACTACGAGCGCGCGGGCGCAATGCTCAAGGCTCTGTCGGAAGGAACTACGCCGCCCGATCCCGAGATCGTGACTACGCCGCGAAGTGGCGCAGTAGTCAATCATAAGTTGACTGTTCACTTTGAGACTGGCGCAGTCGAGAGTCCGTGGGATGTCGACCCGACGCCGCGATCTCTCGCCGTGTCCGGTTTGAACAAATGGCTCGGAGATATTATCGGCGAGCTTGATTTACTTCAGTTCAGCGTCAAGTACGAATTCGACGCGGAGAACACACCCATTCCACTCTCGGAGCTCGCTCTACAACCTATCGATCTGATGTTTCTGATCGGCAACCAGGCGGGAGCAGTCGCAGGGACTCAGCAGGTCAACGATCTCACCGAGCTCGAGGCGCGCATCGATTTTGTTTTCCGGCGCAAACGAGGTGCGGCTTCCGGACTCGTGACCATCGAGTTCATGAGCAGTAAAAAATTCACGGAACCTGGTGCCAGGACTCTCTTCGAGCTGCTGCCACTACTTCGTAATCTACGAAAGCTCGTGACCAGTTCGCGTCCACTCGGCGCTGACGACTACATGTTGCAATCGGAAGAAAAGGCCGACCAGAACACGTCAGAGAATCCGAAACGCTGGGACCTCGCTCCAGTTGAGAAATCCTTCGACGATGCCGCGAAGTCTTTGAACGATAGTCTTAGCGCCCTGGAAGCCATCACTGCGTTGTTTCCACCGACTCCATTGAGCAAAGACCCGTTGGAGACCGGCGACTTGAATAGCATCAATTACGATAACTTGCGCGGCGCACTGATCGCGCTCTCTTATTTCGGCCTGCCGGGAGCTTTTCCTAAAAATGCGATCTTGCCCGAGCTCCCTGCGGACCCAACGGATGAAGAACGTTTGGCTTTGCTGCGCGCGCAACAGTCGCTTATCGAGCAGGCTTTGTTGACACTGGAGCAGGGCCGAAGCCGTCATTTGCAGGCCGTGACAATGAAAAGGTTCGACAACCTGCCTACGGAGCAGGTCGCTAAGCTCACCGTAGCTCAGAAACTCGAGATTTATCAGGCAGCGGGCGCTTTGGTTTTGGGAGATTCGTTTCGCTTCATTCCGACGTTTCAATTCAAGAACCTGCCCGAGTTGGAATCCGCCGATGAATTCTCGAATTCGGTGGCGGCGGACGAAAGCCTGTTGCGATTTACGCAAAGCCGCTTGAAGGCCGCGGCGGTGAATTCTGCAATTGACGACTGGCGCGATCTTGCAGTTGAAGAGTGGTTAGAGGGAGTCGCCACGGTTCGTGAGCGTATCAGTTGGATCGACACCGTTAACACATATCAGGAAGCATTCGCCGCTAAGTCGTTGACGTTCAGACCCTTGCAGTTACCGTTTGATAAAAAAGCGCATTGGATCGCGTTGGAGTTTCCTGAAGTCAAACCGGAACAGTTGGACGATCAGGATGTTTTTGTGCCGCAGAACGATTTTCTATCTGTTGTGCGGCAGTTGCCGGAAGATTACGAAGCAACCGGTGCGCAGTCGGGATTGCTGATCGATGAATGGAACGAAGTGATTCCGAACCGGACCGAGACCACCGGCATTGCCATTCATTACAACCAGCCAAACACCGAGCCGCCGCAATGTCTCCTGATGGCAGTCAGTCCGAACGTCAATGGACGTTGGGAATGGGACGACCTTGTCGACACTGTGATCGACACATTTGATCGGGCAAAACGCAGGGCAGTGGAGCCGGATTTTCTGCTGCCCACTGCGTACGCGCAGCTCTTGCCGGCTGTGTTGAGCAGTTTTACGAGTTACCCGTTTGGCACCATCTCCACAAACATCGCTGCCCAGCCGGTATCGATGGTTGTGGATTGATCTTAACGAAGGGTGGTAACAACTTGGCCCAACAACAAATTGACCCAGCTCTCAAGAACGCACTGCTGAGTGCAGAGTTTCGCGCAGCGATTACACTTTGGAACCGTCTCGAAGGACGTCCGCGAAAAGAAGATTTCGATCGCAGCTTACGCGCGGAAGTTCGCGATCCGCTGTGGATGCTGACGCGGCAATGGCAGTTTGGCGAGTTTAAAGGAGAGGACGCAGGTTCTGCTGTCAAAGCGCGCGTGCAGTTGAATACGACGCGGATCGATCGCTACGCAGTGAAGAGTGAGAATCGCGATGCGACCGGTGGTGAGCAGTTTCTCGAGGCCGTGCCTTACGATGAAACCCTGCCACTCGAGATCGAAGTCGAGCGTGAGCCATTGTTGCCGCCTGGTCCGGAGCCAAACACAGAAGATGTTGCCCTGCGTAGCCAGATGGGCCGTCACTTTGTGCGTTTGTTGAAGCAGGCTGGATTGCCGTCGACCGTCAGGAACGCGATCGTCGGGCGATTTGGTTTTGAAGACATTTCTGAGAAAGACGAAGCGACTCTTACCAGAGACGAGCGAGTGGAACTGGCGCATCTGCGAAGTGATCCGCCGGCGTGGCAATCGCTTCTGGCTGTCAAAGCACGTTTGCCGGATGGACGCAAGTTGTTTGTGGCCATCGACAAAGGACGATTCGATACGTGGTTGGGCGAGAGTGGGTTTGAGTTGGACCAGATCGAGGTTTTGCAAGACCTGGCAAAGGATTATCTCAGTTGGTTCCGGCGCTTGTTTTCACAGCCGCAGAAGGTGGACCACGAAGATGCGTGGGCGCCGTCGTATCTCGAGTATCAGTTTGCAGTATCAGCGCCGGAAGACGAGTCAGGTGAGAAGCGCGCGCTGTTAGTTGCCGAACAGTATTATCAAGGCACCCTTGATTGGTATGCCTTTGACATCGACGGCAGACGGCGACTGCAAGATCTGCCGGAAGCCGAGTTTCCCGCAAACGGGTTTACCGAGCGAGAGCCGATTGCTTTCCTGCCTTCGCAGATTGAATTCAACGGAATGCCGAATGTGCGTTGGTGGGAGTTTGAGGATCGACGAACAGATTTCGGCAACATTCGCGCGACGACCGCCGACGTGCCACTGCTGTTGCTCGCCGAGTTTGGTCTAATCTACGGCAACGATTGGACCGTGATTCCTTTTGATCTGGAAGTGGGCTCGCTGGCTGATATAAAGGGAGTCGTTGTGAGTGATGTTTTTGGTGTGCAAACGTTCATTCGCTCGGCGGGACAGGGCCAGCGCATGGACTGGCAAAAGTGGTCCATGTACAACCTTGCGAGTGGCGATCGAGTGGACAATCGTTTGTTCCTGCCGCCGTCTGTGGCGAAGGTGTATGAGAGTAATCCGATCGAGAAGGTCGTACTGGCCCGAGATGAAATATCGAATTTCGTTTGGGGTATCGAGGAGACGATTCCGGGAGTGTCAGGCGCTGGCGTGAATGGCTTTGAAGCAGGGAACGCGCTTGCTAGTTACTTCCTGGCAAATCAGACTCCGCCCGAAATAACACGCACGCCTAATGACGCGAAGATTCGCTATGTGCTTGGGAGTGGTGTTCCCGAGAATTGGATCCCGTTTGTCGCGGCGCACAAGCCGGGATCTAATCGAGAGGTTCGCTTGCAACGCGGTGCGATGCCACGCCTGACAGATCAAGTCCACAATACCGTGATCCGGCCTCGCGGACAGATACTTCGCGTTGGGTTGGATAAGGAAGAGTTTTACTTTGTGCATGAAGAAGAAGTACCTCGCGCGGGCGTGATCGTTACGCGCAAGTACCAGCGCGCGCGTGGACCTAACGGAGAAGTGTTCACGTGGGTTGGGCGCCGGAAAGAAACGGGCCGTGGCGAAGGTGCGAGTGGTTTGGTGTTCGATCAGATCGTGGCGCTCAAGCAGGAAACCCCTTAAGCCACAAGAAGAGACAAAAAGCACAACACGTGTTTTCCTGATCTGCGTTATCTGCGTTCATCTGCGGCTAAATCATCATTCATTAGATGATTCCAAGAGCGAACCGAAAGCCCTTGCTGAATGAACGTTCATTCAGTATTATAACGACCTGTTCGAAAGTGAAAATCGGTGCGAAGGCAGGGTGAGCATGATGCGCATTGAGAAGGCTGCGGTGCTGGGGGCGGGAACCATGGGAGCGCAGATTGCCGCGCACCTGGCTAACGCCGGGATACCAACCGTGCTGTTGGACATTGCTCCCGGCGAATTGTCGGCGGAAGAAAAAGCAAAAGGCCTGACGCTGGGCTCCAGGGAAGTGCGAAATCGCATTGCCCGCGCCGGCTTTGAAGCCGCAAAAAAAGCCAAGCCTGCGGCGTTCTTCACTCCCGACCACGCGTCTTTGGTTTCTATCGGTAACTTTGAAGACGATCTGGCAAAACTCAAGGATTGCGATTTCATTATTGAAGCGGTCGTCGAGAATCTTGATCTCAAGCGCAAGCTCTACGAGCGAGTCGAGCAGCATCGCCGTCCCGGCTCTATCATCGCTTCGAACACCAGCGGGATTCCCATCCACCTGTTAGCCGAAGGTCGCACGGAGGACTTTCAACAGCATTTTCTCGGCATCCATTTTTTTAATCCCCCGCGCTACCTGCATCTGGTTGAAATAATTCGTACCCCATGGACCAAACCGGAAGTGGCCTGCTTCACCTTTGGTTTTCTGGATCAGCGTTTGGGCAAAGGCGTCGTCCCAGCCAAAGACCGCCCAAATTTTATCGCCAACCGGATCGGTACATACGGAGCGATGGTCACGATTCAGACGATGCTGGCGGACGGCTACACCATTGAAGAAATTGACAAGATCACCGGGCCGGCCGTGGGTCGTCCCAAGAGCGCTACGTTTCGGACCTTTGATCTTGTCGGCCTTGACGTCTTCTCGCACGTCATCCGAAACCTCTACGAGGCGCTGCCTGAGGATCCGGAGCGCGAGGTTTTTCAGACTCCGCAACTCCTCACCAACCTGATCAAGGGCGGGATGCTGGGCAATAAAACTAAAGCAGGGTTCTATAAGCGGCAGGGCAGCGGCGACAAGAAAGAGTTCTTCGTCATCGATCCGGCGACCAGCGAATATCGCCCGGTGCAGAAGGTCAAGCTGCCGGCGCTCGAGATGGCCAAAAACATTGAGGACGGGGGCGAACGGCTGAAGGCGCTGGTCTGGAGCAAGGATCGTGTGGGCGCATTTCTCTGGAAGACTTTTTCGCGCACGCTTAACTACGCGGCCAGTCGCATCCCGGAAATTGCCGACAGCGTGGTAGAGGTCGATCGCGCCATGCGCTGGGGCTTTGGCTGGGAGTTGGGCCCTTTTGAAGCCTGGGATGCCATCGGCGTCGAGAAGTCTGTAGCGCGAATGCAAGCCGAGGGTGTAGCAGTGCCGGCAAACGTTCAGCGCATGCTGGATGGCGGCGCCAAATCGTTTTACAAGCAGGAGAACGGCCGGCAGTCCTATTATGATTTTGCCACCGAGCAATACGTCCCGCTCGGCGATCTGCCCGGCACGATCATCCTTAAGTCCGTTAAGGACCGCACCGGAGTGATCAAAAAGAACTCCGGCGCCTCGTTGATCGATATCGGAGACGGGGTGGCCTGCCTCGAGTTTCATTCAAAGATGAATGCCATCGGTGGCGATACGCTGCAGATGGTCAAGCAGTCACTCGCCGAAGTCGAACGGAATTTCCTCGGCATGGTCGTCGGTAACCAGGGCCAGAATTTCTGCGTCGGCGCCAACCTGATGTTGATGCTGATGGAAGCGCAGGAAGAGAATTGGGAAGAGCTGGATATGATTTGCCGCTACTTCCAGCAGGCAACCATGAGCCTGCGTTATTCCGCCAAGCCCGTCGTGGTGGCGCCCTTCCAGATGGTCTTTGGCGGCGGTTGCGAGATGGTCCTGCACGGCGATCGCGTGCGCGCAGCGGCGGAAACTTATATTGGCCTGGTTGAGGTTGGGGTGGGGATTATTCCCGCTGGTGGGGGCACTAAAGAGATGCTCTTGCGGGCGCTCGATTCGATTCCGAAAAACCTTGCCGATGCCGATCCTTTCCCCTTTGTGAAGCGCGCCTTTGAAACCATTGCCATGGCCAAAGTGGCGACTTCCGGCGAAGAGGCTCGATCGTTTGGCTTCCTGGGAAGCGATGACAGTATTTCGATGAACCCTGACCGGCTGATCGCGGACGCAAAAAAGGAAGTGCTCGCTTTGGCCGCTAGTGGCTACGTCGAGCCGCAGCCACGGACTGATATCAGGGCACTTGGTAATCCGGCATTGGCGACCTTCAAGCTGGGCATTCATCAGATGAAGCGAGCCGGTTACATTTCGGATCACGACGCCTTGATTGGCGAAAAATTAGCGCGCATTTTGACAGGCGGCGATCTGAATCATGAGACCCGGGTGTCCGAGCAATACCTGCTGGATCTCGAGCGCGAGGCTTTTCTTTCACTGGTCGGGATGCGCAAAACGCAGGATCGCATCGCGAACATGTTGAAGACCGGCAAGCCGCTCAGGAACTGATCACAGACCATAGACGGCGGACCATCGCCAATCGTCGGTAATCCATCGTGCGGAGATTAAGATGAGAGATGCATTAATCGTATCGGCAGTACGGACCGCAGTCGGCAAAGCCCCCAAAGGGACTTTAAAAGACACTCGCCCCGATGAATTGGGCGCGGCGGTAATCAAGGAGGCGATCGCGCGGGTGCCCGGACTCGAACTCGCTGAAATCGAGGACGTAATCATGGGGTGCGCAATGCCCGAGGCCGAACAGGGCATGAATGTCGCGCGGGCCGCGGCGATTCGTGCCGGGCTGCCCGTAGAAACCAGTGCGATGACGATTAATCGCTTCTGCTCGTCCGGCCTGCAGTCGATCGCGCTTGCCGCGGACCGCATACGCACTGGCGGAGCCGAAGTCGAGGTGGCCGGCGGCCTGGAAACGATGTCGATGATTCCCATGGGTGGGCACATTATTCGTCCCAACCCTTACCTCGTTGAACACTATCCTGACTTTTATCTGAACATGGGCCTGGCGACCGAGAATGTCGCGCGCAAGTACGAGGTCACACGCGAAGAACAGGATCAATTCGCCCTGCGCTCGCATCAGCGTGCTGCTGCGGCCCTGGACGGTGACAAGTTTAAGGATGAAACCGTGCCGCTGACCGTGAGCTTCGAAGAGATTGACGAAAAAGGACGCAAGCAGCGACGCGAAGTTGTTTTTGATCGAGATGAGGGCGTGCGGCGCGATTCTTCAATCGAAGGCCTGCAAAAACTCAAACCCGCGTTTCACGTCAAAGGCACCATCACGGCCGGGAACGCCTCGCAAATGTCTGATGGCGCCGCGGCTGCTGTGGTGATGTCTGAGGATCGGGCCCGGAGCCTGGGTGTGAAAGCGCTGGGGCGATTTGTGGCTTATGCGACGGCCGGATGTCCGCCGGAAGAGATGGGTATCGGTCCCGTATATGCCATTCCCAAGGTCCTGAAGCTGGCCGGCCTTACCCTGGATCAAATTGATGTGATCGAATTGAACGAGGCGTTTGCGGCCCAGTCATTGGCTGTTATCAAGACGCTGGGACTGGATGCCGATAAAGTAAACGTTAACGGCGGCGCTATCGCGCTTGGCCATCCGCTGGGATGCACAGGCGCTAAACTGACTGCCAGCATTTTGCGCGAACTGGAAAGGCGCAAGGGCCGCTATGGCATGGTGACCATGTGCGTCGGAGGCGGCATGGGAGCCGCGGGAATTTTCGAACGAATTTGACGCCAGGCGGCTTTTAGCTGGTGCGAGTCGCGAGCCCGTAGGTTGTGTTACAGATGACAGCCTCAGAAATCTTTGAATCGGTGACCGGCAGCGGGAGCAGCGATTTTGCGTTGTTGGTTCGCATTCTCAACGAACACGGACGCTGGTGCTTGATTGGCGGACTGGCTGTCAATTGTTATGTAGAACCTGTCTACACTCTTGATGCCGATATCGTGGTTGCGGTCTCGGATGTAGACTCAATCAGGCAGGCTCTAGCGGATGCCGCCTTTGCGGTGCAGGAATTTCCCCACTCAATCAATGCGCAAATGAGGGGAAGCGAGTTGAGAATACAACTCACCACTGACAGCCGCTATCAGGACTTTCTGGACGATACAAGCCTGCGGGAAGTTCTTGGCGCGCGCGTGCCTGTCGCCTCACTTGTTAACATTGTGCGCGGCAAGGTATGGGCCTGGAGTGATCAGACGCGCAGGCCGACGAAGAGAAAGAAAGACGAACTGGACCTGATGCGAATCCTTGAAGCATATCCTGAATTGCGCAGTGTCATGCCCGGGGAGATAAGCTCCCAGATACCCGAGTAACCCAGAAAGAGAGGACAACAATATGTCAGCCGTAGTCGGACAAAAAGCATTCATCAAGGGTGGCGCGTTCCTGATCGAAGAGCACACCCCCGAAGAGACGTTTACGCCGGAAGATTTCACCGAGGAACACCGCATGATTGCCGAGACCACGCGGCAGTTTGTCGACAATGAAGTCGTACCGCACATCGACGAACTCGAGAAACATGACTGGAAACTCGCGCGCAGCCTGGTGAAGCAGGCGGCGGACCTGGGGTTGATTGGAGCAAACATTTCCGAAGAATATGGCGGCCTCGGTTTGGATCAAACCAGCAGCGCACTGATTGGTGAGAATATCGGCCGCTCAGCTTCGTTTGCGACTACGCTGGGTGCCGAAAGCGGAATTGGCCTGCTGCCGATTATTTACTTCGGAACCGACGCGGCGAAAAAGAAATATTTGCCCCGCATCGCGTCGGGCGAATTGATCACAGCCTATGCCCTGACCGAGGCCGGTTCGGGCTCTGATGCGATGGCGGCGAAAGCGACCGCCAAACTGAGCGCAGATGGCACGCATTACATTCTCAACGGCGAGAAGATGTGGATTACGAATGGCGGCTTTGCCGATATCTTCATCGTTTTTGCCAAGCTCGATGGCGACAAGTTCTCGGCGTTTATTCTCGAGCGCCAGGAAGGCATCAAGCCCGGCGCCGAAGAGCACAAAATGGGAATCAAAGGGTCCAGCACTACTGCCCTCGTACTGACCGACGCCAAAGCTCCGGTTGAAAATTTGCTCGGGGAAATCGGCAAGGGAGCCAAGATCGCTTTCAACGTTCTAAATATCGGGCGCTTTAAACTCGGGGCCATGTGCATTGGCGGCATGAAGTTGATGATCCACGAGGCCACTCGCTATGCGAACGAGCGCCACCAGTTTGGCAAATCGATCTCTTCGTTTGGCGCGATCAAAGCCAAGTTGGGTGAGATGGCCATTCGCACCTGGGTGGGCGAATCAATGATCTATCGCACGCTGGGGATGATTGAAACGGCCATCAGCGATACGAGCGATCCTGACGCCAAGCTGCGCGCGATTGAAGAGTATTCGGCTGAGTGCTCTATCATCAAGGTGGCCCTTTCCGAATACTGTGACTATGTGGCCGACGAGATGGTGCAGATTTATGGCGGCTACGGCTATTCCGCGGATTACCCGGCTGAGCGGGCCTATCGCGACTCGCGGATCAACCGCATCTTTGAAGGCACGAATGAAATCAATCGCATGTTGATTCCGGGGCGTTTGATGAAGAGCGCCTTGAGCGGGCACCTGGCGCTGTTGCCTGCTGCGCAGGGATTGATGGACGAAATTCTCTCGCCGCAGTTGGGCGGGTTCGACGATGATGAGGGCTTGTTGGCCGCGGAACAGAAACTGGCCCAGAACGCCAAAAAGGTGGCGCTGATGACACTGGGTACGGCGGCGCAGAAGTTCATGCTGAAACTTGGTGATCAGCAGGAAATCTTATTGGGTATTGCCGACATCATCATGGATACTTACGCAATGGAATCAGCGATCCTGCGCGCGCGCAAGTTGGCCGGCGCGGCGGGCGAAGCAAATGCTGCTCGTTATTTGGACATGACGCAGGTCTTCTGCAACGACGCGGTGCAACGCATCGAGTCGCGGGCAAAGAATACGCTGGCGGCCATGGCTGAGGGTGACGAGTTGCGGACACTGCTGGCGGCCCTGCGCCGGTTTACAAAGTTGACTCCGATGAACACGGTGGTGGCGCGGCAGCGAATCGCTAATGTGATGATCGAAGCCAACAAGTGGACGTACTAGTCATTGCCGATTGCCAAACGCCAACTGCCGATTTATGCCGGTAAAAAGCTCGCTGTTTTTCGACAGCATTGTTGACTAAATCGGCAATCGGCAATTGGCAATGACACCATGCGCATCATTCCCATCAGCATCCCTACACCTTTCTATATCGGCCCGGTCAATGTCTATCTGATCGCGGAAGATCCGATCACGCTGATTGACACCGGCCCCAAAACCAAAGAAGCGGCCGAGGCGTTGCGTGACGGGCTGAGACAGGCCGGCTTTCTCGCTTCCGACATTCGCCGCATTGTCCTGACCCATGCCCATGAAGACCACTGCGGCCTGGCCCGCTCACTCCGGGATCAGGCGAAAGATGCCGAAGTCTTCGTTCATGATTGGGAAACCGGTCATCGGGCCGGGCGCCTTGAACACGAGGAAAACCGCAGCCTCCTGGCGCGGGCCGGTCTACCAGATAACGAGATTGAGGGGATGCGCCGGATGTACGAAGGTGTGCGCAAGTATGCCGATTCCCTGGAAGAGCACGAATACAGTTCACTCAGGGACGGAGCGCAACTGGAATTCTCGTCAGGCACCCTGCAGGTGGTTCACACGCCGGGTCACACGCCGGGTTCATGCTCGTTTCTTCGCGAAGCCGATCGCACGATCTTCGCCGGCGACTGCGTCCTGAAGCGCATCACGCCCAATCCAATTCTCTCCCCTGATCCTATTGACAAGTCGCGCCGTTTTCGCTCGCTCGCAGAATATCTCGTTAGCCTCGCGCGTTTGCGCAGCTTTGCTCCGACCCTCGTACATGGCGGCCATGGCGAGCCGATCAACGATTTCGAGGAGCTTTTCAACCGCTACCTGCGCGCCATTCAACAAAGGCAGGCGGAAGTAATCGGTTTGCTGCCCAGGGGAGGCGCCACTGCCTGGGAGGTAGCGCGAAAAATGTTCCCCGGCACCGATGACGTACATCGCTTTCTGGCCGTTTCCGAAGCCGCCGCGCACCTGGACCTGGCCCAGTCAGAAGGCAAAATCGCGCTGGAGATGAGCGGCGCGAAGGAAGTCTATCGGCCCCTGGAGTGAGTATCTGTTACTTTGTACCTTGGTTTCTTTTGCCGCGCACGGTCACGAAACCTGCAGCCGTCCCGTTCAAATCAAAAAAATTTTCGGAACCGCCCGCTTCTTCCGGCGTGAAACCTCACAAAATCTTCCGGAGGATTAATCTGCATGAAATTCAGAACTACTCTTTATCTTTCGGTCTCCCTGTTTCTGGCGGTGGTCAGTGTGTTTGCCCAGGAGCCATTAGTTCCGGCCAGCCCGCCTGAGGCTGCTGAGCCGGCTGAAGCTTTCATGGACTTTTCCCTTTTGGTCGATGGAGGTGGATTTCTCGGTGTCTATGCCGAGGACATTTCCAAAGACAATTTAGCTCAATATGGTTTGCGTGAAGCGCGCGGCGTGGGAATTACTGAAGTCGTCAAAGACAGTCCGGCCGAGCGCGCCGGTCTCAGGAAGGGCGACGTTATCACCCGCTTTGACAACGAAGACGTGGGCAGCGCGCGCAAGCTTACGCGACTGGTTTCCGAAGTCGCTCCGGATCATCGGGTGAATCTGACGATCAGTCGGGGTGGCGCAGATCAGAGTGTGGCCGTCACCATTGGCAAACGCCAGGACAGCGCGAAGCAGTTCGAAAAGTTCAAGATCCCGCGAGGCAGTTTGCCACGGTGGGAAAACCTGCCGGAAGCAACCGCCATATTTTCGCTCCGCAACAGTCGCCGCATCGGCATAGGCACCACCTCGCTAACCAAACAGTTGGCCGATTATTTTGGAGTACCTGATGGCAAGGGTGTGCTGGTAACGTCCATCTCGGAAAACAGCCCCGCAGCAAAGGCCGGACTCAAAGCCGGCGACGTAATTACGGCCATAGACGGCGAAAGAGTCGAGGCCTCAGGGGATCTTTCGCGCGCTATCAATAAACAAAAAGACGGCGACGTCACCCTGACTATCATTCGTGACAAGAACCAGCGCACGATTAAGGTGACCCCGGAAAAATCAGAGCAGGAACTACTACGCCCGGGACGTACGGCAAACCAGCGGGTCATTGGCGACGAGATACGAGAGGTAATTCGCGCAGGCGTCAGAGAAGGACGCATCGTTATTCCGCAAATTGCATTGCCTTCAATCCCAGCCATCAACGTGGCGGTGCCCCGGATTGATTTGCCCGTCATTCCCGAGATTAACGTTGTGATGCCAAAGGTCCGGGTGATACGAGCAGGCCGTCGCGTTCCCATTTGATGGTCGGTGACCTCTCAGTCGAGAGCGAGAGGGCGATCGAAGGTCCGCCCTTCGTGTGTTTGGAGCGGG
>Ga0062380_10000074_pt1 | contig 13143 bp, 8 predicted proteins | sample DOMMetBare3Fresh_2_FD_59485 | JGI IMG/M metagenome (GOLD analysis project Ga0062380, IMG submission 59485) | Wetland sediment microbial communities from St. Louis River estuary, USA, under dissolved organic matter induced mercury methylation -... | ecosystem: Environmental > Aquatic > Freshwater... | reverse complement strand
TTACACATTTTGCCCGCAAAATGTTTGTGAATCATGGCGAAAATCTGAACACGCAGCAGTTAGTTACCGTCATGTCTGCCGGTGTGGTAGGTGCTTTAGCTTATACTTTCAGCGATACATTCTGGTTCAGTGCTGTGGAAGGTGAGGTTTATGCTCTTTCATCTTTCTTTACAGCTCTTATTATCTGGGCTATGCTGAAATGGGAACATGCATTTGAGCTTGCAAAAGATGCAGGGGAAAAAAACCGTGCAGACCGCTGGATAGTTTTTATCTTTTTAATGATTGGACTTTCAATTACTGTGCATTTATTAAATCTCCTGACACTTCCTTCAGTTGTCATGATTTATTATTATAAAAAACATGTTTATAAAACCAGTAAAGCCATCCTTGCTTTTATAATTGCCATAGCAATTACCGGACTTACCATGTGGGGTATGCTGTATGTTATACCAAAATGGTCAGCATCATTTGATAAATTTTTTGTTAACGATCTTGGTCTTCCATTCTTTTCTGGTTTTACTCTTTTCTATATTATCCTCGGAATATTAATATGGCTTGGTTTAAAGGTTGCAGCCAAAAGAGGATTGGCAACTTTGCGCCTGGGCATCTGGTGTTTTATTTTTATTATGCTTGGTTATTCCACTTATGTTACTACACTTATTCGTTCCAATGCCAACCCGGGTATTGATATGACTAATGTGGACAATCCCATGCAGCTTGCCGCATATTTCGGTCGTGAGCAATACGGATCTGCTCCGCTTATATATGGCCCTCACTTTGCTGCACTACCAGGAGATAAAGACGGAAATGGATATTATGATTATGATAAAAAAGGAATGAAATGGGGAAAGCTGGGTAATAAATATGTTGAACTGGGTAATGAAATGGAACCGTCATATGACAGTAAAGACCTGATGTTTTTTCCAAGAATATGGGATGTATCCGGGCAACAGGACCATACAGAATTTTATGCCAGTTGGCTGAATAAAGGACAATACCGCGATCCGCAAACTGGAAGAACGATGTATGAAAAACCCACTTATGGTGATAATCTCAATTGGTTTTTCAGTTACCAGATGAGCCTGATGTACTGGCGTTATTTTATGTGGAATTTTTCTGGCAAGCAAAACGATATCCAGGGTTTTGGAAACAAAAGGGATGGTAACTGGCAAACCGGTATTTCTTTTATTGATAAACAAATGCTGGGCGATCAGAGCCAAATTCCTGAATCATTAAAAAAGAACAAAGCAAATAATAAATTATTTCTAATCCCTTTCCTGCTTGGTATTTTAGGTTGTGTTTACCAGTTTATAAGAAATAAAAAAGACTGGCTGGTTACATTCTTATTATTCTTTTTTACCGGCATTGCCATCAGCCTCTATTTAAATATGCCCGGCAACCAGCCACGTGAAAGAGATTATGCATTTGTAGGTTCTTTCTATGCCTTTGCCATCTGGATAGGGCTGGCTGTTGTTGCATTTGTAAAAATGATAAAAGAAACTAAGGAAGAATTATTAAATGTTGTTCTGCATGGTTCTGTACTCACCTTTGTTATTACTGCATTCAGCCTGATGAATTTTCAATCGGGTGTTGTATTAAAAGTAGCATTGATGATAGCTGCTTTATTTGCATTAATTACTGCAGCTGTTACCTATCTTGTAAAAGCGGCTTCTTCAAATGGCAACAATACAAAAATTGCAAATATTATTGTTACTGTTATATGTATGGCCGCGCCAATACTGATGGCTAACCAGGAGTGGGATGATCATGACCGTAGCAAGAAAACACTTGCACGGGACAACGCAAGAAATTACCTTGAAAGTTGTGATCAGAATGCCATTCTTTTCACATTTGGCGATAATGATACTTACCCGCTTTGGTATATACAGGAAGTGGAAAAAGTAAGACCGGATATCCGTATCATCAATACCAGCTTATTGGGTATTGACTGGTACATCAACCAGCTTCGCTATAAAGTAAATAAAAGTGATTCGATGGATGTAATCTGGTCGCCGGCACAAATTATCGGTGAAAACAGGCAGTACCTGCAATATGCACCCCCGGATAATATACCTCAGGATAACTATTATGATCTGTATGATGTAATGAAGACTGTTTTAGGACAGGGTGATAATGTAAATAGTTTCCCGGTTAAGAAATTTAAAGTACCTGTAGATACTGCCTTAGTAAGAAAAAATGGAACCGTAAATGCTGATGATATTTTAACAGGCGACATGCGATTTGAATTACAGGTAAATGCTCTTACAAGGGACCAGCTTATTATTTTAAATATTATTGCAAGCAATGGATGGAAAAGACCTATCTATTTTACATCACCATATGATCAACTTGGTTTCCAGAATTATTTAAGAAAAGATGGAATTTCATACAGGCTTGTTCCGGTTGCAAACTCAAGAATAAATACTGACTGGATGTACAATGTCTTAATGACTAAATTCACTAACGGCCATGCCGATGTTAAAGGCGTTTATTTTGATGAAGAAAACCGTCGCCATCTTGCTACACCGCAGGGTGTTCGCCAGTGCTTTGCAGATTTGGCAAAAGATCTGATAAGTAAGAACCGCCTTGAAGATGCAGCCAGAGTGGTAAGAAAAGCAGATAGCCTGGTACCTGATATTAATATTCCTTATGGAATGCCGAGCCGATATGAGCAGCACAACCAGACTTCGTATTTATTAATGGATGCAGCCTATGACTGTGGTGCTAAAGATATTGCTGGTAAAATTTATAAAGGATTAAATGCCGACTTAAATCAGCAAATGGCATACTATGCCTCACTGGGTGAAAATATGACCCAAAAACAATTAGAAGATATTATTATGGAATATTCCCAGAGGAGATACAGCGCACAATTAGCACAAAATAATGAACAGGCAAGCCAGGCGGAACAATATATAAGAAACAGTCTGAATCATGTTCAGCTTGAAATGGTAACTGAAATTACTAGGACTAATGATTTTCTGCAATATGTAAAACAAGCTGAGGCCAAAAATGGACTTACTCCAAAACCTGCTGCAGATTCATTAAAACCTGCAATAGATTCAAATGCTTTAAAACTGGATACAGGAAAGAAAAATTAATCAGAATAAAATTTTTTATACAAAGCCTCCGAACGGGGGCTTTTTTTATGTGATTTCATAACTTATCAAATCTGGCCACAGAGAACCCCTGAGGTTATAGAGAGCCGCAGAGGGATTTTAAAGCCATAAACTCAGTGGTTCTCCGATTTTTTCTGTGGTTCTCTATGGCCCTTTCTTTAACCAAATATTGCCGTATAAAATTGTAAATTGCCTTGTATGATCGGGCACCAGTTTAAAAATTATGATCCTAATGAAAACAGCAAATCAAAATTTGATCAGCTGCTGGATCTTTTTATGCAAATACTTACTTACACCAATGGCGATGTAACAGAAGCCTTGAGCTGGTTAAATGAATTAGATAAAAAATATGAATTGACAGACGATGAATATGGCATGGGTGATTTTATTGAAGACCTGAAAGAAAAAGGATTTATTACAGAAAATAATGAAAAAGGTGAAATCACGATTACACCAAAAACCGAACAAGGTATCCGCAAAAAAAGCCTGGAAGAAATTTTTGGTAAGCTGAAAAAAACAAAGAAAGGCGATCATCATAGTTTTAAACCCGGGCAGGGAGATGAAGTAAATCCTGAAACAAGGCAATACCAGTTTGGCGATATGCTGGAGCAGATTGATTTTATAGAAAGCATTCGCAATGCGCAGATAAATCATGGCATTGAAAGTTTTAATATGCAGGAAGATGATTTAAGTATCCGGGAAACAGATTTTAAATCGCAAACCTCCACGGTATTGATGATTGATATTTCCCACTCCATGATTTTGTATGGTGAAGACAGGATTACGCCGGCAAAAAAAGTAGCGATGGCGCTGAGTGAACTTATTACTACCAAATATCCTAAAGACACACTGGACATTGTTGTATTTGGTAATGATGCCTGGCCGGTGGAAATAAAAGATCTTCCTTACCTGCAAGTGGGCCCTTATCATACCAACACAGTTGCAGGATTGCAACTGGCGATGGATATTTTAAGAAGAAGAAAAAATCAGAACAAGCAAATCTTTATGATTACTGATGGTAAGCCTACCTGTTTAAAGATTGGTAAGCGGTATTATAAAAACAGTTTCGGGCTGGATAGAAAAATCACCAGCCGTTGTTTAAATCTTGCTGCGCAATGCAAGAAGCTGAAAATACCCATCACCACTTTTATGATTGCAACCGATCCGTACCTGCAACGTTTTGTACAGGAGTTTACAGAAACAAATAATGGCAAAGCATTTTTTGCTAGCCTGGATAAATTGGGTGCATTTATATTTAAAGATTTTGAGAGTGGAAAGAGAAAGACAGTGTATTAAGACAGAACCATGATTCACTGGATTTTTTAGGATTAAGAGGAAAACCCCGGAGGGGCGGTATATCAGTAGCCCCGGGTTTTAACCCGGGGGTGAATAATAAAAATAATTTTCATTGAACCCCGTAGGGGTGATATATTTTGCTGAATAGAATTACTAATGTACAAGAGTGCGACGCAACGGAAGTTAAATAGTAGTATAAAAGCCGGAAACATAAATATGAAAATTCAAAATATAAAAACCCTCGGAGAGTTAAAGAAAAGCGGCTATAGGCCGAGAACAATTAAAGAAGAACTGCGGCAAAATCTTATTCTGAGATTAAAGAGTAAAGAAAAAACTTTTCCCGGCATCATCGGCTATGAAGAAAGTGTAATACCCGATGTGGAAAGAGCATTACTGAGCAAACACAATATTCTTTTTCTTGGACTGCGCGGACAGGCAAAAACAAGAATGGCCCGGCTGATGACAGAACTGCTGGATGAATATATTCCCTGCATTGCCGGCAGTGAGCTGAATGATGACCCGATAAATCCAATTTCAAAATATACACAGGATGAGATAGCAGTACATGGTGATGAAACACCGATACACTGGATTCACCGCAGTGAACGATACGGCGAAAAACTGGCGACACCCGATGTAAGTGTTGCTGATCTTATTGGCGATGTAGATCCCATAAAAGCCGCTAACCTGAAATTAAATTTTGCCGATGAACGGGTGATTCATTACGGCATCATTCCAAAAAGTAACCGAGGTATTTTTGTAATAAATGAACTACCCGATCTGCAGGCAAGGATACAGGTGGCATTGTTTAATATTTTAGAAGAAGGTGATGTGCAGATACGCGGATTTAAATTAAGATTGCCATTGGATATTTTATTTGTATTCACTGCCAACCCTGAAGATTATACTAACCGCGGCGCTATTGTAACACCATTAAAAGACAGGATAGAAAGCCAGATATTAACTCACTATCCCAAAAACCTGGAAACTGCATTGGAAATAACAGAACAGGAAGCAACCATCAGTGATGAGCAAAAAGAAAAAGTAAAAGTAAGTGACCTGGTAAAACGATTGATAGAGCAGGTAGCTTTTGAAGCAAGAAGCAGTGAGTTTGTAGACAAAAAAAGTGGTGTAAGTGCAAGGCTTACAATTTCAGCCTATGAAAATGTAATCAGCACAGCAGAAAGACGAGCCATTGTAAATAATGAAAAACAAACCCAGGTATGGATTAGTGATCTGGCAGGTATCATTCCATCAATTACCGGGAAAATAGAACTGGTATATGAAGGCGAACAGGAAGGACCTTACCAGGTAGCCATGAACCTGATGGATAAAGCTCTGCGTTCACAGTTTGCAAATTATTTTCCAAATCCTGAAACTGTGAAAAAAAGAATAAGGCCAAAGAATGTAGAAGAACCCGCAAGAGATGAAAATCCTTACCGCTCTGTTATCAACTGGTTTGACAAAGGAAACAGCCTGAATATTTTTTTCAATACAAAAGATGAAGAGAAAATATTGCAATTATATAAAGTAGATGGACTGCAACCCCTGGTAAAAAAAAATTTCAAAGGAGCCAATGAAAAAGAATCTGCATTGCTGATGGAATTTGTATTGCATGGCCTGGCAGCTTATTCCATGATCAGTAAAAAAATAATTGAAGGAAAAATAGAGTTTAAAGATTTGATGGGAAGCATGCTGAACCTGGGCGCAGCAAAAAATGCAGATGATGATTTTGATGGGGAGGATTTTAGTTGATTTAAGATCACTACAATTTCATGCCACCGGAAATTCCAAACCAAAAAGTTGAAGTACCTGCAGCAATGATTGGACAAATAGTGAACCTGCCAACAATTCCTCTTTTTTCAAAGGCAGCATAGCGATACCCGATGCTTGGTATAAAAGCCAGCCCGCTACCGTGTGCAGATGTCCCATCGTTCCAACCTTCAAAAAAGCTACCGGGGCCAACGCTGCCTGAAACAAAAGTTACGCCCAGGCCAGACTCAAAATAACTTGGGCCCTTACCGGCAAGATGATTAATTCCAAATGGAACAGCCAGTATGGTTGAAGATTTTATTATTAATAAATCAATGCCCGGGAAAAAGCCTAAACCTATCCGGTATCCAAATCCTTTTTCAGATTTTGCAAACCGGGAATCGAAATTGGCAGAAAATCCAATTCCATTTCCTCCTAATTCTCCAAAAAATGTTTTAGCAGCTTTGCCGGTAGAAACAGTTTTAGGATCCTGGGCAAAAATTGTAAAAATTATTCCAAACGTGAACAGTATTGTTGTTGCAATTTTTTTCATAAATAAAAAAATTAAAGAGTAATCAACAATTCTATGACATCTATAAAATGTTTACTTCTTTTTCTAATTGCACTCCAAATTTTTCTTTTACGCTTTTTAAAATTTCTTCACTGAGGTCATAAATTTCTTTTCCCTTTGCCTGCCCGTAATTTACCAGTACCAATGCCTGTCTTTCATGACATCCGGCATCGCTTTTCCTGTATCCTTTCCATCCGCATTGTTCAATTAACCAACCGGCAGCAAGTTTAATAGGGCCGCCAGGCTGAGGGTATGATGGCATTGCTGGATATTCAGCGTTGAGTATTGAAAATTGAGTATTACTTATAATGGGGTTTTTAAAGAAGCTTCCTGCATTTGCAATAATAAGTGGATCTGGCAATTTAGAAGTACGGATATTAATCACCGCTTGTGAAATGGCTTTTATACTCAGCTCCTTCACTCCCATTTTTTCAAGTTCTTCGGTAATGGCGCCATAGCTTGTATGAAATATCGGGTGTTTTCTGAGCCGGAATGTAACGGTGAGAATGGCAAACTGATCTTTAAATCTTTTTTTGAAAACACTGTCACGATAACCAAACTCACAATCACTAATTGTAAAATTATAAATCTTCTTCTCCTTCAGGTGAAATGCTTCCAGGTTTGAAAACAGTTCCCGCAACTCTACACCATATGCCCCGATATTTTGAATAGGCGATGCACCTACATTGCCGGGAATAAGTGAAAGATTTTCTAACCCTGCCCAGTTACGCTGAATACAATGAAGCACAAACTGGTGCCAGTTCTCCCCTGCTCCCACTTTTACATATATATTTTCTTTGTCTTCATGCAGTTCATCAATTCCTTTTATTTCATTTTTTAATACAAGCCCTTCGTAATCTTTGGTAAATAAAATATTGCTGCCTCCACCGAGGATGAGTGTCGCTTGTCCACCGAAGCCCTGGCGTAGGTGGAGGAGTTCAGCGAGTTCATCTTCGTTTGAAAAACCGGCAAAATATCTTGCCTTAGCATCAATGCTAAAAGTATTATAATGCCTGAGTGAAATATTTTCCTGAATTTGCATACTGCAAACATCCTGAATTTTTACCTTGTACTACAAAGCTCAGGAGTTTATTTTTGACAATTTGAATTTCTTCTGATTAAAAAGGAAATTGGATACTAATTTTAAAAGCGTAGTAGTATGACAGCAACACTGATTGGCGCCACCGGGCTTATAGGAAATTACCTGCTTGAAGAATTACTCAATGACCCATTTTATGATACGGTAAGAATTCTTATCCGCAGGCCGGTTGAAAAAACGCATGCCAAATTGGAAAAAAAGCTTGTAGATTTTAATGACAGCGATTCATTGTTGGTTGCATTAAGCAACAGTGATGTTGTTTTTTGTTCCATTGGCTCTACAATGAAAAAAGTAAAAGGCGATAAAGAGGCTTACAGGAAAATTGATTTCGATATACCCGTTAATCTTGCCCGGTTTTGTAAAATAACCGGTTGTGAAAAATTTATTTTGGTTTCATCACTGGGTGCAAACAGTAAGAGTCTCAATTTTTATCAGAAACTTAAAGGAGAAACGGATGAAACCGTGAAAGATTCTGGCGTAAAAACTATTCATATCATGCGGCCATCTATTTTACTTGGTGACAGAAAGGAATCACGCCTGGGAGAAGATATCAGTAAAGCTGTGATGACTGCACTTTCATTTTTGATTCCATTAAAATACAAACCGACTCAGGCAAAAGATGTAGCAAAAGCCATGCTGGCTTTATCAAAGAAAAACGAGGAAGGATATTTTGTGCATGAGAATAAAGAAATAAGGAAATTGAAGGGTTGACTTTTGATTTTTTTTATTTTGAATTACTAACAAACGCAATCCGCTTACTATCGGGCGACCATGATGGTGTATTAATTGTTCCTTGCCCACCATATAAATAAGCAATGACTTTTGGCGCACCACCAGATGCAGGCATTAACCGAAGCATTACTCTTTTATAAAAAGGGTGATCTCCCGGATCCACTGTTGTGGGAAATGAAAGAAAGACCATCCATTTTCCATCTGGTGAAATATGCGGGAACCAATTGTTATACTCATCAAAAGTTATTTGTTCATTGCCACTGCCATCCGGTTTCATGCGCCATATCTGCATCGTGCCACTCCTGGTGGAGTTATAATAAATATATTTTCCATCGGGAGAAAATTCAGGGCCGTCATTCAATTCACTTGATTTACCAAAAGTCAATTGAATTTCTGCTCCACCACTGATTGGTTTCTTATAAATATTATACGCTGTGCTTAAACTGATACGCTGAGCGGTATAAACAACTTCTTTACCATTGGGATTCCATCCATGAAGATAAGATGGCGTGCTATCGGTAACTAAATTAGGGCCTCCTCCAGTGATCGGTAAATAATAAACAGTGCTGCCACCACCCGGCATTCCATCACGATGGCTGCTTATACCCAGCATTTTTGCATCAAATGAAATGACATGATCATTATTATTTCTTTTTGCATTACCTGTATTCAATGGCTCCGGCTTACTCCGAAGGAGTCCATCCGGACCACCTTCAACCGGTATAGTATAAATTAATCCCCCCTGGTTAAATAAAATTCTTTTCCCATCAGGCATCCAGTTTGGCGCTTCTATTCTTCCGGAATCAGTATGAATGATGTTTCGTTTTCCATCAAACACATTTATTAATTCAAGACGACTACCCAATATCCCATCCCTGTATCCATTATAATTATCAGGAACGGTTTTTTCGATGCGGACATTCCAGGCTATGCCTTCTTCTAATACTTCGGCATTATGACTGCAGACGAATAACCCAGCCAATACTTCATCAGGCATATCAATCAAATCTGTTCTGCCGATTTCCTGTAATGGTTCTCCGGGATTGGCCACCCGCATGATAAACATTTTGCCAAGACGTTCGAGTTGTATTATCTCTATATTTTTTTTCACAGAAAAAAGTTCATCCTGCGGGTCACGCATATAGGCACCGCGAAGACGACGCCATTGAAGCGCAGTCAAACCATCACCATGTACAGTCGCACTCATTTGTGCAGCATCTTCCTGTTCAGAAGCACGAACCATCCAACCAATCTTTCGATGTGGATCAGTTCCTTTTCCAACCATTTTCATATTAGCTGTAAGAATAAAATCGCCTTTGATCTTATTGTATGCATATTGAAATTCATCCCGGCCGAACCAGATATTATAGCCCCCGGCTTTAATTGAATAGGATTGTTCGCTTTGGTTATATACAACATCACCTTTTATTTTCGGGTTACCGATATCTTTATGATCTTCAAAAATTCCTACCGGATTTTTTTGTGCAATAGAAATTATGCACCCAATACAAAGAAAGAAAGACAGTAGTACCCGCATAAGAATTTTTTTAAAGATTATTTTTTTTCATTTCTTCTATCGCATGATTGGCAGCCCTTGCTGTGATTGCCATATAGGTTAATGAAGGGTTTTGTGTGGAAGTGGATGTCATACATGCCCCATCAGTAACAAATACGTTTTTACATTCATGTAATTGGTTCCATTCATTCAGTAATGAAGTCTTTGGATCTTTTCCCATTCTTACTCCGCCCATTTCATGAATATCCAGTCCGGGTGCCTGCTTACTGTCAGAAGTGGAAATGTTTTTAAACCCGGCTTTGGTAAACATTTCAGTCATTTGATCAAGATAATCCTTCACCATCTTTTCATCATTATCATCATACCCAACTGAAATTTTTAATTGCGGAATGCCCCATTCATCTTTTTTATCGGGATCAAGAGTAACATAATTAGTTTCTTTAGGAATTGTCTCTCCCATCATATGTGAACCAACATACCATGGACCAAGATCTCTTTTGGATAAATTATTTTTCAGTTCCCCACCAAAGCCATTTGCATCCGGCCAGCTTTCTCTTCCAGAACCAAAGCCTGCTGCATAACCACGCAAAAAATCTGTTTCTTGTTTAAATAAATTTCTAAACCGTGGAATATAGGCACTGGTAGGACGTCCCCCTTCTGTTTTGAAATCTTTAAAATCTTCACAAACGCCATTGATTCTTGCCCGGTAGTTATGAAATGCAAAATATTTTCCCAGCAAACCATTAGCATTTCCCAAACCATCTGGAAAATGATTGGATTTTGAATTCAATAAAATCAGGTTCGTATTCAATGCACCGGCATTTACAAAAATAACAGGTGCAAAATATTCTGTTGCCTGTTTTGTATTTGTATCAATGATTCTCACACCGTTTGCCTTTCCGGCCTTTTCATCATATATGATTGAATGAACAACTGAAAATGGACGTAATGTAAGGTTACCCGTTCTTTGTGCCCAGGGTATAGTTGTAGAGTTTGAATTATAATAACCACCAAAAGGACAACCACGCTGACAAAGATTTCTTGCCTGGCATTGTGTTCTGCCTTGCTCAATATGTATCGGCTGCGGTTCGGAAAGATGAGCACAACGGGAATAAATGACATGCCTGTCTTTATAATTTTTTGAAACAACATCTTTAAAATGATTTTCAACACAACTCAATTCCCATGCTGGTAAAAATTCACCATCTGGCAACTGCGGCAGGCCATCTTTATTTCCTGAGATACCAACAAATTTTTCAACATAACTATACCATGCAGCAATATCTTTAGAACGGATTGGCCAATCCACTGCAAAACCATCTCTTGCGGGTCCATCAAAATCAAAATCACTCCAGCGTTGTGTTTGTCTTGCCCACATGATTGATTTTCCACCTACCTGGTAACCACGGATCCAATCAAATGGTTTTTCCTGCACATAAGGATGCTCGGTATCCTTTACAAAAAAATGCATTGCATCTTCACGAAAAGCATAACAACGGCTTATCACGGGGTTGTCTTTTTGAATTTCATAAGGCACTTCTCCACGGTGTTTGAATTCCCATGGATTCATATTCGTGGTGGGATAATCTTTCAGATGCTTTACATCTCTTCCCCTTTCGAGTAATAAAGTCTTAAATCCTTTTTCACAAAATTCCTTTGCGGCCCATCCGCCACTCATGCCGGATCCAATTACTATTGCGTCAAATTTGTTTGCATCCCCCATAAATAGTTTGTTTAAATTATTAAGCCTGGTTTACCGGAACACAACCTTTATATTTTCCCGGAATAATATTATACTTAAGAACATTCACCATGTACTCCTGTGAACTGGTATAGCTTTGAACAGTGTACCTTTTTACAGTGTTATAAAAATTCTGTACATCTTCGGAATAATTTTTCTTTGCTTCAAGATCTTTCAGTAATTCAATTTTCTGTCCATCACTGCATTTTGAAAATGATGTATTATATTTTTTCTGAACGGCATCATCAAAAGTCCTGAGTCCATCACTAAATTTTTTCTGATCGTCCACTGAAGCACAATCATCAATCATCATTAATGCAAAAAGATGAGATTGCAATTCTTTAGCTCCTGTACCTCCTGCAGATGGTAAAATTGTTTGAGTAAGATCGGCGAGCATTTGTTCCTGGTCGCCGTTAATCTTAAGATTTTTCAAAGCAGTGGAAACTCTTTTTTCATTTTGTGTACAGGCCGGAAGAATAATAGCGCCAACAGAAATATAGGCGATGTTCCGGATGACTGAGCGACGGTCCATAAACAATCATTTTAAATCGGAAGATACAAATTAATTCCACTTAGGGTTTTGGCAATAATGATTTTCAAAAAAATAATGCTGTTATACGTACTCAGGAAAACAAAACCTTACACAACATCCACGTCTTCCACCATAGTCACTGCTTTAAAAAAACCTCTCCCTCCTTCTCCCTCTCCGATAGAGAGGGAGCGGTACATTAGTACAAAGCCAAACATTTTGTTCTACCACATCATCTTTAGAATAAATCCAAACATGCAAAGAAATTTCAACTATTGGGCTTGTGTACAGCAAGTCCCCCTTCGGGGGATTTAGGGGGCCGGACTTTAAACCACATCCACATCTTCCACCACCGTCACCGCTTTAAAACTTTTATGCTGATGAAGAAGAGCAACCAACTCCAGCATATCCTGTTTGCATTTTGCAATCATCTTTGCATCTCGGGGAAGTTTTATTAAAAGCTCCATTAAATATTGGTTGCGGATGCGGCCAATGATTGGCTCAGCAGGGCCAACAAGATATTGTCCATATTTAGTTTTTAAACCATCTGCATAATAATGTGCTGCTTTCTCCACCACTTCTTTCATTTTATGTTTGAATGTAACATGAACCAGTCTTGAAAAAGGCGGATAGAAAAACTGTTTCCTCTTTTCCACTTCTTCCGTATACATTTTTTTATAATCATGTTCTTTTACCAGTTGCAGTACCGGGTGGTTAGGCTGTATGGTTTGTATCATCACTTTCCCATTCAAATCTTTTCTTCCGGCACGGCCACTCACCTGCTCCAT
>Ga0062380_10000070_pt1 | contig 13237 bp, 14 predicted proteins | sample DOMMetBare3Fresh_2_FD_59485 | JGI IMG/M metagenome (GOLD analysis project Ga0062380, IMG submission 59485) | Wetland sediment microbial communities from St. Louis River estuary, USA, under dissolved organic matter induced mercury methylation -... | ecosystem: Environmental > Aquatic >... | reverse complement strand
TCGCCGGGATCAACCCGTCATTGAAAGCGCCCAGTTCGGCCAGGGTGCGCAGGCTCCCTTCGATCTCTCGCCGCGCATCGACGTGTAGTCGGGCGCAGCCCTCGGCATCGCGCGGCTTGGCGTCGATCAGCCAGACCTCGTGGCCGGCGTAGGCGAAAGCATGCGCGATGCCGCGGCCCATGCGGCCGGCGCCGAGCGAGCCAACCTTCACTTCTTCTCCGGCGACTTGATCGGCGCGCGGTAGAACTCCGGCACCGACTTGCCGTCGACCCCCTTCGTCCGCGCGTCGGCGATCCAGCTCGGCTCGAAGCTGGCAAAGCGCCTGCGGACCTCGCCCAGCAAGGCCGACCACGCGGTGGTGATCTGGATGCCGTCCTTCTTCATATGTCGTCTCCTGGTCAGCACATCAAACGCCATGAACATCACCGTCGAGGTGCGCACGGTCTGCGCCCGCGTGCGCAACATGTTCGCCAGGGTCAGCGTACCGCGTGCGAGACCGCCACACCCGCCGCCAGCACCAGCCAGTTCAGCGCCCGGCTGAGGGCATCGGGGCCATCGGAGCAGGGCGGCTTCATTGCTGCTGCGCCGCGCGCCGGGCTCGCTGCGCCCACTGCTCGGCCAGCCGGGGTCCGCGGCCCGGCGTGCTCCAGGGGCACACCGCCAGGCAGATGCCGCAGCCGTAGGTCTCGTGGAAGTAGCCGATGCACTTGTCGAAATCGACGAACCACTTGGTCTGCCCGCGCACCAGCTGCTTGCTGCGGAAGATCGCGGCGGGCGGGCAGGCGTCGGCGCAGACCTGGCAGCGCGCGCAGAAGTCGTCGGCACCGAAGTGGTCCGGCGCGTCGGTCATCAGCGGCAGGTCGGTCTCGACCGCTGCCAGCCGGAACGACGAGCCCAGGCGCCGGTTGATGATCGAGCCGTGCTTGCCCAGCTCGCCGAAGCCGCAGGCCAGCGCCGCCGGCACCAGGTTCAGCGAGCCCACCCACGGGCCGCAGTGCGCCTGCGAACGGTGGCCCTGGCCGCGGATCCAGAGCGCCAGCCAGTTGGCCACCCGCGCGCCGCGGTTGTACTGGTCGCAGACCTCGAGCTGGCCCTCGGGGTCTTCGGCGGACGAGGGCACCCGCGACAGCCGCGCGTGGTCCATCGCGATGCCGAGGACGACCACGAAGGGCAGCTCGGCGCGCTGGCCTTCGTAGACCCATTCCGGCTCGATGCGGGCGATGCCGACCAACTCGGCCTCGCTGCCGGTCCCTGGATAACCCTCGGGGCGAGCGTCCGGCAGGTTCAGCGCGAAGGACTTCAGGCGGCGGGTAAAGGTCTGCGCGTCGCCTTCGACCGGGGGGCCGGGCTCGGGCAACCGGCGCGGTCCGCGGTCGGCGTTGGCGTAGACGTCGCGGTACGCCGGCACGCGGGTGAAGCGCGCGATCACCCCCTTCAGCACCGGCGCGTAGGGATGGTCGCCGGGCCGCTTGAGCCAGCCGATCTGCCAGAAGATCTGGCGCGGTCGCCGGGCCTGCGCCTCGCCCAGGCCGTTGTAGGCGTTGCCGCCGCACGCCGGCAGCGGCAGCGCCTGCTCCGGCGTCGGCACCCACACTGGCTTGCCCTTGCGTGTCATCGACTGGCTCGAACACCTGGCCCCTGGATGCCGCAGTATCCGCCGCCGGTGTGGCGTCGGCGGCCCCTGCGCGTCGGTGGCGGATCGGTGTTGACCCTAGCTTGCCGGTTCCCCGGACTTGGCCGACCAGCGCCTGCCCTTCTCGTCGATGTGGACCGTCGGCGCCGACATGACCTACGAGACGGCGGCGAGCAGCCGTCGCCCCGCGCGAAAAAGTTGCAGTGGCCCTCGCGGTCGATGTTCGCGCCGCAGACGATCAGCGCCACGCGCCGGCCCTTCGGCTCGTCGCGCAACGGACCGATCGCCGCGGCCGGGCCGGCGGCACCGGCCGGCTCGACCCAACTCGCCTGACGGGAGTCAATGCGGCTTCGGGCATCATCGCCCAAGTTCGCCCTGGACCCCGTGGCCAGATCCTCGGCGCGTCCGCTGCGGGCCTGGTGTCCGTCCGTCCCACGCATTCCAAGGAGAGTCCTTCATGATCCGCCGCGCCCTGGCCATCGCCCTTGCCGCCGCCGTCTCGTCCACCGCCTTCGCGGCCGATCTCTACCCGGTCGTGAGTTACTCCAAGGCCGCCCGCTTCGACGATGTGCGCGACGACCTGAAGGCGGCGATCGAGGCCCGGGGCCTGGTGATCGACCATCACTCGCAGATCCATCGCATGCTCGAACGCACCGGCAAGGACGTCGGCTCCGAGCGCAAGCTCTTCGGCGACGCCCAGTCCTTCGTCTTCTGCAGCGCCACGTTGTCGCGCAAGGCGATGGAAGCCGATCCGGCCAACGTCTCGATCTGCCCGTACTCCATGGTCGTCTATTCGACCGCGCAGGAGCCGGGCAAGGTCGTCGTCAGCTACCGCCGGCCCTGGCGCCCCGACGGCTCGGTGGCTTCGAAGGCGGCGCTGAAGGAGGTCGAAAAGCTGCTCGACGCGGTGGCGCGCGAGGCGGTCGGCATCAAGTAGGCGCGGCCGTGCGTCTCGCTCCGCGTCCGGAGTCGCCTGGCCCAGGTGCGTCGGCACCACGACCCGATGCGGCTGTTCCATGGCGTTTCGGGACTGGCTTGGGTGGCCGGTGGTTGTCGTTGCGTTTATGCATTGGGAACCCGGCGCTGACGCAGTCTCGATTCGGTCCACCCACTCGCTCCCCTGATCGGGCAACGCCATGAAGATCGCCGTCCTCGGCGGTGGCCACGGCTGCTATGCCGCCGCCGCCGACCTGTCCGAAGCCGGACACGAGGTGCGCCTGTGGCGGCGCGACGTTGGCGCGCTGCAGGCGGTCGTCGATGCCGGCGGCATCGTGCTCAAGGATGCCCGCGGCAGCCGCGAGGTGGGTCTGGCGCTGGCCACACCCGACATCGGCGCGGCGCTGAGCGGCGCGGCGCTGGTGCTGATTCCCTCGCCGGCCATCGCGCAGGCCGACATCGCCCGCGCGATGGCGCCGCACCTGGTCGCGGGGCAGGTCGTCTTCCTGCCGCCGGGCACCTTTGGCAGCCTGGTGATGTCGCGCATCGTGCGCGCCGCGGGCAACCGTGCCGAGCTGGCCTGGGCCGAGACCGGCACGCTGCCCTACCTGGCGCGCAAACACGGCGTGCGCGAAGTCAGCGTGACGGTGCGCGCGGTGCACCTGCCCACCGGTGTCTACCCGGCGCGGCTGTCGGGTCCCGTGATCGCCACCCTCCGCGAGGCCTACCCCAGCGTGCACGCCTGCGGCGACGCGCTGTCGGGCGCGTTGATGAACGCCGGCCCGATCATCCACCCGCCGCTGATGGTGATGAACGCCGCGCCACTGCAGCACTTCGACAAATGGGACATCCACACCGAGGGCACCCAGCCGGCGGTGCGCGCGGTGACCGACCGGCTCGACCAGGAGCGCATCGCCGTGCGCCAGGCACTGGGCTATGGCGCGCCGCACTACCCGCTGGCCGACCACTACCGCGGCGACCGCTGGATGTACGGCGACGCGCACCGCCGGCTGCAGAAATCGGGCGACTGGCGCGAGCACATCGAGCTGCACAGCCACCGCTACATCACCGAGGACACCGAGCTCGGACTGGCCTTCCTGGCTTCGGTGGCGCGCTGGGCGGGGGTCGACGCACCGATCGCCCACGGGCTGCTGGCGATCGTCGGCGGCTTCCTCGGCCGCGACCTGCGCCGTGGCGAGCGCACGCTGGAGGCGCTCGGCCTGGCAGGGCTGTCGACGGCGCAGTTGCAGCGGCTGCTGAACGAGGGCGAATGAGTCGCGCCGGCTGGTGGCCGTCGTTCAGGCGTTGACGTCGACCACCACCCGCCCGCGGATGCGCCCGGCGAGGATGTCGGCGCCGGCCTGCACGGCATCCGCCAGCGCGATCTCGCGGGTGATCGATTCGAGCTTGGCCAGGTCGAGGTCGCGGGCCAGCCGGTCCCAGGCGGCGCGGCGCCTGGCCGGCGGCGCCATCACGCTGTCGATGCCATAGAGCGTGACGCCGCGCAGGATGAACGGCGCCACCGAGCCCGGGAAGTCCATGCCCTGGGCGAGGCCGCAGGCGGCCACCGCGCCGCCGTAGCGGGTGCCGGCGCAGGCGTTGGCCAGGGTGTGGCTGCCCACCGAATCGACCACGCCGGCCCAGCGTTCCTTGGCCAGCGGCTTGCCGGGTGAGGCGAGCTCGTCGCGGTGGATGACCTCGGCAGCGCCCAGGGCCTTGAGGTGGTCGGCCTCCTGCGGCCGCCCGGTCGAGGCGATGACGCGATAGCCCAGCTTGGCGAGGACCGCGATCGCGACGCTGCCCACGCCGCCGTTGGCGCCGGTGACCAGGATGTCGCCGCTGGCGGGCGTCAGGCCGTGGTGCTCGAGCGCCAGCACGCACAGCATCGCGGTATAGCCGGCGGTGCCGATGGCCATCGCCTGCCGGGTCGTCAGGCCGGCGGGCAGCGGCACCAGCCAGTCGGCCTTGACGCGCGCCTTCTGCGCCAGGCCGCCCGAGTGGGTCTCGCCCACGCCCCAGCCGTTGAGCACGACGCGGTCGCCCGTCTTGTAGCGCGCATCGTCGCTGGCTTCGACGGTGCCCGCGAAATCGATGCCGGCGTTCAAGGGGAACTTGCGCACCACCGGGCTCTTGCCGGTAATCGCCAGGCCATCCTTGTAGTTGACGGTCGAGTACTCGACGCGCACCGTCACCTCGCCCGGCGGCAAGGCGCTGTCGTCGACTTGCTTGACGCCGGCGCGGTAGCCGGCATCGTCCTTCTCAATGACAAGGGCTTTGAACATTTCAATCCTCTGCTACGGGATGCGGTCGGCACCGCCAGACACGAGTTTGGCACGCACCGCACCGATCGCGGTCCAGTCGACGGCGGCGCGTGCAGAATCGACCCGGCAGCGATCGGCGCTGTCCGCGAGATCCATGGACCCCCTGCCCGAAGGCCTGATCGTCGTCGCCAAGCGCGACTGCCCGACCTGCACGCTGGTCGAGCCGCTGCTGCACGAGCTGGCGCAGGGCCCGCTGCCGCTGTCGGTGTGGGTGCAGGACGACCCGTCCTACGCCGCGGGTCTGCCCGGCGTGGTGCTCGACGCGACGCTCGAACGCTCGTTCGGCCTGGGCATCGAGTTCGTGCCGACCCTGCTGCGCGTCGCCGGTGGCCGTGAGGTCGAGCGCACCCACGGCTGGCACCGCGGTGACTGGCAACGCGTCAGCCGCTGCCCCGGGCTGGGCGCGGCGTTGCCCGAGTTGCGGCCGGGCTGCGGCTCGAAGACCCTCGAGCCGGGCATCGCCGAGGCGCTGGCGCTGCGTTTCGGGGCCGACCGGCTGGCCTCCCGGCGGGTCGAACTCGGCGCCGCCGAGGATGCCATCGAGGCCTGCTTCGACCGCGGCTGGAGCGATGGCCTGCCGGTGGTGCCGCCCACGCCCGAGCGGGTGCTGCGCATGCTGCAGGGCACGACGCGCCGTCCCGAAGAGATCATCGGCCACGTGCCCCCCGATCTGGCGCCCTGCAGCGTCGAGAAGGTGGCCGTCAACGCGGTGATGGCCGGCTGCAAGCCCGAGTACCTGCCGCTCGTGCTGGCCGCGGTCGAGGCTGCGCTGATCGACGAGTTCGGCATGCACGGCGTGCTCTGCACGACGATGTTTGCCGGCCCGGTGGTGGTCGTCAACGGACCCGCCGCCCGCCATGTCGGTGTCAACTCGGGCGTCAACGCGCTCGGCCAGGGCCACCGCGCCAACGCCAGCATCGGGCGCGCGCTGCAACTGGTGATCCGCAACGTCGGCGGCGGCCGGCCGGGCGAGGTCGACCGCGCGACGCTGGGCACGCCGGGCAAGTACAGCTTCTGCTTCGCCGAGGCAGAGCACCCGGCCTGGCAGCCGCTGTCGGTCGAGCGCGGCTTTGCGCGCGACGCGTCGGTGGTGACCTTGTTCGCCGGCGAAGGCGTGCAGGGCGTGGTCGACCAGAAGTCGCGCACGCCCGAGTCGCTGGCTCGCAGCTTTGCGCTGTGCCTGCGCGTGGTCGACCATCCCAAGCTGGCGATGGCCGGCGATGCGCTGCTGGTCGTCTCGCCCGAACATGCCCGGGTCTTCATCGAGGCCGATTGGTCCAAGGCCAGGCTGCGCGAGGAGCTCGAGCACCTGCTGCTGCGGCCGGCCGACGAGTTGCTGGCCGGCGCCGACGGCATCGCCGAAGGCCTGCCCGCGGCATTGGCCGGCACCCAGGTGCCGAAGTTCCGTCCCGGCGGCTTGCTGATCGTGCGCGCCGGCGGCACTGCGGGCCTGTTCTCGGCCATCATCGCCGGCTGGGCCGCCTCGGGCCCGGTCGGCTCGACCCCCGTCTCGAAGGAGATCGTTGCATGAGTGAACCGCTGATCCTGCTCGACCCCACCGCCGAGCGCACTCCGGTGGCGCGGCCGCTGGCGGCACGCCCGGCCACGATGGACGGCCTGACGGTGGCCATCCTCGACATCTCGAAAGCGCGCGGCAACGTCTTCCTCGACCGCATCGCCGAGAGGCTCGGCGAACGCGGCATCGCGGTCCGGCGCTACCGCAAGCCGACCTTCACCCGCCCCGCGCCGACCGCGCTGCGCCAGCGAATCGCCGCCGAATCGCATCTCGTCATCGAAGGCCTGGCCGACTGAGGCTCGTGCACGTCGTGCTGTATGCATGACATCGCAGACCTCGAAGGTCGTGGCATTCCCGGCGTGGGGGTGGCGTCGCGCGAGTTCGTCCAGGCGGCGGCCGCGCAGGCCCAGTCCCTGGGCATCGACCCCGCGATGGTCTTCGTCGCCCATCCGATCCAGGACCGCAGCGACGACGAGTTGCGCGCCCTGGCCGATGCGGCGCTGCCGCAGATCCTGGCGCGGCTGAGCGCCGGCTGAGCATCCGTTCGTCGGTGCGGTCGCTCGGGTTCGGCAACGTCGGCCCCGGCAAGGTCGCATCGCCGGAGTCGACCCGCGCCGGGTTCATCACCCCGGGCAACTCGGCCTGGCCGACCCAAGCGGCCGCCGGGCGCCGGTGCACGGTCAACCGGCGGTGGCGCCGGTGATGCCCACCGTGCGCCCGTGGGGGTCGAAGAGTACGCCCGGGTTCATCACCCCCGGTGGATCGAACACCGCCTTGGCGCTTTGCAGTGCCTGGCGCAGCAGCGGTGGCACTTCCTGCTCGTAGCCGCCGCGGTGGTCGCGCCCCACCGCATGGTGGTGGGTGATGGTGCCGCCGTGGCCGACGACCGCGGCGTTGCAGGCGAGCTTGATCTCGCGCCACCTGGCCAGCGCGCTGGCCAGGTCGCCGGTGGCGCTGCCGGCCGCGGCGAAGCTGAAGTAGGGCGCCGGGCCGTCGGGGTAGACATGGGTGAAGCGGCAGGACACCCGTGCCGAGTGGCCGGTGGCGCGGCGGATCGCCTCCGCCACCTCGCGCCGCACGCCGTCGTAGAAGGCGTCGAAGCGGTCCCAGGTGACGGCGCTTTCGAAGGTGTCGAGGACGACGCCGCGGCGGGTGGTCTCGTCGCGCCAGTAGGGCATGCGCAGGAAGGCGTCGCGCCACTGGCCGGCCGAGCCCTGGCGGTGCTCGGGCTCGCTGCCGTCGATCGGCTGCATCGATCGCTGGACGACTTCCGTGTCATAACGTCCACCATGATCGTCCACCAGCTCCAGCGCGCGCGCCATCCAGGCCTGCACGCCGTGGTCGGCCGACTCGAAGCCAAGGATCAACAGCGGGCTGCGACGGTCGCCGACGCCGGCCAGCGCCACCTCGGCCGGATCGAGCAGCCGGCAGTTGGCCGGCTGCAGTCCCGATTGCGCGAGTGCGCGCACACAGCGCACGGCGGCGCCGAAGTCGGCGAAGAGCACCGAGGCCGAGGCGCGAAAGCGCGGTCGCTGCTGCAGCCGCATCCAGGCCTCGGTGATCACCCCCAGCGTGCCCTCCGAGCCGATCACCAGCCGGTCCGGCGCCGGCCCTGCGCCCGAGCCCGGCAGGCGCCGGGTCTGGACCACGCCGGCCGGCGTCACCAGGCGCGTGGCCTGGACGAAGTCGTCGATGTGGGTGGCGTGCGTCGCGTAGTGGCCACCGGCGCGGGTGGCGATCCAGCCGCCCAGGGTCGAGAACTGGAAGCTTTGCGGGAAGTGCCGCAGCGTCAGCCCGTGCGGGCGCAGCTGGGCCTCCAGCGCCGGGCCAAGCACGCCGGCCTGGATGCGCGCCGAGCGGCTGACGATGTCGACCTCGAGCACGCGATCGAAGCGTTCCATGTCCAGCGACACCGTGCCCGCATAACCGGTGCCGACCGCCGGCTCGACGCCGCCGACGACGCTGGTGCCGCCACCGAAGGGCACGACGGCGAGATTGCAGCGGCCGGCCCAGTCGAGCACGTCGGCCACCTCGGCCTCGCTGCGCGGGAAGGCCACCCAGTCGGGGGCGTGGGGCACCTGGCGCAGCCACATGCGCGCCACGTCCGCGTAACTCTTGCCATAGGCATGGGTCAGGCGGTCGTAGCGGCTGGACGAGACGATCGCGGCCAGCGCAGGGTGCGCGCCGACGCGCGGCGGCGGCAACGCGAAGTCGTCCTCGCGCGGCTCGGGCAGGGCCGGCCCGGCGCCGCCCGGCAGGTGCTCGAGCATCGCCTGCACCGTGCGCAGCTCGTCGGCGCCGAGCCCCTCGTGCAGATCGCCCCAGCCCCAGAAGCGGCGCGCGGGGCGGGTGGACAGGGTCGACGTCGTGGCCATGGTCGGGGCTCCCGGAAGTCGGCGCCTCGAATGCGACGCGCTCGGCCGAGTGTGCTCGAAAACGCGCCCGCCTTCGGTGCCCTGGCGGACGCGCCGCTCCCCCTAGAAACCGAACCGGCACGGCGCTTGTGGCGCATGCGGCGCGCGCGTATGCTGGCCGCCGATTCCCTGCCACCGGAGGCTGCACGATGTTCACCCTGATCCGCAATGCCGGCGTGCGGCGCGCGCTTCGCGACGAGGCCGTGCCGCTGCTGCTGTCGTTCGTCGTCGCCGATGTGTTCTTCAAGTTCCACAGCTTCGCGCTCGAGACCGGTGCCTTCCTGCTGACCTGGCTGGCGGTGAGCTACGTCGGCAGCCGGCTGCAGTCGCGCCTGACGCGCTCGGGCTGAACGGCCACATGGTCGCTCGCCGCAAGCCGCCGGCCGGCATCGCGCGCTCCGGCAAGGCGCCGACCGGGCGCAGCTTCGATCCGCGCGCGTTGCCCACCCAGCAGGACGCGCCGCAGCCCGCCCCGGCACCGGGCACGCCGGTCGGCCCGGACGCGATGCGGCGGCTGAAGCGCCGTGCGCGGCGCTCGACGCCCAAGGGCGCACCCACAAGCGGCGGCCCCGCGCAAGACGAAGACCAGACTCACTGAGCCCCTGTTCGCACCGCGTTCCCGGAGGAACCCATGGCCACCCGCAAGACCGCCCGCAAGCCCGTCCCGTCCCGCAAGAAGGTTCCCGCCGCGGCGGGCGGCAAGCCCAAGCCCCTGCCGGGCCGCGGCCCGACCGGCAAGGCCACCACGCCCTCGGCGCCGATGGCCGCGCGTGCCGCGCTCGTCGAGGTGCGCAAGAGCCGGCCCTACACCAGCCGCTACCCGATTCCGGACGCCGAATTCGCCGCCCTGAAGGCCGGCGCGGCGACGGCCAGGATCGGCAAGGTCCGCGCCACCAGTTCGGCCGACAAAGGCGCCGGCGGCGCCGAGCCCGTGCCGCGGGCGGCGATGGCGCCCGAGGCGCAGCCCGGCCTGGCGCCGGCGATGGCACCGTCGGCATCGGCCAGCTTCGGCGGCATCGCGGCCACTGGCTGGTTGCCACCGGACTGCACGATGGCCACCGGACCGGAGCATGTGCTGGTGTCGGTGAACTCCTCGGTGGCGATCCACGCCAAGGCCGGTGGCGCGGTGCTGCTCAGCCAGACCCTGACCGCCTGGTTCGCCAATGTCGCGCAGGGCTTGACGATCTTCGACCCCAAGGCGCTGTACGACCAGCACGCCGGTCGCTGGGTGCTGCTGGCGGTGGCCTTCACCGAGAACCCCAACCGCTCGGTGTTCCTGCTGTCGTGCTCGGCCACCTCGGACCCGATGGGCAGCTGGCGCAACTACTCGCTCGACGCGATGCTGGACGGCAGCACGCCCACCAACAACTGGGCGGACTACCCCGGCCTGGGCGTGGACAACCAGGCGATCTACCTGACGGCCAACATGTTCGCCTTCGGCGGCGGCTTCAGGTACGCCAAGCTGCGGGTGGTCCCGAAATCGGGGCCCTACAGCGGCGGCGCCGCGGCCTACACCGACTTCGTGCGCCTGAGGGACGCGAACGGCCAGCTGTCCTTCACCGTCACGCCCTGCCACACCTTCGGCGCGCCCCAGGTCGAATACCTGGTGAACTCGGGCTTCCCGAGCGGCAACACGCTGACGCTGTGGCAGGTGGGCAACCCCGCCGGCACGCCGGTGCTGACCCGCACCAGCGTCAACGTCTCGACCTACAGCCTGCCGCCCAACGCCCAGCAGAAGGGCGGTGGCACGCCGCTGAACACCGGCGACGTGCGCGTGCTTCACGCGGTATTCCGGGGCGACTCGGTGTGGGCGGTGCTGACCACCGCGCACAACTGGGGCGCCGGCGCCAACCGGGCCTCGGTGCACTGGTTCCAGATCCGCGGCGCCACCGCGACGCTGGTCCAGGAAGGGATCTACGGCAGCTCGAGCAAGCACTACTATTACCCGGCCGCCTGCCCGGACAGCAACGGCAACCTGGTCATGGTGTTCTCGCGCTCGGGCAGCACCGAGTACGCGCAGATCCGCTACACGGGCCGGCTGTCCAGCGACGCGCTGGGCCAGCTCCAGACCAGCCGGCTGCTCAAGGCCGGCAGCGCGAACTACAAGGCGCTCGACAGCGGTGGCCGCAATCGCTGGGGCGACTACGCCGGAATTGCCGCCGACCCCGCCAACAGCCGCGTGGTGTGGTTCTACAGCATGTACGCCATCCCCGGCAACCAGTGGGCGACGCAGGTCGGCTCGGCGTTGTTCTGAGCGGGTGCCGCCGTCGCGGCTGCCGACGGTTGCAGACTCTCAGCGGCGTGGCGCTGACGGCGGCGGCAACAGGCAGCCCGGGGATGCCGTGGTTGGGTCTGCCCACGCGATTGCGCGCCCGTGAGCAACTGGGGAATCCCGAATGCAGGCCAGTCCCCAGGTCCTTGCAGGCGAGACCCACGGGTGGCGAAATGCGGGGCCCCGCCCTGCGCCAGGCGGCGCTGAGCGAACTGGCAACCGGTGGTCGACGACCATCTGCCTTCTTGCGGGGGTGGGAATCATCTCGAGCCTCGCAGAATGAAGATTCGTTCAGCCGCTTTTTCGGACAACGGCGCGGGTGCCGAACCGGGGCCGCGGCCGCCCCGGCGCGCCGTCGGTCAACAATCAGCCGCACGATCGACCCACCCGAGGAGCAGCCATGGCAGCCTGGGCCTACCAATGCCGGCCATGCGACAGCGAAGAGATCTGGCTCGTGTCGCGCGAGCTGATCGACGCGATGCCGGACTCGGTTTGCGTGCTGCGCGTCAGGAGCGGCACCGGATGGCACTGTGCCGCGGTCGACCGGCGCCGGCCGGTGCAGGCCGAAGGCATGCTGCTGCGCGACGCGGTGGCGTCGGACCTGAACGATTGCCCCGATTGCGAAAGCCTGCTCAGGCCGCGCCCCGGTGCCGGCGCGGCGGCCGACCCGGCCAGCGGCGGCGCAGCGGCCGGAGCTTCTCATCGATCGCCGCCGGCATTGCGAAGCGGTTTGCCCAGCGCACAGCTTCAAGCCGCGGCGATCTCGATCGCCGGCCGAAGAATGATGGTCGTGCTGGTCGGCCCCGAACTGCTGCAAAGCCCCGGCGAGGCCGGCATGCTTGCCGCCGATCTGCGAGCGCGCCTGGGCGCCGAGGTCGTCTTGATGTCGCAAGCCGAGGACGGCTCGCCGAACTACCATGGCGAGCCGGCACTGGTCGAACTGCTCGCCGGCGTGCCGATCGAGCGCATGCCGTGGAAGGCCTACACCGTGTGACCGGTGCCTGGCCGAGGTGCTCGGACGCCCGGTGCAAGACATCGTGCTCGGGTTCGGCGACCACCGCGGGGCCGGAATTCCGGGCACCGAGGCCGGGCCCCATGTGTCGGTTCAACGTCGAGGTCGCGGCCGACGATGAACCCGACAGGTTGCCGCCCGGCGCCTCCCATTGCACAGCCCTCGGCATTGGCACCAGCCTGGCGTGGTGGCGGCGCCTACACCGCTGATGATGCCCGCCCTAATCCAGCGCGGCAGCGACCCCTAGGCACGCCAGCGATCGGCGATGGCCGGCCACGGCCTGCTCGAAACGGGCGTATTCGGCACGAAGGGCGGACTGCGCGTCGGCGACCAGCGGTTCCTGGGTGCGCAGCTGCTGCTCCAGATGCGCGGCCAGCCTGGACAGCGCCATCGCGCCCACTGCGGCACCGGAGGACTTCAAGGTGTGCACGCCGCGCAGCATCGCTTGTCGGTCGCCACCGACCAGTGCGTCGTCGATCGCACCGAGCATCTGAGGTGCGCCCCGTACGAACATCTCGAGCCGATGTTCGGCGCTGTGGTGCTCGCCGCCATCGGCCACCATCGGCAGCGTGGCCTGCACGCGCGGGTCGAACGCGGCGGGCTGTCCGGCCGGCTGGCGTGCTTCGGCAGCCGGCGCTGCAGGCACCCGCGTGCCGAGGTTGCGCGCCAGGGTCTCGGCCAGGCTTTCGCGGGTGATCGGTTTGCTCAGGTAGTCGGTCATGCCTGCGGCCAGGCAGGCCTCGCGATCGCCCGAGAGTGCATTGGCGGTGAGCGCGATCACCGGCACCTCGGCATTGCGGCAGGTGGACGGGTCGCGCGCGCGGATGCAGCGCATGGCCTCGTAGCCGTCCATCACCGGCATCTGGACATCCATCAGCACGAGGTCGTAGTCCGCCAGCTCGAGCGCGGCCAGCGCCTCGCGGCCGTTCCCGACCAAGTCGACGCGGTGTCCCAGCAATTCGAGCATACCCTCGGCAACAAGCTGGTTGACCGCGTTGTCCTCGGCCACCAGGATGCGCGCGCCACCATCGCTCGCCGGCGCTGCGGCTTTCGTGACGGGCGGCTGCTCGCAGCGCGTGATCACCTCTGCCAGGCAATCGAACAGCTGCGACTGCCGCACCGGCTTGGGCAGC
>Ga0062380_10000056_pt1 | contig 13795 bp, 6 predicted proteins | sample DOMMetBare3Fresh_2_FD_59485 | JGI IMG/M metagenome (GOLD analysis project Ga0062380, IMG submission 59485) | Wetland sediment microbial communities from St. Louis River estuary, USA, under dissolved organic matter induced mercury methylation -... | ecosystem: Environmental > Aquatic > Freshwater... | reverse complement strand
ACTGTGCAACAGATAATACATTTTTTTCTGCATCATAACTAGCCATTACCGGCAATGCTCTTGCAGGAGCCACGCCTATTTTACTCCTGTGATTTGCATCTGCTTTAAACAGCATCAGTCCGTTTTTTATTTTTAACCTGTCGCCAGGAACTTTGTCAAAATAATCGTCTGTTACTATTTTGCCAAGAGTTGAAGAGTCTCCCTGTTTGTAGGGAATGGCTACCGTTGTTTTATCAGATGCATTGAGCATACTCAGAATCCAGATGGAAAGCATGCCTGATTTTTTATCCCAGGCGATTTTGCCTTTATTGGTAACAATATTATCTGATTCAAATGCTACTGCCTGCACTCCTTCAGGAACAATTATTCCTAATGAACCATCGATAGCTGATTTATTCAGCAAACGGATAGTGCGGTTTACAAGTAAATCAAATTTATTTCCAGCATAATTTTCGAGATGCATTTCTTTTTCAAACTTAGCTTCAGACCCGTTAGAAGAAATCAATGTAAATGGTTCGGTATCGAGTTCTTTAGGAACAAACCAATTATTGAAAGTAAAGTCAACTCCTTTTTTAAAATAAACTGAAAACTGTCCACCCTCCGGCCCGAGCCAAAAACGTTCTTCACCACCAAATACATTAATATGTTCCGCTGATTTTCCGGAAGCAATGAATTCATGATTTACCCAGCCGAAACTGTTTCCCTTATTTCCTTCTGCACTACTGGTCATTACCCTACCCTGGTATGCTGGTAATACAATTACCTGTGCGCCGGTGCTGTCATTACCCAACAAGACCAGGTCTTTGTGATACTGTTTTAAAAAATTAAGATCAAAACCAAAACTTCCTTTAGTGAATTCCTGTATGGAATTTGTATTTGCTTTTGTTTCTGTTTTATTATCCGAATCCTTACATGCTTCTAAAGCGAGTATTGAGATAATTGCCCATACCTTATTCATATAATTTTCTTTAAATATTTTCTAATTGTAATTTATAACTCTAACTGTTACATTCTGCAAGGTTATTAATTTTCTATTCTGGTCAAAAACCTATTTTATTCCAATGAAAAAAAGGTGAAGGCATATTGCCTTACACCCGTATTAAAAAAATTCTGAAAATTAACTGTTGCTTACTGACCTTGACAGGAAAATGAAAATGTATTGTCTTTGAAACGGGTTGTTGGATTGAAGCAATAAAAAAATCCAGGTGAAAAAAATATTTCACCTGGATTTATTATTTATTTCAGATTAAAATTGCCAGCCCAATCCTATCAATGGGAGTTTATTTTCTTTTGAAATAGTATAAAGTGCAGTTATCACAAATCTTTTTAAAGGCGCTATCCATAACCCGCCGCCATAACCTGATAACCATTTATCGGTAGGGTCGCTGTCATGCCATACTCTGCCATTATCAGCAAAAACAAGCATACCAATGGAGCCAGGGAAAAGATAAGATTTAAAATTGCCTAAACGAATGCGAAGTTCTGTATTATTATATGCCATGGATTCTCCGGCAAAACGAAACTTTCTGTATCCCCTTAAATTATCAGTGCCACCAAGATATTGTGCCTGAAAAAATTCAAAGTCGCCAAAACTTTTTCCTGCGCCAAACCTTGAAGCAAATACAATATTTTTTCCTAAAGGAAGGAAGAATGCAAAATCAGAACGAAGCTGAGTTACATTTCCGCTTTTATCATTTAATCCGCTCAATACTTTAAGTGTAGTGTTCCAGTTAATTCCTTGGTTTGAAAGTAGACGGTTTTTTCTTGTATCCACATTGAATGTAAGTATACCGCCTGCGTAGGATTGTTTGGCAAACAGCGTTAATGGATCCAATCCATTTGCCGGGGCAGTAATAATGTAACGGCCGGTATTATCCGATGCATCTAATTGGTAAAACTCGAAAGCAGGTCCAAAAGATGTCGTTACTTTTTTACTGAAATTATGCCTTACCAACAATGCTATATCACCCGATTCGTAACGGGCACGGTAATACCTATGCTTCTTTTTTTCAGGGTTTGTGTTTGTTTTATTAAACACAGATGAATTGCCATAGCCAAAGAAATTGCTAGTACCACTGGGGGCTTTTATATCTGCATTAAAAAGCACATCCGTTTTTTTACCTAATGCTCCGATGAATTCAGAATCCCAGCGGAAATTAAATGCCTTGGTGTCAAATGCGTGGTTTATAGCAAAGGAGTGCATGGTTTTGTAGGGATCTTTGCGGAAACCATGACGGATAAACTTCATAGAAAACCCGAGGAACAAACCATCATCACTGTTATACGTCGCAGAAATAAATGGAATGACCTGATTGTACTTAAAATAAATTCTTTCAAAGTTGTTTACGCCTGTATCATTTGAAATTTTATTTTTAAATCCGCCCGATACTTTATTGCTTTCGCCTGCTGAATCATACACAATACCTCCTTTGCCCCCGCCTGAGTTTTCAAAATTGTCATCGCCGGGCCCGCCAATCATTCTAATTTTTATTTTCCCGTGACCGCCATTCACTACAAACTTATCTTCGCCGCCAAAACCGTAAAGCAGCAATTCTTTTGTTTGTTCGCTACTAAAAGTTCTTTCATACATTTTAATTGACCGCTCACCTTCTTTAGTTATTTTATAAACTGACAGTTGAGAAGAACCATCACTATTATTTATTTCAAACAACTCTTTCTTATCGCTTCCGGTTATACTTACTGTCCCGGCAAGAAAACGATAATACTGCATCACTTCATCCACTATATAGTTGCGGCGTTCTTTTAAATTTGCTAAAATTTTATCGCCGGAAATATTTTTTACTTCTTTTGGTTGCTCTGCAATTGCATTTTCAAGAACAGCGTCTGTCATTTGTGATTTGAATTTTTCCGCAGCATCTTTCCATTCCTGCTCACTCAGTCCATTTAAAAAGAAACGATCCAGGTTGCGGGCGGCAAAATTGAACCGGTTTATATTTTTTGCTTTTGCATCAAAACCCTGCAATTGCGGAACAAGCCAGGGCCATTTGATCATCCCCGGAATTACCCCCCGGTTAATAAAAAATGCCTGATCCCGATCTCTTGGTATTGGAAAATAGGTTTTGCCTTTGCCATTATCCGTTGCACCCCATTGCCATTGATCTTCATGACGATCCAGATCCATTACAAACATGTCAAGTATTCTTGCACGCAGCAATGCCAGTTGATCCACTGCATTATCATTATCATCTTTTAATTTATCTGCCACTTCATCGGTATCAAAACCTTTTTCAACTGATTCAGGTAAACGCTCCTCAAACCAGGCAAGCATGTTTTTAAAATCTTCGCGGTATTCTCCAAGCAGGGGATCATCTGGTATATAAACCAACTTTGCTTTTAGATAAGGTACCCCCGCAGCTTCCGCAATAAGAGGAATGGATAGTGCGGAATAAGGATAAGAAGCAGACACCCCGTCCTGAACCAAATCAGCTGCAGCTTCACTTTCAAAACCGGGTGGTAAGGTTTTATTAGTAATAAATTTTTGAATTGAACGGATAGCATACTCCCTGCCCCGGGAATCTTCAAGCCGCAATGATTTTGTTTGTTTGCCCCCTCCGCGTTTTGTAGGTTTTATTCCGCCTTTTTCAGTGGCAAGATTAAGAACAGGAACAGTGATGGGTGTTTTCCATTCTGTACGGTAATTAGCACCCATCCAGAATTTTTTTGAACCATTGGTTTTAAATTTATCTGACCCGACTGAAGTAGCAGAATCAGCGCTATTTTGAGCTTTGGCATCTGCTACAGGAATAATCATTGCAGCAAACAGGAATTTTAGCAGTCGCATGATAGTTGGTGTTTGTTTATGAAATGAAGATAATCTGAAAAGATACGAATTTTGAAAAAGAAGACAAAAATTATATAAGTTATTATAACATATACATAATAAATTTACGGCTGGTTTAAACCTTCAACCCGTCTATTCATTTTGTTTTCAACCTTCAATTTTATTTTTACTAAATTGAATATTATTTAGATTATTAACAAGTCGATTTTATATGATGAAAAAGAGTATTAATGTTCTTATTTTTCTCGCTTGCTTTTGTATACTTTCCAATGCTCAAAAAGATACTATTCTGCAGCGAATTGTTTTAATTGGCGATGGCGGAAGCCTTATAAACGGAAGACACCCGGTAACTGATGCTGTAAAAAAACTTATTGTTCTCGATAAAAAAACCACCGTTCTTTTTTTAGGTGATAATATTTATCCGGCAGGCTTACAGGATGAAGAACTTTATAATTATAACGATGGAAAAGCCGCACTTGATTCACAATTATCAATTGCAGACAAGACAGGGGCAAGTATCATTATGATCCCCGGCAATCATGATTGGGATGAAGGAAGGCGAACAGGATTTGAAGGAATATTGCGTGAACAGAATTATGTGGATTATTTTTCAGGAAAAGATAATGTAAACTTTTTGCCCAAAGATGGCTGCCCCGGCCCGGTAGAAGTGTCTTTGGGTAATGACGTTACCCTTGTAGTTTTTGACAGCCAGTGGTGGCTTCACGAATTTGATAAACCGGGAGTAGAATCAGATTGTGATTGTAAGAATGAAGATGAAATATTAAATCAATTACAGGATATTCTGAACAGAAACATGAAAAAATTAGTCGTATTTGCCTGTCATCACCCGTTCAAGAGTAATGGTATTCACGGTGGTAATTATTCACTCAAGCAACACATATTTCCACTTACAGACATAAAAAAAAGTTTATATATCCCCCTACCGGTAATCGGCTCTATTTATCCAATTGCAAGAAGTGTATTTGGAACACCGCAGGATCTGCCACATCCGAATTATGTAAATATGATTAACAGAATTTCTGCTGTTGCAAAGATGCATCCCAACCTTGTATTTGTAGCCGGGCATGAACATAATCTTCAACTGATACAGGACAGTAGTTTCAGTTATATAATAAGTGGCGGGGGATGTAAATCAAGCCGTGTTTCTAAAACTAAAAAAAGTCCATTTGTTGCCAACTCTCCGGGGTTTGTTGTTCTTGAAGTTTCCACCAACAAAAATCTTACTTCTGCTTTTTATACTGTTACTCCTGGCCCTTCTATTGAGGCAGATTCTATCAAATGGGCGTATAATACCACACTATTAAATTTTTCTGCCATACCGGAACCCAAGCAGGATTCCACAGTTCGAGTAGTAAGACCCGATATAAAATTTAAAGACACTGTAAATATTTCAGCAAGCGATAAATACCCGTTGGTAAAGGGATTTAAAAAATATATGGTTGGCCAAAATTACAGGCGTGAATGGAGTACACAGGTTAACATGAAAGTATTTGATTTAAAAAAAGTAAAAGGCGGGTTAAAAATTATTGGTATCGGCGGAGGAAAACAAACCAAATCATTAAAGCTCAAGGATAAAAATGGCAAACAGTGGGTGTTACGTACTGTAGATAAAAGCACCACTAAAGCAATACCCGAAAATTTCCGGGGATCTGTGGCAGACGATCTTGTTCAAATATTTGTTTCCGCTGCACATCCTTATGCGGCTCTTACCATTCCCACAATGGCAAAAGCATTAAACATTGCTGTGCCAAATCCTGAATTATATTTTGTACCGGACGATCCGGAATTAGGTTTTTATCAGCGGTTATTTGCAAACACAGTGTGCATGCTTGAAGAAACAGACCCATCAAAAGATGGTACTGATACAAAAAGCACAGCCAAAGTTTTTTCAAAAATGTTAGAAGATAATGACCATCGTGCTGATCAGCTTGCAGTATTAAACGCCAGGCTGTTGGATATTCTGATCGGCGATTTTGACCGTCATTTTGATCAGTGGAAATGGGCAACCAGCGATACGGGTCAGGGAAAATTATATTACCCCATACCAAGAGATCGGGATCAGGCATTTTTTCTTTCTGATGGTAAGTTAATAAAAATAGCAAGCAAGAAACTTTTGCCTTACCTATCCGGCTTTAAAAACAAAATAGAAAATGTGGATTGGTTGGGTTTTGCTTCCAGGGATTTTGACAGGTTATTCCTGACAGATTTAGATGTGCAGGAATGGGAAAAAACGGTTACGGAGTTTAAACAAAAACTTACAGATGATATAATCCGGAAGGCTGTTAAACAATTTCCACCTGAAATTTTTTCGATTAGTGGTGAAAGAATTATAAAAACCCTGATAAGCCGCCGTGATATGTTGACTGAAGCTGCCATTAAATATTATCATTTTATTTCCAGAAATGTATATGTGTTAGGCAGTAATAAAAAAGAATATTTTAAGGTAAGTATGAATAATGATAGCCTGCATGTAAAAGTATTTGCAAGAGAAATTGGAAAAGATACAGGCTTTGTCATGTATGATAGAAATTTCAACCCTAAATCCACCTATGAACTTCAGTTGTACGGATTAAACGGGGATGATTTATTTGAAGTTGATGAAAATGTAAAATCAAAAATTAAGATCCGCATTATTGGTGGCAAAGGCAATGATACTTTTAATATAAAAGGAAATTCACCCATATTGCTTTATGATATAAAAAAAGAAGGCAATTTTATCAGGCAAAGTGGTAACAAAACAAAAAACCGTTTTTCTATAGATCCCCCGGTTAATGGTAACAGCTTTACTGGTTTTAGATATAATAAAACCCGGTTTCCCCAGGTAGAATTAGGGGCGAATTCTGATGATGGCTTTCTTGCAGGACTCGGATTTACAAGAACCACTCATGGTTTCCGCAACTCGCCGTATGCTACCAATCAAAAATTTTCTGCCCTTTATTCAGTTAGTCATTCAGCCTACCGATTTGATTATCTCGGAGAGTTTAATCATATAACACGAAATAAAGATTTGGTATTAAAAGGTCAATTGCGGTCTCCTACCTTAAATAACTTCTTTGGATTGGGTAATAATACAAAACCAACACAACCTGTATCCTCTGGTTTTTACCGGGCCCGGTTTAAATCACTGGAACTTCAGGCACTGTTGCGGAAACGACTTTCTGATAAGTTTAATTTTTTAATTGGACCTTATTTTTACCATTACCAGGGAAGATACGAGGATAACAATGGCAAAGCATTAGGAAGTCCGGCGTTATTTGGTCTTGACTCTGCAGATATTTTCAGCAAAAAAAATTACCTCGGCGGCAAAGTAATTTTGTTAATTGATAACAGAAATAATAATTTTTTCCCAACCCGTGGTGTTTACTGGAATACAGAATTAATTTCTGCAGCAGGAATTGGCAGCGGAAGCAATGCCATTACGAGACTTTCTTCCGATATGAGAGTGTATGCAAGTATGAGTGACCCTACAAAAGTTGTAGCCGTATTGGGATTGGGCGGTGGCCGTATTTACAGTAAAAATTACGAATATTTTCAGGCATTAAGTATTGGTGCTGATCAAAATCTGCAGGGATTCAGAAAAAACAGGTACATGGGCAAATCCAGTTTGTATGGAAGTCTGGAACTGAAAGTGAAATTGTTTGAAATAAAATCTTACCTGCTTCCCGGCCCATTTGGACTTACTGGTTTTTATGACATTGGCCGTGTTTGGATAAATAATGAAAATTCTAAAAAATGGCATGGCGCTTTTGGCGGAGGTTTTTATTTTATGCCCTTTAATCTATTTGCAATTACTGCCGGTGCCGGATTTTCAAGAAATGAAAGATTACTTAATTTTAGTGTAGGCACAAAAGTGAATCTTACTTATTGAGTGAAAATTGAATAAAAAATATTCCTGTTCGGAAAATGATTGTCCATAGTAAATTATTTTTATATGATTCGAAAGAGTATCATTTTGCCGCGACGATCTGCCGTAAAAAAAAAGGAAGTCAAACGCATTTTCACAATTGCTATAGCATGGACAGTCATTGATTTTATCATTTTTATTATCCGTTCTGCAACCGATAGCTATACACCTAAATATGAAAGTACTGTGGCTGGTGCGACAAAAACAATTTTGCTGAGGGAACTGAATGTTTTTATTTTCAGTTTAATCATTGGATATTTTCTTATCGCCGTATTAAAATATTTTCTTAGAAACCGATCACTCTGGTTAAATCTTGTAACCAAAACATTGCTGCTTGTTATCATTGCTATAGCAATGAATTTTTTTATTTATTTCACTTATAGCCTACTGATAGAACAACGGCCGGTAGCAGAAGCATTTAATCGTTTTGTTGAAAGTACATTCCGTCAGCAATGGTTGCTGGAAAAAATGCCGGAATGGGTTTTATTATTTATTCTCACCCTGCTTGCTTTGGAAATCAATCACAATTATTCCCAGGGCGTTTTTTTTAATATCATAGTTGGCAAATACCTGCACCCAACAGATGAAAAAAGGATAATCATGTTTATTGATTTGAAGAACTCAACACCCATTGCAGAAAAGCTGGGGCATACAGAATATTTTAAATTTATACGGGATGTTATTTATTGCATGTCGGCCGGCATTGCGGAATATGATGGCCGTGTTTATCAGTATGTGGGAGATGAAATCGTTGCCTGGTGGCCTAGTACGGGCACCAATGCAAAAAAATGTATTCATTCTATTATTGAAGCAAGAAAAATACTGGATATGAATGCAGCTTTATTCAAAAGTCGTTATAATATTTTACCTGAATACAAAGTTGGTATTCATTCCGGTGATATAACAGTAGGCCAGGTAGGCATCGTAAAAAAAGATTTGGTAATGAGCGGGGACACTATCAATACGGCAGCACGGATAAGAAGTGAATGTACCGAATTGAATCAAAAATTTTTGGTTTCAAAAGAAATGATTGAACTACTGGATAAGAATGAATGGAAAGCTGAAAGTATGGGCATGGTGGACCTGAAAGGAAAAAACGAAGACATAGAATTATTTGCTTTGAAAATCTGATTTAATTTATAGGAGAAAATATTGCATGAAAAAATATTTTTCCCCTCCGGAAAAGCCAAAGCCATTACTGCTGACGCACGGAGTAGTCTCTAATTACATACTTATAGCTGCAACGCTTTTACTTGCCCTCATCATCGCTTTAATATATATTTTTAACAACCGATCTGTTGACCAAAAAATATTCGATTTAATTGCTCCGGATATTTCGGAAACAGGTATCCGGTTTATGCAATCGGTATCAGAGTTGGGAAATCACCTGTTTTTAATCCCGGTAAGTTTGCTGTTTATTCTATATTGTTTTATCATCAACAAAAAGTGGATGTGTATAAGAACAGCAGTAGTCATGTTAAGCAGTGTGTTGTTTTTGTTTACATTAAAAAATCTTATACAACGTGATCGGCCTGGCAGCCCCTTTGTGGAAGGTATTACTAATTTCGGTTTTCCCAGTGGTCATGCTTTTATGAGCGTTACATTTTATGGTTTATTGATTTGGTATGCAGCCACCTATATAAAAAATAAAAGGTTTCAGTATTTAATAATCCTCCTCCTGTTTTTTTTGATACTACTGATTGGATACAGCCGTATTTATCTCCGCGTTCATTATACAACTGATGTAATAGCTGGTTATTGTTTTTCCTATTTGTGGCTCATACTCTACACCCGGCTTATTGATAAAAAAGAAAAGGCAGAAAAACCAATTTAAAGGTATTATGGTTTATATATAAACTTAATTAAAGTTGATTTTGAAGATACCGCCTCATTAGAAATATACATATCGCCTTTGTTTTTAAAAGTAATTCCTTCGGGCTGAGGAAATAAATTTTTGGCGAGCATAAAAACTGATTCTACGTTTCCATCCGTATCAGCAATGACTAATTGATTACTGGCAGATGAAAGAATAAATAATTGTTTTGTTATCGGATGTATGGCTGCTGCCGAGGGTTGAAATTTTGAGGTTTTACGGGGAGAGAGAGAGTCAATCTTTTTAGCATCAATAACAAAAATTGGTTTTTCAACAAACCCAATAGAATCAATATAAAAAGCAAAGGCAGATATAGTTTTTTTAGTATCTAATTCACAATTTTTACAAATCAAAACCAACGCTTTTCTTGTGGAATCATAATACATAGCTTCAAAATCCTTGGAGCCGGATAATCCGATTTGGCCCGCCTCAACGCCATATTTTTTCCCGGTACTGTCTGTAACAATTTTTGTAATCATTCCATCGCTTCTTAATACATAAGGTACTCCGTTTACCAACGCCACATCCTCATAATCACCTTTCCCTGCAAAATCAATATCCTGACCCGGCTTTATTGTTTTAGATTCCTTATCAAGAAAATAAAGGACTCCCTTTTCATCATTATGAGCAATAAATTCTTCCTTCTGGTTGTCAAAAGCTATACCTGAAATTTCTTTAATTTTTAAATCCAATTTATAGGTTTGTGCTTCGGCAAAATTATAATGAGGAGGTGATTTGTAAACCAACCTTTTGGGTTTGCAACTGGTTATTAAAACCATAACTGCCAGCCATGACAAAAATATTTTGCCAAAAAAAATTAAACCTTGCATTCTTAATATTTTGTATAAATTTATTAAAACCTATCTTTATAACATGACCGAAAATCAATTTCAGGTATTAACTGCAGCTCAAAACTACGTAACAGATCTATATCATACTAATGTAAGTAAAAGGATCCATTTTCATACCCTTCAACATACACAGGAAGTGCTTTCCGCATCTGAAATCTTGGCCGAGCATTACCAGTTAGCTGATGAAGACCGTTTTGCCCTTTCCTTGTCAGCGTGGTTTCATGATACAGGTTATTGTGGTGGTTCAGCAAAAGGCCATGAAGAATTGAGTATTCAAATGGCAGAAAAATTTATGAATGAGCACAAAGTTGATCAGCCGGTTATAGATAAAGTAAAAGGGTGCATCAACGCCACAAGAATTCCACAAACGCCAACTAGTTTAATAGAACAGATTATTTGCGATGCTGACTTATTTCATCTGGGTACCGGGGATTTTAGAGAAAAAAATAAGTTGTTACGGCAAGAGTTAAATGATTTTGGCGGCCTGGATTTATCAAAAAAAGACTGGCGCAGGCTGAATGTTGATTTTCTTGAAAAACATAATTATTTCACTTCATACGCAAAAGAAAACCTGCAACCACTGAAAACTATTTACCTGGATGAACTAAAAGAAAATCTAAAAGGTGGCGAAAAAAGTGGTAAGAAAAATAATAAAAAAGTAGAATTGCCTTTTCTTGAAAAAAATAAAGACAAAGAAAAAATAAAGAAAGAGGATAAAGGGCTGACAGAAGAAGAAATTAAAAAAGTTGCCGAACTGAAAAAGAAAAAAGAAAAAGAATTACAGTCTGAGCGGGCAATATCAACCGTATTCAGAATTGTAGCAGGTAGCCAGGCAAATCTTAGCCAGATGGCAGATAGTAAGTCGAATATACTGATTTCTGTAAATGCCATCATTCTTTCTATAATGATTGGTAGTATTTTTGAAAAACTAGCGACAGACACTTATCTCCAGGTACCTGTTACAATTCTTGTAGCAGTTTGTGTTGTTTCTATGGTATTTGCCATTCTTGCCACAAGACCAACTATTACTTCCGGTACATTTACCAAAGAAGATATTGCTGCCAAAAAAACCAACCTTTTGTTTTTTGGAAATTTCCACAGAATGGGATTACCGGATTATGACTGGGCAATGACGGAATTGCTGGCTGATAAAAATTATTTATACAGCAGTATGATTAAAGACACCTATTTTCTTGGAATAGTGCTGGCAAAAAAATACAGGTTCCTCCGGATTGCTTATAATATTTTTATGTTTGGATTAATTGCAGCTATGATAGCGTTTGTTATTGCATTCTTACTTCCCCAGGCAACTGAAGTGTACGGATAAAAAAATTATTCCGGTAAATGAGCAACCAGTTTCTTTAAAAGCCGGAAGAACTTTTCTTTCATAAAGAATAATTTTAAGTAAGATTACATGCTACCTTTTTTGTTAAACCAAAAATCCATCCCGACAATTGTCGGGATGGATTGTGTCAGATAGTTTGCAGATATTTTAGACATACTTTCTCAGCTCTTCCACCAGTTCTGTTTTTGTAATCGGCACTCCCATTATTTTATTATAGCCTTTTGCATCAATAAAATAAATATCGCGGATAATTTTTATTAGCTGGCCATTATTTAATTCAGGAATGATTACCGTTTCATAATTTCTCAGAATTTCGCCAAGATTTTTGGGGAAGGGTCTAATATACCGCAGGTGTGCATGAGCCACAGATTTTCCTTCTGCCAGTAATTCTGCAACAGCACTTTTAATAGCGCCATAAGTAGAACCCCAGCCTAGTACAAGCACTTTGCCTTTTTCAGGTCCCTTATCTATTGTTTGCAATGGAATATAATCAGCAATCATGTCTACTTTGGCCTGTCTTGTTTTTACCATGTGCTGGTGGTTATCCGGATCATAACTTACGTTACCGGTTACATCTTGTTTTTCCAAACCACCAATACGATGTTCTAATCCTGCTGTGCCGGGAATGGCCCAAGGCCTTACCAGTTTCTCATCTCTTTTATATGGTTGTAATTGTTCTTCTCCTTCATCTAATCCTTTTTTAAACTTCACTTTTATATCCTGCAAATCTGCACTCTTTGGAAAAAGCCAAGGCTCGGCACCATTGGCAATATAGCCATCGCTTAAAAAAATTACAGGCGTCATATGTTGCACAGAAATTCTCACAGCTTCATACACAGCACTGAAACAATCACCCGGTGTGCTGGCAGAAACAATGGGCATTGGACATTCGCCATTTCTGCCATAATATGCCTGCATTAAATCTGACTGTTCAGTTTTTGTTGGCAACCCCGTGGACGGGCCACCACGCTGAATGTTTATTATTATTAATGGAATCTCCAGCATAACTGCAAGACCCATCGCTTCCCCTTTCAAAGCAATACCCGGACCGCTGGATGTTGTAACGCCCAGGCTGCCGCCATATGCAGCGCCAATGGCTGATGTGATGGCTGCAATTTCATCTTCCGCCTGGAAAGTTTTTACACCAAAATTTTTATACTTGGCTAGTTCATGAAGAATATCAGACGCCGGGGTGATGGGATATGAACCCAGGAATAATTGTAATCCGCTTTTTTGTGCAGCTGCTATCAATCCATAAGTTACAGCCTGGTTGCCCATAATGGAGCGGTACTCTCCCGGTTCCATCTTTGCTTTTTCTACAGTGTATGTTGTGGTAAAAGTTTCAGTTGTATCACCATAATTATATCCTGCTTGCAACGCTTTAATGTTGCTGTTCATAATATCATCTTTTTTCCCAAATTTATCTTTGAGAAACCCTATGGTATTTTCCATACTCCGGTTGTACATCCAGTAAAGAAACCCAAGTACAAACATATTTTTGGCCCTGTCTTTTTCTTTCATGCCCATTGAAATTTCTTTCAGTGCTTCACGGGTCATTTTGGTTACATCCATCTTAATTAACTCATAACCATCCAGGCTGCCATCTTCCAATGGATTCACCCCTTCCATATATGCAGCCAGGCGAAGATTTTTTGCATCAAAGCCATCTGTGTTTGCAATAATCCTTCCGCCTTTTTTTAATTGCTTCAGGTTAGTTTTTAATGCAGCAGCATTCATAGCCACAAGCACATCGCATAAATCACCAGGAGTAAAAACTGGATCACTTGAAAAACGAAGTTGATAACCACTCACCCCGGGGAGTGTTCCTTGCGGTGCACGGATCTCTGCCGGAAAATCAGGGAATGTTGCCAGGTCAATTCCAAGCAGGGCTGTATTGTTGGTGAATTGTGAACCGGTTAACTGCATACCATCGCCACTATCTCCGGCGAATTTGATAACAACATCTGAAAGGGTTTCGTGTTTGCGGATCATTATTAAA
>Ga0062380_10000055_pt1 | contig 13858 bp, 11 predicted proteins | sample DOMMetBare3Fresh_2_FD_59485 | JGI IMG/M metagenome (GOLD analysis project Ga0062380, IMG submission 59485) | Wetland sediment microbial communities from St. Louis River estuary, USA, under dissolved organic matter induced mercury methylation -... | ecosystem: Environmental > Aquatic >... | reverse complement strand
CCTGGTAAGCTTCATCTTCGATTACTTCTTTACTTCCATACATAAATCCTTCCACCCGGCTTACCCATGTATCCACTCTTCCAAAAAGTCCGGAAGATTTTTTTGAAACAGTTGCTAATTCATCAGCAGATGATTTGTGTTTTACAACCGCAGCTAACACTAAAAGTATTATTGGAATGATTGCGATGCCAACAGTAAGTAACAGGTGTTTCCCTCTTGCCCTGCCAATAAATAAAAGCATCATACAACTTGCTCCCAATAATAATGCTGTAGATAAATTAGCCGGTGCAATTAATATACAGGTAACAGCCACAGGGATGATGATGGGTAGATAACCCTGTTTGAAATCTTTGATTACATTTTGTTTTTTACTTATCAGCCTTGCGAGATACATAAACAATGAAAGCTTTGCCAAATCTGATGTCTGCATAGTCATATTAATAATTGGCAAGCGGATCCAGCGGCTTCCTTCATTCATTCTTACGCCAAAGAAGAGAGTATAAAACAAAAGTGGAATAGAGATGATGAATAATATCTGTGCAACTTTTGACCAGATAGTATAATTAACGCGGTGAGCAAAATAGATAACAACCATGCCAATTAATATAAATGCTATCTGTTTGAATAAATAAATCTCAGTATTACCCCGGTATAATTTATACGCCAATGAACCAGTAGCACTATATACTACCAGTAAGGAAACCAGCACCAATAATATTACCAGTGCCCAGATAACTTTATCACCTTTGGTACGCTGTCCAAAGTTTTTGAATGACGATTGTATGGTTGCTAATTCGGTCATTTATTTTCTGATTCTGACAACTCTTTTTGATTCATTTTAATATTGAACCCCCATGGGGTTCTTTTAAAAAATTATATTCATCTACCCCGGGTTACACCCGGGGCTACTAATATTTTGTCCCTACAGGACAAAGAATATTTGTGTAAATTTTATCCTCTTCCAATATGCTGAATAAAGAACTTAAAGTAAAAGAGTGCGACGCAACGGAAGCCTAATAGTAGCTATCATGCCCGGTAAATAATAAAAACACCCAACATGAAATACTCACAACTGATAACTCACCACTCACAATTCTTTCACTGCTTTTTTAAACTGGTCACCCCTGTCTTCATAATTTTTAAATAGATCAAAACTTGCACAAGCGGGGCTTAATAAAACCACATCGCCTTTTTCTGCAAAATGAAAGGCAGCCTGAACCGCTTCTGTTGCACTGCCTGTGTTTACAATCGGGTTAATAATATTTCCAAATGCCTCATGTATTTTCCTGTTATCTGTACCCAGGCAAATAATGGCTTTTACTTTTTCCTTCACCAATTCTGTAATCAGTGTATAATCATTCCCCTTATCTACTCCGCCAAGGATGAGGATGGTGGGCTTGTTCATACTTTCCAGGGCAAACCAGGTACTATTAATATTGGTGGCCTTGCTGTCATTGATAAATTCCACGCCGCGGACTTTTGCGACGGACTCCATTCGATGCACCAGGCTTTGAAAAGTAGAAACAGCTTCGCGGATTTTTTCCTTGCGTAAATCCAAAGTAGAAGTTGCTACACAGGCGGCCATCGTGTTGTATTGATTATGAATTCCTTTCAAAGCAAAGTCGTGAACACTCATGGAGGTGAAATCACTTCCTGTTCTTACATACATATCCCCGTCTTTGATAAATGCTCCGTTCGGTAGTTCTCTTTTCATACTAATTGGCAGTTGGTTTGAGTGAATACTGATTTTGTTTAAATATTTCATAGTTACTTCATCATCCAAGCAATAAATGAAATGATCATTTTTTTGCTGGTTCATCGTGATACGGAATTTGCTCCGTATATAATTTTCAAACTTGTACTCATATCGGTCAAGATGATCTTCAGTTATGTTGGTGAGTATCGCAACATCCGGTCTGAATGTTTTGATATCATCCAGCTGAAAACTGCTGATTTCAATTATGTACAGCGGTTTGGGATCTGTTGCAACCTGCCTGGCAAATGAATAACCAATATTTCCCACCATGGCACAATTCAATCCTGCTGTTTTGCAGATATGAAATGTTAATGCAGTTGTGGTAGATTTTCCATTGCTGCCGGTAATTGCTATTAATTTACTGTTGCCTTTGAAACGGTAAGCCAATTCAATTTCACTGATGATTTCAATTCCTTTTTCCCGTATCTTTTTCACCATTTCATTTTTTTCCGGGATACCCGGGCTTTTCACCACTTCATCTGCATTCAGAATTTTTTCATCTGTGTGACTTCCTTCTTCAAAATCAACACCGGCATTTCGCAGTTCATTGCGATAGACCTCTTTCAAAGAACTTGCATCGGAAAGAAATACATCATACTCCTGTTGCTTCGCCAACAGCGCAGCACCTACTCCACTTTCACCGCCGCCGAGTATGACGAGTCTCTTTTTCATGTTTCAATTCATTGTACGGAATCTGGTTTTTCACAAGTATTGGTTTTTTTACTGCACCACAATCTGGTCTGGACTTTAACAATAGTTTTCCTCGGGTTTTGATATTTGGTTTTTCAATAATTCTTTTATCAATCGTTATCTCTTTATTATCTCATTTTCAGTGTTGCAATACTCAACAGCACACATAGCATGGTTACAATCCAGAATCTTGTCACAATTTTCGCTTCATGATATCCCTGTTTTTGATAATGGTGATGCAACGGGCTCATTAAAAAAATTCTTTTGCCAGTTCCCAATTTTTTTTTTGTGTATTTGAAATAACCCACCTGCAGCATAACACTTAACAGCTCTACAAAAAAAACTCCGCAGAAAATGGGTATTAATAATTCCTTATGAACAATAATTGCCAGTGCTGCAATGATGCCGCCCAATGTTAAACTGCCCGTATCTCCCATAAAAACCTGAGCAGGAAAAGAATTGTACCACATAAAACCGATACAGGCTCCAATCATTGCTGCTATATAAACAGATAACTCTCCCAAATTGGGTATGTACATAATATTGAGATAATCTGCAAAAAAGAAACTACCGCTTGCATAAGCGAATATGCCGAGACATACTCCTATTAATGCCGATGTACCCGATGCTAAACCATCCAGACCATCTGTAATATTTGCCCCGTTTGAAACTGCTGTTATTATAAAAATCACAATAAGCGCATATAAAATCCATGAATAATTTCTCCAGGCCTCAGGCAACAACTTTGTATAATTGAACTCATGATTTTTTACAAAGGGAATTGTTGTAATAGGTTCTTTGGTTACTACATATACTTTTGTTTTGCCATTCACCGGTATTTGTCTTTGTGTTGCATCATTGGAATTGTACTTACCCTGGTACTCTCTCCATATAGAAACATTATCGTTAAAATATAATGTGAGTGAAACAAAAAGGCCCAAACCAACCTGTCCAAGAATTTTAAACCATCCAGCCAACCCATCTTTATCACCTTTTTTATAAGTTGTGCCTTGCAACAGCGCAAGTTTTTTTGCTTTTAATTTCAGGTAATCATCAATGAATCCGATTATGCCTAACCACACTGTTGCCACCAGCATTATTATAATGTATATAGTATCCAGTCTTGCAAACAAAAGAGTAGGTACTAATATTCCCAGGATGATGATTAAACCACCCATGGTGGGTGTTCCCTTCTTTTGTTCCTGGCCTGCCAGTCCCAAATCACGGACTGATTCACCGATAAGTCTTTTCTTTAATAACTTAATCAGGCTCTTGCCATAAATAAGTGTAATGATTAAAGACAACAGCATGGACAACAATACCCGGAAAGAAATAAAGTCGAGTATCCCGCTTCCCGGAAATTTGATTCCCTGACCTTTAAACCATTCAAATAAGTGGAACAGCATGTTGGCGTTTGGTTTACCTTTTTATTCTTTGCTTTTATCCTTAACTTTTATTTCTCTAATAGTTTAAACACTTCTTTCACTACTTCTTTATCATCAAAATAATTTCGCACTCCTTTTATCTCCTGGTATTTTTCATGTCCCTTACCTGCCACCAGGATAATATCTTCTGCTTTTGCTAAACTTATTGCCGTTTTTATTGCTTCCTTTCTGTCAACTATTGAAATACATTTTCTTTTTGCTGCGGCATTCACTCCCTGTTCCATATCTTTTATTATCTGCGCCGGGTCTTCACTCCTGGGATTATCACTGGTTAAAATAACTTTATCACTATGCTCACAAGCCGCTTCTGCCATCACCGGTCTTTTAGTTTTATCTCTATCTCCTCCGCATCCCACTACAGTAATCACTTTTTCAAATCCTTTTTTTAATTTTTTTATCGTTACAAGAACATTTAACAAAGCATCCGGTGTGTGTGCATAATCGATAATCGCAATCAATTTTTCTTTCGGTGAAATCAAATAGTCAAATCTTCCTTCTGCCCCTGTCAAAACACTTAAACACCTTAGCACTTCCAGTTTATCTTCTCCAAGACAAATTGCAGTTCCATAAACAGCCAGAATATTGTAAGCATTAAACTCCCCAATCATTCTGAAATGAACTTCCTGTTCATTTACCAGCATCTGCAAACCGGTAAGACTGTTGTCCAAAATCTTTCCTTTAAAATCCGCCGCTGTTTTCAAACTGTACAAATACTTTTTAGCATTTGTATTCTGCAACATCACCGTTCCTCTTTTATCATCTGCATTGCTGATAGCGAAGGCCTCGGCGGGCAAATCATCAAAAAACGATTTCTTCACCCGGATATATTCATCAAATGTTTTGTGATAATCCAGGTGATCATGTGTGATGTTGCTGAAAACGGCCCCGGCAAACTTTAATCCTGTACTCCGATTCTGATGAATGGCGTGTGAACTGTTCTCCATAAAAACATGAGAACATCCTTCGTGAACCATTTTCTTCAACAATTCGTTCAGGCTTACAGCATCCGGTGTGGTATGCGTAGCAGGAATTATTTTATCCCCGATACGGTTTTCCACTGTGCTTATCAAACCGCATGTATATCCCAATGATGTAAAGAGCTTATATAATAATGTAGCAATTGTTGTTTTTCCGTTAGTACCCGTCACACCCACCAGTTTCATTTTTTCTGAAGGCCTTTCAAAAAAATTGTTTGCTATTAATGCCACGGCGATTGCACTGTTTTCCACCTGCACATACACAATATTTTCTTTCTTCCTCCTGGGCATTTCCTCACACACAATTACCCTGGCGCCGGCTTCTTCTGCTTTATCAATGAACTGGTGACCATCTGTGGCTACTCCTTTTACTGCAACGAACAGTGTGTCTTTACCCACTTTCCTGGAATCAATCTGCACATTGCTTACATCCACATCTGTACTTCCCTGCACTGATCGAATCGCAACTTTGTATAGTATTTCTTTCAGTACCACATTCAACCATTAAACCTTTCATTTAATCTTTTTCAACCCAACATGACATATACCATCATTCCCTTAGTTAAGGCTGTTCCTGCCTGAACCGATTGCATCATAACCTTTCCCTTTCCTTTTATACGTACTTTCAATCCCATATTTTCCAATAAATAAATTGCATCCTTCAATCCCATTCCATGCAAATCAGGCATCAGACCGCTGCTGATATTTTTTTCTTTTAACACAGGCTGATAGTTGACTGCATAAACAGTACTCCAATTCGCCTGTCTTACTGAATCATTATAGTTAACATGTAATGTTTTAAAAATATTCTTTACATCACTTGTAAATGCTGCATAATAATAAGCGGAGCTGTCTTTGATTTTTTGATAAACAGGTGCATCCTTTTTTTCTACATACATCGCATATAGCTTAATAGCAATTTCTCTGAAAACCGGGGCGCCAAGCTGGCCACCATAATGAAGTGCTGCATGTGGCTTTGTTCTTATTACAACTATGCAACTATACTGTGGATCATTTGCAGGAAAGTAACCTACAAATGATGCCTGGTATACCATATCATCATATTTAATGCTTCCGTCAGCCACATGTGCTGTACCTGTTTTTCCTGCTACAGCAAAAGGCATGTCTTTAAATGCTGGCCTGCCGGTACCTTCAGTTATTACAGCTTCCATACTTTCTTTTGCTGCTTTTACTGTAGTTGAATTACAAATATTTTCTGATAAAACAGTTGGTTGAAATTCACGATATGGAAGGCCTTCTCTTTCTATTTTATTTACCAGGTACGGCTTCATCATTTTCCCATTATTCGCAATTGCATTGTAAAGTGTAAGAGTATGAAACGGGCTTACCTGGATAGCATAACCAAAACTCATGGTGATCATGTTCATGGTACCACCGGCATTTTTTTCAAATGGGGCCAGGCGTGGTTTTGGCACATCAGTAAGGTCAATGGGAGATTTTACATCGAGAAAATAATTATGCAGGTAATCTTTAAATCTTTTGGGATTATTTCCAAAAGCTTTATAAGCAAGTTTACTCATACCTACATTGGAGCTGTGAGCAAAACATTCTTTTACTGTCAATACAGGTTTTGGTGCTCTTTCCGCATCATTTACATTTCTTGGCCCGACCACCATTTGTCCTGCGCTGCCTACTTCAACATAATCATTTAATGAAGAAGTTTTTTCTTCAAGTACGGATAATAGTGTCGCCAATTTCATCGTTGATCCGGGCTCCGTTACTCTTAATGCATAATTATCATCTTCGGCATAGCTTCCATCATTTTGTCTACCGAGGTTTGCAATTGCTTTTACTTTCCCGGTTTTTACTTCCATTACTATTGCAGTGCCATATTGTGCTTCACTCTGAAGCATCATTTTCATTAAGGCAGTACCGGCAATATCCTGCATGTTTACATCCAGTGTCGTAATTATATCTTTCCCGTTTTCCGGCTCTACCTGGTACCCGTCTACAGGAACTGCAACTCCACCCGCAATGAACCGGACCAGCCGCTGGCCTTTTTGACCTGTAAGCAAACTGTCATAACTTTTTTCAATACCAACATTTTGCTTTTTTGTTTTTCCATTGGTAGAAACATATTCTCTTGATAAACCAATGGTGCGGTTTGCCAGCAAACCAAAAGGCATTAACCGTTTGCTGTTTTCTTCAACGATTACTCCACTTTTATTTCTACCCAAATTTGCCAATGGAAAACCACGGAATATTTTATAATCTTCAAAGGCGAGTTTTTTCTTAAGCAAATAGTAACGGTCTTTATTTTTATAAGCAATTTTCAAATCATTTTTATAATCGGCCGTTGATTTATCTTTAAAATAATTTGCAAGCGCAGAAGAGAATGAATCAATGTTATCGCGGAATCTTTTTCCATTTTTCTCACGGAGGCCATCTGCCATAAAATCTATATAGATATCAAAAGTGGGAAGTGAAGTGCTGAGCATTTGTCCGTCTTCGCTGTAGATAGTTCCGCGGCCTGCATCTATTTCTTCAATTTTCTGATGCAGGCTGTCGCTCATACTGCGCCAGTAAGTACCCTGAAAATTTTGAATATAAAAAGCCCGGCCGAGTACCAACAGGCTCAGCACTACGATGCCGAGAAAACTGATGTACACTCTCCAAAGTATGTCACGTTTTACTTCCAATGTATATGTGTGTTCTTTTAGTTGTCTTCTAACTATACCAATTCAAAAACGGTCGCTTCATTTAATACTTTTTGCTGCTTGCACCGGGTTCAGGATCACAGGTGGATTAGTCAATTCTTTTAATCCAAGTGGTTCAACTGCTTTTACCAACTCACTTTGCTTGCTCTGAAACATCACTTCACTTTTTACAGTTTTATATTCCCATTGCAATTCTTTAACTTCTTTGGCCGTATTATTAATGTTGCGGATTGTTTTATCAGCATAATGTCCGTTGTAGATATAGACTACAGCTAAAACTGCCAGGAACAAAAAGAACGGCACCTGACGAACGAATGATTGATAATTCAACCATCGTTTCCACCCATCCCGATTTTTATCGGGAGCAATCGAGTCTGGTTTCTGATCCCGTTCTTTTATATTTTCTTGTTCCGGCATAAATGAGTTGTTAACTCGTTTTGGTTTTTCAATTCGGTTTTGGTGGATGGTTTATTTCAAAGGATATAGATTTTGTAAAAAATCTCAACAGCATTTATATAAAAACATTCTTCTTTCAAACTATAATTCTCAACTCATAATTTTTTCAGCCACCCGCAACTTTGCACTTCTGGCCCTGGGGTTTTCTTTCATTTCTTTTTCTGAAGGCTCAATAGGTTTTTTGGTAATCAGTTTTAGTTTATTCATCGTAGGGGTCATGATAAACGGATTCTCTTCCGTCTCTTCAAAAGTTTCCCGACGAAAAAAATTTTTTACCAACCTGTCTTCTAAAGAATGAAACGTAATAATGGCTGCCCGGCTTCTGGGTTTCAAAAGGGCGGGAATTTGCTGAAGCATTTCTTTTAATGCTCCCAGTTCGTCATTTACTTCAATTCTTAAAGCCTGGAATACCTGGGCAAAGTACTTGTTAGGGTTTCCTTTCACTGCTCCGCGGAGAGCATTTTTAAATGCATCGATTGATTTCAGTGCAACTGTTTTCCGTAACAGAACAATTGTTTTTGCCAAAGTTTTTGAATTAGTTACTTCGCCATACTGTTCAAAAATTTTGTGCAACTGCTGTTCGGAATATTTGTTCACAACTTCAGTTGCTGTGAGTGACTGGCGTTGGTCCATTCGCATATCCAGTGCTGCATCATAACGGGTAGAAAATCCTCTTTCAGCTTTATCAAACTGGTGACTGCTGACGCCAAGGTCAGCAAGAATGCCATCCACCTCTTTAATGCCGTGCAGTTTTAAGAATCGCTGCAAATGCCGGAAATTCTGAGGCACAAAAATGATACGTGAATCTGTTGGAACATTCTTTTTTGCCTCTTCATCCTGGTCAAATACAAATAACTTACCTCTTTCATCTAATTTTTCCAGGATGGCTTTTGAATGTCCACCACCGCCAAATGTGCAATCAACATAAATTCCTTCAGGCAAAATTTTTAAAGCATCCACTGTTTCTTTTAAAAGAACCGGTGTATGGTATGCTTGTTCCAAATAATTATTAATTTTTAATTACTAATTATTCATTGCCTTTAGCCATTACATCTTTAGCCAGGTTACTGAAATCGTCCGCAGAAAATGAGTCAAAGAGCTGATGGTACTTATTACTATCCCAGATTTCTATTTTGTTTACAGCCGCTACCAGCACAATATCTTTTTGCAAGCCTGCATGATCCTTCAGGTTTGGCGGTACTAATAACCGGCCCGCACTATCCGGTTCCACATGAGTTGCGCCATTTAAAAAATAGCGGCGAAACTCTCTCACTTTCGGATCAAACTCATTGAGCTTACTGATATCTGCAAAGAGCGGTTCCCAACTTTTTATTGGATAAAGAGCCAAACATTTTTCAAAACCTCTGTTGATAACAAACAAACTTCCTTCCTGCTCCGGCAATTGTTTTTTGATGCCTGCCGGCAGAAGAAAACGCCCCTTTGCGTCCAATGTCGCTTCGAATTCTCCAAGAAAACCTGTCATTATCAGGAGTTTGTATCAATTAAAAATAAATTGACACAAAATAACACTTTTTCCCACTTAACCACCAAATTTTTAAAATATTATTTTTTCCCCAGCCAAAAAACTTCTGAAACTCATACTGGTATTGGATTAAAGCGAATGTTTAGAATATTATGAAAAAAATCCTGTGGGCAAGCTGTGGATTGCAGTGGATAAGCTGTGGACAGTGCTTTTATTGACTATTAATTAGAGGAAGTAACAGAGAATTTATCTTTAACTGATGGCAGTAACCGGATATTCAGGCACCCCATTAATAAATAAACTCGGAATAAAACCGGGTATGAAGGTTTTATTAATTAATGAACCCAAAGAATATTTCAAATTACTTGATGTAAATATCAGCAACCAGATTTGCAGGAAAAATGAGATACCAGATATAGTTCATTTGTTTGTGAAGAACATAAAAGAGCTTGACAGCTCCATGAAAAAATTGAAACTTCTTTGCAAGAAAAATCCTGCAATCATATTTTGGATATCCTGGTATAAGAAAGCTGCAAAAATTTCTACAGATATAACAGAAGATGTAATCAGAGACTATGCACTGAATAATGAATTGGTGGATGTGAAAGTTTGTGCAGTGAATGAAACCTGGAGTGGGTTGAAACTGGTTGTGCCGCTTGCTAAACGATAGTATATTTGTAACTCATCAAATACAACAGTTGGTTGTGTTATGACAGACCCACGAATTCTATCTATAAAAGATTTTACTTATTCTCTTCCTGAAGACAGGATTGCCAAATATCCTTTGAAAGAAAGAGATGCTTCAAAACTTCTTGTTTATAAAAAAAAGACTATTACAGAAGACATTTACAAAAATATTGCAGCGAATATTCCCACAGATTCACTTCTCATTTTTAATGATACAAAAGTTGTAGAAGCAAGATTACTCTTTCAAAAACCTTCCGGTGGAGTTATAGAAATTTTTTGCCTTGAGCCACACGAACATTACAAAGACATAACAATAGCAATGCTTCAAAAAGAAAAAGTGTTTTGGAAATGCCTTGTGGGTGGCGCTTCCAAATGGAAGCATGGACAGGTACTTGAAAAAAAAATCTCGGGACTGTCAACCGAATTTATTTTAAAAGCAAAATATATTGAAAAAGCAGCAGATAGTTTTGTTATTGAACTTGCCTGGAATAATTCTTCATTAAGTTTTGCTGAAGTACTACATCTTGCCGGGGCAATTCCCCTGCCTCCTTATATAAAAAGAGATGCAGATAAAAATGATACTGAAAGATACCAAACGATATACGCTAATCATGATGGTTCGGTTGCAGCACCTACAGCCGGGTTACATTTTACAACTCATGTATTTGAAAAATTGAAAGAAAAAAATATTCATCATGATTTTGTTACACTTCATGTCGGTGCTGGCACTTTTAAACCTGTAAAGAGTGATACAATGGAGCAACACCAGATGCATGCAGAATATTTCAATGTATCAAAACAAACTATTTTAAATATTCTTGATCATCTTGATAAAAATATTATTGCCGTTGGCACTACAACACTCCGTACACTTGAGAGTTTATATTGGATGGGCTTGGCGAAGCAAGGAATTGAGAACCTGCCGGTCCGGCAGGCGGGTTGGGAATCGGGAATTAGTCAGTGGACACCTTATGAAGAAAGAAATTTAAATATTCCCACAAAAGATGCTTTAAGTTTTTTACTTGAATGGATGGAAAAAAATAACCTGGAAAGTATTGTTTCGAAAACCCAAATCATTATTGCACCAGGTTATAAATTCAAAATTGTTAAAGGATTGGTTACTAATTTTCACCAGCCACAATCTACTTTGCTCTTACTTGTTGCTGCGTTTGCCGAAAATAACCCGATAGCTATCGGGTGGAAAAAAATATATGATTATGCCTTAGAAAATGAATTTCGTTTTTTAAGTTACGGCGACGGATGTCTTCTATGGCTGAATCAACCCTGATTCTTTTTTAATGGAAGCTCAATGGTAAACGTACTACCCTTACCTAACACACTATCTACTTTGATATGGCCATCATGAGCATCCACCATCGTTTTCACATAACTGAGTCCAAGCCCGAAGCCTTTTACATTGTGAATATTTCCTGTATGTGCACGGTAAAATTTTTCAAATATTTTCTTGACGGTTTCTTTACTCATTCCTATTCCATTATCCTCAAGCCGGATGGTTATATTTTTTCCGTTTGCGATTGTAGAAATTTTTATTTCCGGTGCCACATTTTCTTTTGAGTACTTAACTGCATTGTCAATAAGGTTATTTATCAGGTTAGGAAAATGCACCTCGTCAGCTTCAATAAAATCATTTGCTGCTTTCAATTCCAAATCAAGCTTACCCGCTTTATCTTCCAGTTGCAGTTTGAAATTATCCGCCACATCTTTTATAACTTCATTTACATGCGTTGGTTTCAGCATCAGATCTACTTCCTGTTTATCCAGCAAGGCTGCTCTTAAAATTGTTTCCACCTGCCTGTTCATACGTTGATTCTCTTCCTTGATAATGCTGCTGAAATATCCAATTTTTTCGCGGTCACTTAATACTTTATCATTCTTCATGGCATCAACTGCCAATGAAATAGTGGCTAATGGTGTTTTGAATTCATGTGTCATGTTATTGATAAAATCATTTTTTATTTCACTTAATTTTTTCTGACGAAGCATGGTATTTAATGTAAGATAAAAAGCAGCGAAAATAATGATAGTAAATAAACAGGCGAGTGCAATTCTGAAACTAAGTTCTTTTAAAACAGCAGTATTCGTGTTGGGAACTATAACCCAGATAATTTCTCTTGGAGCCAGGTTTTCAGCAATACTTCCACTTAATGGCTGAATTGGATAGATAATGGATTTAATGTTTGAGCTGTCAGTCATTACTTTTTCAAAAAATATTCCAAAGTTGGCAGACTGTCTTTCTACATAGGTTACCTCCCCGTACGGATTTGTAGAAGCAAGTGCAAATTCAAAATGTGTTTTAGCCAGGTCATTACTTGCAAATGCTTTTTTTAATTTATCCCCTATTTGTGCTGCAGTAAACCGGCTTGCCACTGTATTTGGCCTGAGTATATCCAGCGAGAACCCATCCTGTTTTAAAGGGAATGGAGTTGTATTCTGTGCAAGCATATTCCCTTTATATTCAGACAACTCGTTTGCAACTATAATTGTTGCTTTCTCAGCTTTTTCTATAAAATGTTTTTTCTCCACCAGGGTCATATTCTTTATCCAGGAAATCTGGATAAGAATAATACCGATTAACGACACCAGTATTAAAACAACGATTATGGGAAATATTTTTTTCACCTTAGTTCAGAGCAATCTATTTCATTAATAAAATGTGGACGGACAAAGATAGTATCACATTGCTGTTTTTAGCTGTAGCAATTTTTTATCAAAATTTTTTAACAGAGGTTAAACAGAAATATTAAAAAAAGTACTGAATTTGAAGATTACTTTTTTAATAATCAAAATTCATCTTAAATTAGGTATATGATTGAACCAGCAACCGGCATATTACTTATTTCTGATCCATTTCTCAAGGATCCAAATTTTATGAGGACAGTTGTCTTTTTGTGTGATCACCGGGAAGATGGAAGTTTTGGTTTTGTACTCAACAGAAAATATGAAAATACAATTGATGAACTGATTCCTGAACTTGAAGGGTTTACAATTCCCGTTTTTTATGGAGGCCCGGTGCAAATGGATACTATTCATTTTCTTCACCAGTATCCTGCTGAAATACCCGGCGGGCAGGAAGTAATAAACGGAGTTTATTGGGGTGGTGATTTTGATATGGTAATAAAAATGATAAAAAATAATAAAATTAACCTGAATAAGATCAAATTTTTTATTGGCTACTCCGGCTGGGGCAGCGGGCAACTGAAAGATGAACTGAATGAAAAATCCTGGCTTACAGTAAAGGCCGAAAAAAAACTTGTATTTCAAAAATTACACGAAGAGATTTGGAAAGATTCTCTAAAACAGCTTGGTGGAGACTATGAAATGATGATTAACTTTCCAATCGATCCACAATTGAATTAATCTTCTGTATTTCATTTTTTACATTTACATTTATCGGGCTAAATTATTAAAATGAAAAAAATACTCCCCTTATTCCTGTTGACATTTTATATTTTTTTAAATAGCTGTAATTCAAAATCTGAACCAAGGGTACTGGTGTTTTCAAAAACTACTGGTTTCCGGCATTCATCAATTGATACAGGTAAATCAGCCATCCTGAAATTAGGAATTCAAAATGGCTTTTTGGTTGATACTACAGAAGATGCCTCACAGTTTACAGAAGATAATTTGAAAAAATATGCTGCGGTTGTTTTTTTAAATACAACTGG
>Ga0062380_10000050_pt1 | contig 14265 bp, 16 predicted proteins | sample DOMMetBare3Fresh_2_FD_59485 | JGI IMG/M metagenome (GOLD analysis project Ga0062380, IMG submission 59485) | Wetland sediment microbial communities from St. Louis River estuary, USA, under dissolved organic matter induced mercury methylation -... | ecosystem: Environmental > Aquatic >... | reverse complement strand
TGGCAGCGGGTCCAGCTTGAGTTAAGGAGGGCGCATGAATCGCTTCAGGGGAACCCGGCTCCTCGTGAGTGTCGCAGGGCTGCTGCTCGTGGCGACGTCCAGCATTCCTGTGTCGGGCCAGGCGTCGTTCACGACCTCATATCAGACGACCGACTTCAGCGGCGAGTGGACATCGACCGGCAAGGGCGAGCCAGCGCTCGCGAGGGTCGTCGGCGAGGATCCACACGAGATCGGGTTCACCGCCGATCTGTACGACTACTCGGGGCTGCCGTTCAACGACGCAGGGCGCATGCGCGCCGACACGGGCGACATCTCGGACTGGTCGATCCCCGAGTTCGTCTGCCGGCCGCACCCGGGCGTCTACAACTGGTTCTACGGCGGCGGCTTCCGGATCACGAAAGAGATCGATCCAATCTCGCGCGAGCTCACGGCCTATCACGTGCAGTTCCTGCGCGCGCCGGACCGTCCGATCTACATAGACGGCCGTCCGCATCCGCCCGAGTGGGCGCCGCACACCTGGGCGGGGTTCTCCACAGGCAAGTACGACGGCAATACGCTCGTCATCACGACCACGCACCTCAAAGAAAGTTACATCCGCGCAAATACGGCACTCTTCAGCGAGAAGTCGACCGTGACCGAGTACCTCATGCTCGATGGCAACTACCTGACGGTCACGACGCTCCTCGAGGATCCCGTCTACATGGAGGAGCCGCACCTGCAGTCGGTGAGCTTCGTCCGTAGCGTGCATCAGGAACTGCCCTACTTCCCCTGCACGGTCGGCGTGGAGAACGTCGTCGAGGGCTTCCCACATTTTCTACCAGGGAAGAACCCGTACCTCACCGACGCCGCCAAGGCGCAAGGAATCCCGGTCGAGGCCCTGCGCGGAGGCGCCGAGACGCTCTATCCGGAGTACCGCGAGAAGCTGAAGCGCCTGCCGATACCTCAGCCACCGCCGAAGTAACTCGTCGAGAACCTTGACGGGTCAATACGGCGGCGATCCAAGAACGCGCGTGTGCGCCCTCGCACCGTCGCACGCCGCACCGTCGCACGCCGCACCGCCGCACCGTCGCACGCCGCACCGCCGCACCGTCGCACCATCGCACCGTCGCACCTCAGGTGCGTCTCTTGCTCGGATGCGCGGCCACGATTCCGAGTCCGATGCCGGCCCAGAAGAGACTCCTGACCTTCCGCACAACGGCCAGTGAGACGCCGGCAGCCGGATTGAGGGCGAGCATCGGGGCGAGCGCGCCAGACAGTGCCTCATCCACGCCAATCCGGAACGGCACGAACTTGAAGGCGACCGTGATCACGCGGTTGAGCGCCTCGAACACCACCGCCTGCGCCAGCGTCGGGCTCAGCTCTCCTAGCAGCCACTGCAGCGTGAGGTATATCTCCAACACCGCCAGCGCGTGAAACAGCAGGTCGAGCGCGAACGCGCGCCAGAGGCGTGTGGGATGCAAGGCTGAGAACCCGACAACCGCGAGACGCACCGCCGCCAGACGCTCGCGCCAGCGGGGACGCGCGCCACGGCTGTCGTCCCACGTCCCGCGCAGCAGCCACAGCGCCACACCTCCAGCCGCGACCAATCCCGCGAGCGCGGCACCGATTTCCAGTCGCCACGGCGCGGTCAACGGCACCGTGGCGAGAACCACGGCGAGCCCGATCGCCACCATGGCCACCACCGAGGCCGTGTAGATCAGATTCTCGATGGCAAGAGACGCCACCGACTCGCCCGTGGCGAGATGGTGTCTGGTGAGAAGGACCTTGGTGGGCTCGCTGGCCAGAAGCCCCAGCGGCGTGACGCTCCCCACGGCGTCGCCGGCGAGAAACGCACTCAGGGCGTGCCCAAAGGTGAGCGGCGTGCTCACCGGCATGCACAGCCGCCAGCAGGCCGCGCGGATCGCGAACCGCAGGCCGGCGAGCGCCAGTACGAGGAGGAGGCCCCAGCCGACCCGTTGAATGCCCTCGAAAATCTCCGAGACGCCCGTACGCCGGACGACGTAGGCGAACAGAAGGCAGCCGCCAAGGGCGTAGGCGGCGGTGAGGACGTGCCGACGGGATCGGTCGCTCACCGGACCACCTTCGCGGCCTTCGTGACTTAATTGTGCCGAGCTTCGACCTGCTGCAGCGTCGCCTCGATGAGCGCCGCGTTATCCTCCTTCGACACCTGCCGCTGGAGGATCTTCGACGCGATCGTGACCGACAACTCGACCGCCTCGTGGCGAATCTGCTGGAGCGCACGACCCGTCTCGAGCTGGATCTGCTGCTCGGCGTTCTTCACGATCGCCGCCGCCTCGGCCCGCGACTTTTGCTTCAGCTCTTCCCGCAACGCGTCCGCATCGGCCCGACTTCGCGCGATGATGGCCTCGGCCTCGATGCGCGCCTGCCGCATCATCTCGGCCGATTCCTTCTGCAAGCGCTGCAACTCCTGCTGGGCGGCCTTCGCATCGTCCAGCGCCTTCGCAATGGTGGCCTGCCGGCGCTCGAGCGCCTCCAGGAGTGGCCGCCACGCGAACTTCGCGAGCAGCCCCACCAGGACGAGAAACGTGAGGATGGTCCAGATGAACAGCCCGGGGTCGGGCTGAACGAGAGGATTGTCCATGATCTACTTCAACAGAACGATCAGAAGACAGAACACCTCGGCGAGAATCGCCACGCCTTCGAGCAGGAAGAGCGGCAAGTTCACCGCGCTCGTGATCTGGGCTGCCGCGCTCGGCTGGCGCGCGATGCCATCGGCCATTCCGGTGGCCAACTTGCCAATGCCCAGACCCGCGCCGATGACGGCCAACCCCAGGCCGATGCCGGCGCCCATGTAGTGCAGAACTTCCATTCGATCTCCTCCGTTAGTCGCTAGTTAAGGCGAGTTAGTGATGCGCGTGAATCGCCATGCCGATGAACACAGCCGTCAAGAGCGTGAAGACGTAGGCCTGGACCATGATGACGATGAGCTCGAGACCCGAGATACCCACCGCGAGCGGAATCGAAACCGCCAGCCCAACGCCCATGCCCACGGCCTGCCCGGCCATCTCCGTGAAGATGAAGACGAACGACAGGATGGCAAGAATCGCAATGTGCCCCCCCGTCATGTTGGCCGCAAGTCGCATGGTGAGCGCGAACGGCCGGACGAACATGCCCAGAATTTCGATCGGAATGAGCGCCACGGCCAGAAACGGCGAGACGCCGTGCGGCACCAGGTTCTTCCAGTGTTGCACCGCGCCGTGAGCCTTCGAACCAGCGAGGATGATCGCGAAGAAGGTCACCACGGCCAGCCCAGCGGTGACATTGAAGTTCGACGTGGTCGTGGAGCCACCGTGCAGGACCATCCCGAAGAACGAATCGGGACTCGCGTGCACGACCCAGTGATTCGCGAGTGACAGCACCTCGAAAACGGGGATCATCCCAATGGCATTCGAGCCCAGGATGAATACGAACAACGTGAGCAGCATCGGGGTCCAGACCTTGGCCCACTTGTGACCCACGTTGGGTTCGGCAACCTCGTCCCGGATGTACTCGACCAGCGCCTCGAGCCCGTTCATGAAGCCCGAGGGCACCAGGCGATCCTGCCTCAGGTATCCCTTCACGGCCGACGTCAGGATCACGAAGAGCAGCCCGGCCACGACCCAGAGCATCAGGACGTGCTTGGTCACCGAGAAGTCGATGCCCGCGATGGTCGGCAAGTGAATCAGCGGGTGCTCGAGGCTGCTATTGGCGACGTGCTCGATGATGACTTCACCGGCGTCGAAGCCTTCCCCGCCCTCTTCTCCCGCCGCCTCATGCGCCGGTTCGCCGGCTTCGGCAGGTTCTTCGAGCTGCGCGGCGTCGAGCGTCGCCACGAGCCCGAACGCGCTGGCGCCAGGACCGGTGACCGCCGCAGGCGGGGCTGCCGTCGCCAGCAGCATGAGCGATCCGACAATCGCGAGGTACGTCTTTACACCTGAAATATGCCCGGCCATCGCGTACCTTGACTGACTCCCTTTGCTCACCATCACGGTCGCACCACCACCTGCGACGCCGGCGCGGTGGCCCCGCGCCCAAACAGGCGATGGAGACACACGGCCTCGAACACGTGCAGCGCGATGAAATAGATTGTGAAGCTCACCACAAACGGCACCGGCTCGAGCGCCAGCACCTTGAGCATGACCGTCACATAGGCTCCAAAGAACACCAGCTTCGCGCCAAACGCCACCATCATCAGCGACGTCAGGTGTTCGGGTCGCGACGGATACGTCCGGGCCACGAGCACCCAGGTACCCACCGCCGCCGCGAGCGGTCCGATCATCCCGAACAAGACCTCCCGGTCGCGCTCGACCCCGGGAAGGGCTGCCACCGCCAGCCAGGTCAGGACGGCCGATCCTACCATCCACCACGCCGGTCTCATGGTCGCCACATCGTTTTGGCCAGCTCGTAAAACCCCACGATCAGTCCGAGCAACAGCCCCCCGAGCAGAAACCACGGCGACGTCCCCTGCCACCGATCCATCGCGAAACCGATGCCGCCCAACAGGACGATGGCACCGATCAACGTGTAGCCGGCCGCCACGGCCGGCCCAGACCGGGCCACGACGTCCGGTACGTCGCTGAGCGCCCGCGTCGAGACCACGTCTCGGGCCGCGGCCGCACGTTGGTGCCTTCGGGACCCAAACAAACAATCAATCGTAGCAGACGCACATTGACAGTCGCAATGCGCGGGGGACTATACTCGAATTTCCAGAGGATTATGCCCGCTGCGTCCGCCGTGCTCCGTCTGGCGCTGACCGCCGCCCTGACCGTCATGGTCGTCTCGGGCTGGACGACGGACATGTCCGCGCAGGCTGGGACGCGCGAACGCACCCTCTTCGTCAGTGCCGTCGACACGCGCGGGGAGCCGGTCGAAGGCCTCAGCCCCGCGGATTTCATCGTCACCGAGGACGGTCGGCCGCGGGAAGTCCTCCGGGTGTCGCGAGCCATCGAGCCGATGGACATCGCGGTCCTTGCCGACAACAGCGCCGCAGCCGACCGCGCGATCCCCTCACTCCGTGACGGCCTGAAAGCGTTCGTGGCCGCGCTCTCGGCTGATCATCAAATTGCCATCGTCGGGCTGGCCGATCGGCCGACCATTCTCGTCGACTACACCTCCAACCGGACGCAGCTGGAATCGGCAACGGGGCGGCTCTTCGCCATGAGCTCGAGCGGCATGACGCTCCTCGACGGCATCGTGGAGGTGTCAGCGGGCCTCCGAAAGCGACAGGCCACCAGGGCGGTGATCGTGCCGGTCATCACCAACGGCATCGAGTTCACCAACCGACACGCGCGGGACGTCATCAGCGCCATCCGCGACGCTGGGGCCAGCCTCCAGGCGATCGTCGTCGGGACCCTGGACTTCGTCAGTATCGAGGAGCGTGAGCGCGCGATGGTCCTCGACGAGGGGACCAAAGTGACCGGCGGGCAGCATGTCACCGTCCTCACCGAGAGCGCGTTGGTCCCAGGGCTCCAGAAACTGGCGCGGCAGCTCTCGGCTCAGTACAAAGTGGTCTACGGTCGGCCGGATTCACTGATTCCACCTGACAAGACCGCGGTCTCCTCGGCGCGACAGGGTGTAACGATGCGCGGTACTCCGGCACGCGGGCAAACGGGAGCCTGAGATGAAGCGTGCCTGCCTCGCCGCTATCGTGCTGACGTGTCTGACGGCTGGCGCGTCGGCCCAGAACGGCAACCAGCGCCCGGCGTTTCGCTCCACGATCGACATCGTCTCGCTCAACGTCACGGTCATTGACGGCGCCAATCACTATCTCACCGACCTCGAGCAGTCGGACTTCTCGGTCTTCGAAGACGGCGTCAAGCAGGACCTGATCTTCTTCACCCGCCGGCCGCAACCGATCGCCATGTCGCTGCTGCTCGACAGCAGCGCCAGCATGGAAGCCAAGCTCGAAACGCTTCAGATCGCCGCAACGAACTTCGTGCACCGGCTTCGCCCCAACGACCTGGCCCAGGTCATCGACTTCGACAGTCGCGTCTCGATTCGCCAGACGTTCACGTCCAGCCAGACGGAGCTCGAGACGGCGATTCGCCAGGCGGTGCCCGGTGGCTCGACCTCGCTCCACAACGCCATCTACATCTCGCTGAAGGAACTGGCCAAAATCCGGGCACTCAACGAGGAGGATGTCCGCCGCCAGGCCCTCATCGTCTTTTCAGACGGCGAAGACACGTCGAGCCTGGTCTCGTTCGAAGAGGTGCTTGAACTGGCCAAGCGGTCTGAAACCTCGATCTATACCATCGCGCTGCGGGGCGCCGACACGAATACTCGCGGCTTCCGGGAAGCCGAGTTCGTGATGCGACAGCTGGCGCAGGAAACCGGGGGACGGGCCTTCTATCCGGCAAAGATCGAGGATCTCGACGGCGTCTACGCGCAAATTGCCGACGAACTGGCCAGCCAGTACACGCTCGGCTACACGTCCAAGAATTCCCGAAACGACGGCGCTTTCCGGCGCATCGTCGTGCAGGTGGCCAGACCAAGCGCGACACCTCGAACCAAACGGGGCTACTACGCCCCGGGACGTTGAACGTCATCCCCCTCGTGCTCTACGCGGCGGCCGGCATGGCCTACGCCGTGCATTTTGCACGCCGCAGCCCCCACGCCGGACGCATCGCCACGACGCTCCTGATCTTCGCAGCGCTCGCGCACACCTTCGTCATCGGTATGCAGACGATGGAGGTGCGGCACGTGCCGTTCGCCAACCCGTCGCGGGCCGTGTCCACGTTCGTCTGGCTACTCGCACTCTCGTATCTGTACCTGGAGGTCACGACCGATGAGCGAGCGATGGGAGTCTTCATCGTCCCGATTCTCGTGGGCCTTCAGTCGGTTCCAGCCGTGTCGCCGGGCGTCGAACGCATGGATCCGGTACTCGATAGCCCCTGGTTCTGGGTGCACGTCTCCTCGCTCCTGTTTGCATACGCCAGCTTCGCCCTCGCCGGAGTCCTGGGCCTCACCTACGTCTTGCAGTTCAAGGAAATCAAGAAGAAGCAGCTTGGCTACTTCTATACACGCCTGCCGTCGCTGCAGACGCTGGACGTGATGAACTCGCGGGCGGTGACGGTCGGCTGGCTCTTTCTGACCCTTGGCGTGGCAGTGGGTGCTTTCTGGACGGGTCAGGCGCGCCTGCTCGCGCCTGACGACCCGAATCTCCAGGCGATGTCGCTCGACGATCCGAAGGTGCTCGTAGCGGTGATCACGTGGGGTGTCTACTCCTTCGCGGTCTTCTCACGGCGGACCATGGGATGGACGGGTCGTCGCGCCGCCTGGCTGTCAGCGCTCGGCTTCGCGATCGTGCTGCTGAACTTCCTGCCGATCAACTATTTCGTGACAACGAGCCACACGTTCTAGCCGGGACGCGCCACGTGCATCTGCTCTTACTTGGCGTCAGCCACCGAACGGCCCCTATCGAACTCCGCGAGCGGCTGGATTTCTCGAGCCGCGATGTCGGCGCCGCCATCGAGTCCTTGGCGGCCCGATCTTCGGCCGCCGAATCGGTCGTGCTCTCGACCTGCAACCGCTCAGAAATCTATGCCGCCGGCGACGACCCGGTGCGCGCCCGCGAGGATCTCGTCTCGTTCCTGAGCGACTACCACCAGCTCCCGCGCGCCGCCTTTCTCCCGCACCTGTTCGCCCACGACGACGTGGCCGCCGCCAGGCACCTGTTTCGTGTGGCGGCCGGTCTCGACTCGCTGGTCGTCGGCGAACCGCAGATTCTCGGTCAGCTCAAGAGCGCCTTCCAGGTGGCGTCCGAACGGCATCGGACGGGCCCACTCCTCAACAAGGCCTTCCACTGGGCGTTTGGGGTCGGCAAGCGCGTGCGGAGCGAAACGGCGCTGGGCGAGGGCGCGGTATCGATCAGCTTCGCCGCCGTCTCACTCGCGCGGAAAATTTTCGGCCGCCTCGAAGGACGCCGCGTGCTCGTCGTGGGCGCCGGCGAAATCAGCGCGCTGACGGCACAGCACCTGCGCGGCCAGGGCGTGGCCGAAATCGTGATCACGAGTCGCACGGCCGCGCACGCCGAAGAACTCGCCGCTGCCGTCGGCGGACGCGCCGTCCCATGGGACCGCCTGCGGCAGGCGATGGGCCACGCGGACATCGTCCTCACGGCGACCGGATCCCAGAAGCCGATCATCGTTCGAGAGGATGTGGAAACGGTCCTCGGGCGCCGACGCGCCGAGCCCCTTTTCATCATCGACGTGGCGGTGCCGCGCGACGTCGATCCCGCAGTGAGCGAGATCGAGCAGGTGTTTCTCTACAACGTCGACGACCTGCAGGGGATCGTGCAGGACAATCTGGCGCGACGGAGCGCCGAGATCAGGCGCGCCGAATCGATCGTCGACGAGGAGCTCTCGCGCTTTGCCGCGTGGCAGCGCTCGCGGCGCGCGATCCCTACGGTCGTCGCCCTTCGGCAGCGGTTCGAGGACGTCCGCGTATCGGAACTTCAACGGCTCGACGGCCGATTGTCTGGCCTTCCCCCGGAAGCCCGCGCGCGCATCGACGAGGTCACACGACTCATCGTGGAGAAGCTCCTGCTCGAGCCCACCGAACAGCTCAAGTCGCTGCCGGACACCGAGACCCAGGCCGCCTACACTGAGGCCATCAACCGCGTGTTCAAGCTGGGCGACGACGCGCGCGGGGCAACAACGGGTGATGTCCCCGGGGCCTCAACCGACGCGACGACCAACGAGAGACCTCGACGTACCTGACGCATGCCACACCTCCGGATCGGCACCCGCGGTAGCCCGCTGGCGCTGTTTCAAGCCAATACCGTCGCCAGCTTGCTTCGCTCTCGAACCGAGATCGCGTGCGAGATCGTCGTCATTACGACCTCGGGTGACCGACTGGCGGAGGCGCCCCTCTCGGAAACGGGCGGCAAGCGCTTGTTCGTCAAGGAAATCGAGGACGCGTTGCTGGCCGGATCGGTCGATATCGCAGTGCATAGCAGCAAGGACCTTCCGGCCGTACTGCCGGCGGGCCTGGGACTGGGCGCCGTCCTCTCGCGGGAAGATCCCCGTGACGCCCTCGTACTGCCACACGCTCCCGGTTACGCCCTCTCGATCGACGACGCCTTGGGACGGTTGCCCCCATCGCCGCGGATCGGCACGAGCAGCATTCGACGAACGGCACAACTGGCCGGTCTGATGCCCGGTGCCCGCTTCTCGCCTATTCGCGGTAATCTCGACACCAGACTTCGGAAGCTGGACGCCGGGGAGTTCGACGCGATCGTGCTTGCCGCTGCCGGGCTCAACCGCCTTGGCTACGACACGAGGCTCTCGACGCTCCTAAGGCCCGACGCGTGCGTACCGGCCCCAGGGCAAGGCATCATAGCGGTGGAACAGCGACTCGATGACGCAGCGTCTGGAGCTCTGCTGCGCCGGATTGACGACGATGAGGCGTCGGCCGCGCTCGAAGCCGAGCGTGCGGTGGTGATTCGGCTCGGTGGCGGATGTCAGATGCCCATTGGCGCGCTCGCAACCATCTCAGGAGATCAATTGACACTCAAGACGATCGTGATTTCAATCGACGGTCGCCGTGCGGTGCGCGTCGACGCACGCGGCGCTGCCACGCAGGCCGCCTCCATCGGTGAGCGCGCGGCCGAGCAGCTCCTGGCGCAGGGCGCGGCAGACATCCTGGCCGAAGCGGAGGCTGTCCGTCTCGCCGCGGAACGGCGGCCGTCATGAGGCGACGGGCTGTCTATCTGATTGGCGCGGGTCCAGGCGACCCCCGTCTCATCACCGTGCTCGGCCTCGAGTGCCTGCGAGCCGCCGACGTCGTGGTCTACGACCACGCGGTGCCGGAAGGGCTGCTGAAGCACGCGCGCGAGGGGGTCGAGTTGATTGATGTCGGCGCCGCGTCGCCTGACGCCGCGGCCCAAGAAGCGATCGGGTACCTGCTCGCGGAGAAAGCGCGCGAGGGCAAGATGGTCGCACGGCTCAAGTGGGGCGATCCCTTTGTCTTTGACCGTGGCGGCGAAGAGGCCCTGTTCTTACACGAGCAGGGCGTGCCATTCGAAGTCGTCCCGGGTGTGCCAGCGGGCACGGCGGTCCCGGCGTATGCCGGCGTTCCGGTCAGCTATCCCGGCGCCGGTGACACCATCACCTTGATTCGTGGCTTCGAGGACAACAGTCGGACGCCGCCGGACATCGACTGGGCCGCTCTCGCGCGCCTCGGGGGCACCGCAGTCTGTTATGCGGGCCCGCATCAGCTACCGCGCATTCTCGAATCGCTCGTCGCCAACGGCTGGCCCGCTGGCGAGCGAGCGACCATTACGTACAACGGGACGCTGCCAACACAGGACACGGTGTCCGGCTCGATCGCCGAGCTGCTCGACACGCTTCGCGAGCACCCGCGAAAGGGCCCGGCCACCCTCGTCGTCGGGCGGGTCGTCGGTCTCCGCCCGCATCTCCGCTGGTTCGATGCCCGACCACTGTTCGGGCGGCGCGTCTTGGTGACACGACCCCGCGAACAAGCCGCCGAACTCGTGGACCGGTTGCATGCGCTCGGCGCTGAAGCCATCGCGTCGCCGCTCATCCGCGTCACCCCGCCAGACGACTGGGAGCCGCTGCGCGCAGCCGCCTGCGCCGCGAATACCTTCGACTGGATTGTCTTCACCAGCGCGAACGCGGTCTCGTCGTTCATGAAGGCGCTGCTTGAAAGCGAGCATGACCTCCGCCTACTGAAGGGGCCGCGTCTGTGCGCGGTGGGCAAAGGGACCGCGGACAAGCTGGCGCAGTATCACCTGAAGGCGGACATCGTGCCCGACGAGTTCCGAGCCGAAGCGGCCGCGGCCGCGATCGCAGTGGCGGGTCCGGTGCAGGGCCTGCGCGTGCTGCTGCCGCGTGCGGACATCGGCCGGGAGGTCATTGGCAACCAACTGCGCCTGGCGGGCGCCGTCGTCACGGAAGTCATCGCCTACCATACGCGCCTCGAGGAGACACCGCGCGAGGGAGAACCCGACGTGTACGGACTCCTGCTCGAAGGCCGTATCGATGTCGTCACCTTTGCCAGCCCCTCGTCGGTTCGCAGCTTCGTCAAGATTCACGGGGCTGACGCCTCGAGCGACCTCTTGAAGAACACCGTCGTGGCCGTGATCGGACCCGTGACCGGCGACGCCGCGCGGCAACTGGGTCTGCCCGTCACAGTGCAGGCGGCGACGCACACCATCCCGGCGCTCGTGGATGCCATCGTGGCGCACTACGCGACCGCGAAGGCGGTCTAGCAACCACGGCATATGAAGGAATCCTCACCCCTCTCGCTCACCCGACGGCCACGCCGGCTCCGGCGTACCGATCCCATCCGCCGACTCGTTCGCGAGACCCGTCTCGCGACGGACGGGCTCATGTATCCGTTGTTCGTCTGCGAAGGCTCGGGAGTCCGCCGAGCCATCTCCTCGATGCCTGGCGTGTACCAGCTGTCTGTCGATGAGACGGTCGAAGAGACGCTCGCGGCACACGCCGACGGCGTGCCCGCGGTCCTGCTCTTTGGATTGCCAGAACACAAGGACGCCGTCGGTTCGGCGGCTTCCGCCCCAGAGGCCCCCGTCCAGTCCGCCGTCCGTGCGCTCAAGCGTGCCCTGCCGGAACTGGTCGTCGTCACCGACGTCTGCCTGTGCGAATACACGTCGCACGGTCATTGCGGCATCCTCGAGGGTGAGGACATCGTCAACGACGTCACCGTGGCGCACCTCGTGCAGGTAGCCGTATCCCACGCGGCCGCCGGCGCCGACTTCGTGGCGCCGTCCGACATGATGGACGGGCGCGTGGCGGCGATTCGTCGAGGGCTGGACGAGCACGGATTCGAACGGGTGGGCATCATGTCGTACGCGGCGAAGTACTGCTCTGCGTTCTACGGACCGTTCCGCGACGCCGCCGACTCGGCGCCGCAGTTCGGCGACCGACGCAGCCATCAGATGGATCCGGCCAACATCGAAGAGGCCCTCCGCGAGGTCGAAACCGACCTAGCCGAAGGGGCCGACGTCATCATCGTGAAGCCCGCACTGACCTATCTGGATGTCGTGTCCAGGGTCAAACGGCAGTTCAACCAACCCACCGCCGCATATTTCGTGAGCGGCGAATACGCGATGGTGAAAGCCGCGGCGGCCAACGGCTGGATCGACGAGCATCGAGCCATGATGGAAGCGCTTGGATCGATCCGCCGGGCGGGCGCAGACATCATCATCACCTACTACGCGCGAGACGCCGCGCGTGCGCTTCGGACAGGACGGTCCTGAGCGCACACGGCGCAACCAGGGGGCGCACGCAGGTTTGGCCATCGCGGCGACGCTGAGCGTCGGCGGGCGACAGTGATTCGAACGACATGACAACACGCACCAGTCAGCAGCTCTTCCGTCGCGCCTCGCAGGTGCTCCCAGGAGGCGTCAACAGCCCGGTTCGCGCGTTCCAGGCCGTGGGCGCTACTCCCTTGTTCATTCGCCGTGGATCGGGTGCGACGATCGAAGATGTGGATGGCAACCGTTTCATCGACTTCGTGATGTCGTGGGGCCCGCTGATCCACGGACATGCTCCAGCCGGGCTGGTCAAAGCGGTGGCCGCCGCGGCGCGCCGAGGCACCAGCTTCGGCGCGCCGTGCCCGCTCGAGCACGATCTCGGCGAACGGGTACGAGCGCTCATGCCGTCCCTCGAGCGCGTGCGGTTCGTGAGCTCCGGAACAGAAGCCGCGATGAGCGCCATCCGTGTCGCACGCGCGTTCACCGGACGCGACACGATCATCAAGTTCGAAGGGTGCTATCACGGCCACGCGGACGCGTTTCTCGCGAAGGCCGGTTCCGGTGCCACGACGCTGGGCGTGCCCACGAGCCCAGGTGTGTCACGAGCTGTCGCAGCAGAGACGTTGCTCGCGCGGTACAACGACCTCGGCTCGGTCGAATCGCTCTGCGCGGCGCACAAGGGCGCCATCGCCGCGGTGATCGTCGAACCGATCGCCGGAAACATGGGCGTCGTGGCGCCAGCCCCTGGATTCCTCCAGGGCCTGCGGGAGCTGACCACCCGCCACGGGATGCTCCTGGTGTTCGACGAGGTGATCTCGGGATTCCGTGCGGCGGCGGGAGGGGCCCAGCAAGTCTTCGGCATCACGCCCGACCTGACGTGCCTTGGCAAGATCATCGGCGGGGGGCTTCCCGTGGGCGCCTACGGCGGACGCGCAGACATCATGGCGCTCGTCGCACCGTCCGGACCGGTCTACCAGGCCGGCACGCTCTCGGGAAACCCGGTGGCCATGACTGCTGGCCTCTGGTCACTCGCGCGGCTGACGCCACGGCTCTACAAGGACTTGGCCAGGCGCGGCGCCCTGCTCGCGGCTGGACTCGCCGACGCCGCACGCGCCGCCCGTGTCCCGCTGCAGGTCAACGCGTTCGGGTCGCTCGTGACGCCATTCTTCACCTCATCGCCCGTCCGCGATTACGAGTCTGCGCTCGCGGCGAACACGGCCGCGTACGGCGCCTTCTTCAGAGGCATGCTCGCGCGCGGGATCTACCCCCCGCCGTCGCAGTTCGAGGCGTGGTTTCTCTCGAGCGCGCACACGGACCGCCAGATCGAACAGACCCTGACGGCCGCGCGCGCGGCGATGAAAGACGTGGCGCGGATGCGGTGAAGGGCTCAGCGCCCTGAGTTGACTCGTACGGCCGACTCGATTCGGACGCGGAGTACCGTCCCCTGCGCGAGCCTGAGTTCTTCGCCCTCTGTCGCGGCGAGCGTGCCGCCGCCACCGATCAGCACGCCGGCCAGCGCGCCCTTCACACCACCCAGGAGCCCACCGACGATCGCGCCCACACCGGCGCCGGCACCGAGACGACCCGCCTCGCCCCGGATCCCTTCACCCTCGAGCGCCTGGGTCACCGTCGCCCGAAGCGGGTACGCGCGACCTCCGACCGTCACCTGATCAAAGCTGACGGTCATACGGGCGGTCCGATTGGTACGGGTGGCCGGCTCCACCGCCGTCACGACACCGCGCATGACCGCCCCGGCGGGAATCGCCACGCGTCCAGCGATCGTGACGTCGTTGACCGCCGTCCCCTCGAATCGATCCTCCACCTTGGCCGTGCCCGAGTTGAGCGCATCGGTCAACCGCACGTCCATTTCAGTGCCCGCAGGAATCTCGACCTCCCCTCGCGCGAGGGGAGCAGGGGTCGCGGTCGTCGCCGTGGCCGTTCGACCCGCTGGTTGAGCGGCCGCAGGTGCCGGCGTCGTCCGGGTCGTCGTGGTGTTCGCGGGTGGATTGCTGGCCCGTGCGCGAAGA
>Ga0062380_10000048_pt1 | contig 14445 bp, 16 predicted proteins | sample DOMMetBare3Fresh_2_FD_59485 | JGI IMG/M metagenome (GOLD analysis project Ga0062380, IMG submission 59485) | Wetland sediment microbial communities from St. Louis River estuary, USA, under dissolved organic matter induced mercury methylation -... | ecosystem: Environmental > Aquatic >... | reverse complement strand
CCGGCCTTCAATTCAATTTTTCTCCTTCTGTAGTTGGTGAGTTAATGACCTTTGTTCATGATGAAATGAAATAATACCTCAAAAACTTATCCATATACCACTAAAGTGGTATGCCCTTTTTTTGGCACATTCCCATTCCCGACTTATTTTGGATCAAGAAAATACCAAATGCAGAAAATTGCATTTTTAAAAATAGCTACTAATCAGAGCCTTAACCAAAGTCCCGGTGTTTCTACAGTGGGGCTTTCTTTTTCCTGCACTCGCTGCATTCGCCATTAATAACAATCTCAACATTACTGGCAATATAATTCTTTGGTAGTTTTACCGCAGGCATAATAAATTCTTCAAGACATTCTGTATTACCACATATAGTACAGACAAAATGAAAATGATTGTCATGGTGATGGCCTTCAAAACAATCGTTTTTACAGAGAGCATATTTTATCGAATTATCCGGAGTGGGAATTGTATGTATTATTCCTTTTTCAACAAAAGTCTGGAGTGTGCGGTAAACAGTTACCCTGTCAAACTTTTCTCCGGCTTTATGTTCTATATCCGCATGTGCCAGTGCGCCGGTATTGGCTAAAAATAAATTCAGGATTTTTTGCCGGCTGCCTGTTACGCTTAACCTGTTGCGCCGCAGTATATCAAGTGTTTTATCTTCCATGATAACACAGCTTTATTTTTCCTTTAGTAAATCTTCAATATCCCCAATCATTTCATTGATTTCACTTGGTTTTAAACCGTCATAAATTTTTTTCACCTTGCCTTCTTTATCTACCAGTGCAAAAAACTGTGAGTGAAGAAAATCCTGTTCTATATTTTGCAAACTATTATTGGGGTCATCAATTTTGTAACTATACCGGGCCTGCCTGTAAAGACTATCCTTGCGACCCGTAAGAAAAATCCATTTATCCGTTGACACACCCATTTTTTCAGCATATTTTTTTAATACAGCGGCTGAATCAGTTCCCGGATCACAAGTGTGAGATAAAATAAGAAAGCCGTCAGTGTTTTTAAACTTTTCATACACTGTTTTCATATTTTCATTCATCCTCGGGCAAATACTTTTACAGGTAGTAAAAAAATATTCTGCTACAAATACTTTCCCTTCCACATCTTTTTCGGTAACTATTTTCCCATCCTGGTTTATAAATACAAAAGGCATAACCCTGCCAATAGGCTCCAGTTTTGATTTTGCAAAATCCGGAATGTATTTCCTCATTCCAAAGTAGAAGCCAATAAACAAGATTGCAAAGAACACCGTATAAAAGATGGCTTTTTTACTCATACATTAAATCCTGATTAAATTGTAAATAAGTTTAGTTACAGATTATTTCAGTGCAAAGATATAATTTTTTGCAACTCTGTTGCAGCAGTTTATCTTTGCGCCTCATGAAACTTCAGATTAATTGGGATGCCTTGGGTGTATCGGCTACTATTGCTTGTGCCATTCATTGTGCATTGCTCCCGCTTCTTTTAAGCAGTCTTCCTTTGTTTGGTATCAATATTCTGCATAATATTTTTTTTGAAACCGGCATGATCCTGCTGGCTATGCTTATAGGTACATATTCATTATCGCATGGCTACCGCCGGCATCATCATCATCTTTTACCACTGGTTCTTTTTATTTCAGGAATATTTTTTCTATTACTGAAACAATTTATTACCAGCCTCCACATCTGGTTGCTTATACCTGCAGTATTGTTAATTGTGTCGGCTCATTTTCTGAACTGGCGTTTTTGCCGTAAAGCAAAACACTGCCATTCTACAGATTGCAACCATTGATTTTTTATCTACCTTGCTTCAAACAATTTTTTCCTATGCAAAAGATTTTTTTAGGTCTGCTTTTACTTCTTTCTCTTCCTGTTTTTGCCCAATCAAACGATGAAAAAGAGGTGCGACAGGTATTGGCAAAACAGAATGCCGCCTGGAACCGGGGAGATGTGGAATCTTTTATGGTTGGTTACTGGAACAATGATTCATTAATGTTTATTGGTTCATCCGGTGTTGTATATGGATATAAAAACACCCTGGAGCGTTATAAAAAAAACTATGCTGACACCACTGCCATGGGCAAATTGTTTTTTGACCTGGTAGAAGTAAAAAAACTTTCTTCGGAATATTATCATGTAACCGGTAAATGGTTCTTGAAAAGAAGTATTGGTGATGCCGGCGGACATTTTACTTTACTTTTTAGAAAAATAAAAGGCCGGTGGGTTATTATTTCTGATCATAGCAGTTAAAAACATTTTTTTTCTTTCATTATTTAAAAAAATTTTTATGGCACTTATTATTGTTGGAGTAATCGTATTAATAATTGGAATTATTATAACAAAAAACGATAGCCCGGTTCAGAGATGGGGCGGCACTGTAAAAATTTTTAGTATTATTATCATGGTAGCCGGGCTATTAATGTCTTCTGTTGTTCAGATTGATGCCGGGCAGGTAGGAGTAAAATCTCTTTTTGGAAAAGTACAGGCTGATGTATTGAAAAGCGGATTGCATATGATTAATCCACTAATGGAAGTAAGCCGCCTGGATATAAAAACTCAAAACTATACCATGAGTGGTTTACATGATGAAGGTGAAAAACTTGGTGACGATGCTATTCGGGTTTTAACAGCAGACGGGCTGGAAGTAACTATAGATCTTACAGTACTGTTCAGGTTAACAGAAGCCGATGCACCAAGGTTAGTAAGGGAAACCGGCGTAAATTATGTTGACAAAATTGTGAGACCGCTAACCCGGACAAAAATCCGTGACAACTCTGTGTATTATGAAGCTGTTTCTCTTTATTCCAACAAGCGGGATGAATTTCAAAACAGGATTTTTAAAAGTATTGAAGATGATTTTAGAAAAAGGGGGCTATTTCTTGAGCAATTGCTGGTAAGAAATATTACCCTTCCTCAATCAGTAAAAGCAACAATAGAAGGAAAGATAAATGCAGAACAGGAAGCACAAAAAATGCAATTCGTGCTTCAAAAAGAAAAACAGGAAGCAGAAAGAAAAAGAGTAGAGGCACAGGGTATTGCAGATTACCAGCGGATCATCAACCAGGGACTTACTGATCAGCAATTGCAATACGAGCAGATAAAAGCATTAAAAGAAATTGCACTATCGCAAAACGCTAAAATAGTAGTGATGGGCAAAGGAAACACACCGGTAATACTTGATACTAAAAATTAATCAGGATAGTAACGGAACATGATCCTGCTGTAGATTCTTGCAAAAACAAAATAGGAAATCATTAATCCGGCAATAGAAAACAGTATATCGAAGTAATCAAAGGTTCTTCCAAAAAAAGGAATCAGTTGCAGATATTCATTAATCACCAGCATACCAAAACCCAGCATACATACTAACCGTAAATCATATAAAGATTGAATGCGGAGAATCCTTGCAACTAAAAAATTTTTGCCTGAAAAAAACCAGCAGGCGCCAAAGGGAATAAGAAATGATCCCAGGAGGTTAGGGGCAATACCCAGGATAAATTTCATAGGCTGATCCCAGTCTATAAAAGGGCGAAAGCCAAATTTAATTGACCAGATGATTAATGCGCCAATAATTACAAATCTTTTGCTGATGCGTTTTAATTCCATTCCTTTAACTAATGTGTGATTTTAAAAATAAAGAAATTCAATAATGATTAATACTCCGGGATTAATTATTTTATTTATTTAACGATTAGAAACTGAAATTGTTACTTTTTCCAAACCCGGTATAAATACCAGAGCAGCAAACCAAGACTCATAACAAGCCAAACATAAAAAAGCACATGCACATAACCGGGATAGACACTACTGTGTGCTAATTCAAAATAGATGCCTGCTGTGATATTAATAAACATCCACATCAGCCCTGCAAAAAGTGAGTTAAGGATTTTTTTGAAATACCTGGTCACCTCCGGATCCATACCAAATGGCATTGCTGATTATTTTTGTGAATAACAAGGTAAGTTAAATACAAGGAGCTTTAAAAAACTATTTATTCAATTAACAGGTTTCTGAATGCTGCAGAATCTCCATTGAAGACATTAAAATCAACCTTTGATAATATGCCACTAACTCTTCCTTCCTCACTATGTTGCCAGAAAGACCAGCTGCGGCTGATGCGTGGTTCATCATACTGGTAATAATGTGCGGCCCAAAGCGGGTAGCTATCAAAATCTTTCCCAAGATACCTGGAATAAAAATCCACATTGGTATATATAACGGGCTTTACTTTATAATGGTTTTGTACTATATCCAGCCATTCTTTTAATTCTTTTTTCAACACAGCAACGCTTGTCCCATTTAACTGTTCTATATCCAGCACTGGTGGCAAATCATTTTTTTCCAGTTCAACTGTTTTTATAAATTTTTCTGCTTGTTCCCTTCCATCTTTTGCTGCATTAAAAAAATGATAGGCCCCCCGTATCATGCCGGCCTGTTTTGATTTTTTCCAGTTGCGGTAAAATTCAGGATCCACTTTGCCGATACCTTCCGTAGCTTTTATAAAAACAAACCCCAGTTGAATTTGTTTGATTTTCATTTCTTTCACCACATCCCAGGCAATTGTTTGCTGGTATTTGGAAACATCAATGCCATGTATGGAATAATTTTCCGGAATTGGAATACCAAAAGCTTCATATTTTACAAATCTTGATCTTCTGTGCTGCCACCAGTAGTAAATCAATATGGCCGAAGCAACAACTAAAATTAAAGTTGATAGCTGCCAGTATACCCTGTATGATTTTTTTTTCCTGCTACGCTTAGCCATAAATGAAGTGGAACAAATTTAACAACCGGCAGCAAATTGTTATGTTAATTTACTTTACTCATAAGTTACTTTCTTTAAATAATACACCTTAGGATCTATTTGTATAGCTGTTTTGCTTGTAACTAATATTCCTTTGCTATCAACAGTCATCCTTTGAATGCCGGCATCCGTTTGCACATCTAGCGGAATTGCCATATCAAGGTTGAGCAACTTAACCTGGTATTCGTTGTCTTTAGTCTGTCTTACATTTATTTCCAGTTTATTTATTGTATAAAGGAATAAATGAAAAACAGGCTCTAAACTTTTACCATAAGCACTGGAAAATAATTTTTCAACATCGCTTGTGACTACTGTATTATCATAAGTGTATTGAGGGGCTGTTGCTAATTTTTTTAAAGTCGGAAAAAATATATCATCGCCCATCATATACCGGAGCGTATGCATAAAGAAAGCTCCCTTTCCATAGATCGGACCCTGGTATGCACTATCAGAATCTACTTCTTCTCCCCTTACAACCGGAATTTTACTGTTCAATGTCATCGCGGTTCTTTTCATTTTTTTCAAATACTCTTCTTCACCAGCCAGTTCCCTTGTAGCTAATGCATCGCCGAAACTGCAGATTCCTTCCTGGATCCACATATGTGCCCAGTCGCGGTTTGTAACTTTATTAGCCCACCACTCATGACCAAATTCATGATGAAGCAGCCAGTCAAAATCTTTGCCGCCTAATTTTTCATACCGGTATTTATTGCCATACGCAATATTTGTTTGATGCTCCATACCCAGATGTGGTGTTTCTGAAATAGCAATTCTTTCTTTCACCCAGGGATATTCTCCAAAATATTTTTCCAGTATGTGGCAGGATTGCTCATAGAGATCAAGCAGGTGTTCTGCTTTGTCTGCATTTTCCTCTAGTACATAATATTCCATAGGTACTTTATTGCCATCAACGGTTGTATAGATTCTTTTGACAACTTTATATTTTCCAACATTAAAAAGAATACAATAATTACTGATTGTATAATTTGTTTTCCAGTGGTAAGTTGATTTGTTTTTTTTAGTAGTTACCCCCTGCAATAGGCCGGGTCCGGCTACTACTAATCCTTTAGGAACAGTTATAATCATATCAGCGCCTTCATTGGGTTCATCACTGGGATGATCCTTACAGGGGAAATATATTTTTGCTCCCTCTCCCTGGTCGGTTATAGAAATCCATGGATTTCCGTTTTTATCTTTCTCCCACTGAAAACCGCCTGTCCATGGTGCTCTTTCTGCAACTGCCGGTGTACCGCCGTAAGCAATTTTTATTTTTACTTTTCCTATGGGTAAATTTTCTGCTAAAGAAATTTTAATATAATCATCTGTAGTATGATCAAATTTTTGTTCTTTCCCATTTACCCAAAGCTGGCTGATGGTTAATCCATGCCAGAAATCAAAGAGTAAAAAATTAGTTGGTTTCAGCAGGTTAAAATCTATTTCAGTATACCCTTTAATTGTTTTCTGAGTTGGATCAACATCCAATGCAACTGTATAATGCCGGATATCCATAATGGCTTGTTCCGGTTTCAGCACTCCGCCAGATTTAAGATTCTGGGCATCTCCACAAAATGAAAAGCTTACTAAAAAAAGAATTACAAGAATACGCATGGGATTTATTTTTTGAAAGTTACCTTATTATCCTGAAATCATTGAAAGACTCTAGTGGAAGTTCTTCAATAATCAATTCATGTACACTGGCTCGTGATGGGCCCTGCCTGCACCAGCTAATAAACAGTTGGAGTATATCGTCAGTAGCTGTGGCTTTTATTTCTACATTATCATCCTGCAAGTTTCTTACCCATCCTGTTATTCCTAATTCACTGGCTTTGTTTTTTGCAGAAGCCCTGAAATAAACACCCTGCACTTTTCCTTTTACTGTGAGCCGGATGGTTTTCATAAAATCAAACAGGAATTTATGAATTGCTTTTTGCCCTTTCTGTTTTTTTTGTTTTCACCAATAATGCTTCTCGGTGTGTTACAGAATTGTTGGGTATACCCATAATAAGTCCACGGCAATTAGCAGAACCGCAGTTGCAATGGAAGGGTTCCATGCTTTTATCCAGGAACTGTGCGTAGTCCAGTGTAAGTTCTTCACCCTTTTTTATTTTCCTGAGTGCTATTACATTCAGTCCATCATAAGCACAGTTAGCATCACAGCTATGATTTTGGGGCGCCCATTCTTCGGGGTCATTATCCCAGATAATAAAAACTTCTTTGCTGATGGGGTATGCATAGCGACGGAAATGTTCTTTATCATTTTCATCCCAGTTCTGATGTACATGCCTTCGGGTAACCAGTCGTTGTGGCTTTTCTTCCCCATTAAAAATTATTTCACCAGCATGCATTTCTTTATTTGCATAAATACCAAACCCTGAAATAGAGTTACCCTTCACATCAAAGCTTTTTTGTTTACGTTGATGGCGGGCTATCGCTTCTTTAATTATATGTTTTAAAAATCCGGCTTGCCCGATGCCATCAAATTTCAAAATAAAATCGGCTGAACCTTCATATCCATCTGTATAAAATACTGAACAGGTGAAATTGAGTTCAAGAAAATAAATTTCATTTTTTTCATTTACCCTGAAATCCATTCGGGCATAACCCACGCCCCCAAAACCAATAAAGATCCTGCGGGCTGCTTCGCGGAGTTGTTTATCAAGTACTGGATCAGTACAGGGATGGTTACAATCCGGATGAAGCTCTGAGGTTTTTAATGCATAGGTTTTAAATTCAAGTCCTTTTGGAAAAATATATTCAATAGGACGGAAAGCTGTACATTCTTTTTCGTTTTCTGCATTGGCAGCTACCAGCACTGTAAACTCCCGGCCGGCAATATATTCTTCAACCAGCAGCGGACCATACTCTTCTAAAATGGATTCACATTTATCAAGCAGTTCTTTTTTATTATGTACCAGGGAATGTTCATCTACACCGATGCTGTCGCCGATATGTGCCGGTTTTACAAACAAAGGATATTTTAAATGTGAAGTTGACTTTTCAATTTCTTCCATGGAGTTGATAAGTGCATATGCGGGAATCCGCACTCCTTCGCAATAAGCCACATATTTCATCAACCGTTTGGGTACATCATAAAGTTTTGTGCCCGGCCCTGTAATAGGAAGATTGAGTAATTCAGCATTAAAATAAATATCAATGCCCGGTACTTCCCAATCAGGGTAACCTTCGCAGAGATTGACAAAGCAATCATATCCTTTTTTCTTTAATTCTTTTAATTGCTTGTAGGTAGTAAGCTTATTGATGATTACATGATCCATTTCTACATCAGGCATCAGCGCTGAAAGGTTGCGGATAGGATCGTAATACTGGTAATCTACTTTTGACGGCGAATAGTCGGGTTGCAATACACAAATCTTCATACAATCAATTTATATGTATAGTTACTGAAAAATCAGTGATGATGTTTTACAGGTTTAAGATGGGTATGCCCGGCGTTTACCGGTTTCATCTTTGTAAGCAAAGCATTTTCAAGAATAGCGGCTACCATATGACTGAAGTTGTGCTCACCCAACCGGACCATGGCACCAATTGATGTGTAGTTTTCATCTTCACTCAACCCGCACTGTGCATTTACTTCCAGTATAAACAATTCGCCAGTCTCATTATCCATTCTTATATCAATCCGTCCATAGCCAGTTCCTTCCACAGCACAAAATGCATCCCATGTTATTTTACAAAGTGCATCGTGCAGCGAAGAATCTGGTTTAAAATAATTATAAAAATCTTCATATACCCCATTGCCGCATGGCTTTTCATCTTCATATGTTTCCCAAAGACGATCAAAGGAAAGGAATTTTTCATGCTCGGGTAATCGTTTATTAAATACTCTTTCCACGGGTTGGTAAATGATGGCATGCTCCGGTTGATTATAAGAGCCAACAACAAAAGTGGTAAACTCCGGACCGGTGATAAATTTTTCTGCTACTAATCCGCCAAATGTAAAATCCCATCCATGATAGCCGGTATAAAGTTCATGTACAAGACCCGCAAGTTCTTCATCATTATTTACAACGTTTTTTACACCCAGGCCCATGCTGCCACCAGATACAGCAGGCTTAATGATTAAAGGAGTACCTGTTTTTTTGCAAAATCCTTTCAGATCCTGTTTCACTTCAGTAATAGCATTCCACGGAGCATGGGGAACAGCGGCTTTATCAAAAGCATGCTTCATGGTAATCTTGGAAGTGGTGAGGTGATAATATGTTTCCCTGGCACCCGTATAAATAAGTCCTTTTTCTTCCAGGTATTTTATAACTGATATACCCGGCGCTCCGTTTACTTCATCACCATCACACAAATTAAACACAATGGGAATATGCCCGTTGGCTGAGGCAGCAATATGGTCAATGATCTCTTTATAATTATTAATAGTAACGTATTGCCATTTCCAGTGCATCTTCAATTCTTCAAAAGCTTTTGTAAACTCTGCAATATTTGCATCAAAGTCATAGTAATGTTTGAGATTAGGATCTTCCGTATCTAATTGCGGTGCCAATACCCAGATAAAATAAGGTTCGGCTTTAAGTAGATTCTTATGCGATGATGCATCCTGCATGAAAGAATTGAATGGCGTTAGATTATGTTTTTAATTAAACACTGTAAACTTAATTATAAACTTAATATAACAATCATTTAATACTGCTTTATTTTAAAGAATAGATACATTGTTTATAGGAATGTGGATATTAATTAACTTCAGTCAAACATAAACTATGTTATATCGCCTGATTATACTTTGTTTTTTCAGTGTACCGGCAATCTGCCAGCAACCCAATATCATTTATATTATGAGTGATGACCATGATGCAGATGCAATCAGCGCTTATAATCAAAAATTTATTTTTACTCCCAATATAGACAGGCTCGCAAAAGAAGGTATGCTGTTTAAAAACTGTTTTGTTGGCAACTCTATCTGCTCACCGGTAAGAGCTACCATACTCACAGGTCAGCATTCACATATGAATGGAGTAAAAGATAACCGAACCCCATTTGACGGAACAAAAATTACTTTGCCAAAGCTTTTGAAGCAATCAGGGTATCAAACGGTTCTTATTGGTAAATGGCACCTGCATTCATTACCCACTGGTTTTGATTACTGGAAAATTCTTCCCGGGCAGGGGCAATATTATTCTCCCAGGCTTATTAATATGAACAATGATACGGTACGTTATGATAGTTATGCCACGTCTTTGATAACATCAGAAGCTATTGGATGGCTAGAAGAAAAAAGAGATGCATCGAAGCCATTCTTTATGATGATGCATCATAAAGCACCACATAGAAACTGGATGCCTGAATTAAAATGGCTGGAGTTTTTTAGTAAAAAAGGAATTCCCGAACCGGCAACTCTTTATGTTGATACGGCAGGAAAAGGATCCGCCTTCAAGCAACAACAGATGAGTATATTAAATGACATGACTCTTTGTACAGATCTGAAGATAGATCCTCAATATTTAATGGATATTCCCCATTTGAAACCCGATACTTCCGAAATACGGGGTTATAATTCCCTCATAAATTCAATTCCGGAAGAAACAAGAATAAAGATGAAAGAAATTTTTGCGCAGCGGGGGGAAATTATTCAACAACAAAAGCCAACAGGTAAAGATTTATTGAAACTGAAATTTCAATGGTATATGCATGATTATCTTGCCTGTGTTGCGTCAGTAGATGAAAGTGTAGGCCAGGTTCTCAAATACCTTGATGACAAAGGGCTGGCAGAAAATACAATTGTCATTTATACAAGTGACCAGGGTTTTTATCTTGGAGAGAACGGTTGGTTTGATAAAAGATTCATGTATGATGTTAGCATGAACACTCCATTATTAATAAGATGGAAAGGGAAAATAAAACCCGGTACGGTGAATGCCTCTTTAATTCAGAATATAGATTTTGCACCTACCATGCTGGACATGGCCGGCGTTTCAATACCTAAAACGATGCAGGGTTTAACCTTAAAGCAGCTTATCACCGGTAAACAAAAAAATCTCCTTAGAAAAGAATTGTATTACCATTATTATGAATACCCGGTTGATCATTCTGTGTTACCACACCTGGGTATCCGGGAAAAAAGATATAAACTGATTTATTTTTATACAGTCAATGAATGGGAATTCTATGATTTACGAACAGACCCGGATGAACAACATAATCTTATTCTTTTACCAAAATATAATACTGAAATAGCCAGAATGAAGAAAAGACTACAGGAAGTAAAAAGGGAATATAAGGATGATGAGCCTGCAGGAATATTAAAATAATCGCTATACCTTCATTCACTTTGAAAAATAAAATATTATGCTAAAAAAAATATTTTTCGTTTTACTGCTTATAAATGTTTTATATACAGCCAATGGACAAAAGCAAAAGAATGCCGCTCCTTCTAAATCCGACATCTGGAAAAAAGAATTGATGACATCTTTGGATAAAAAGTATAAAACAGCACAAGAGATGGTGGATATGGTTTTTAGTTTTTCAGAACTTGGTTTCCAGGAAACAGAAACCTCAGCTTACCTCACAAAAATTCTTGAACAAAATGGTTTTACTATAGAGAGAGGAATTTCCGGAATTCCAACTGCGTGGCTGGCTAAATGGGGAAATGGTAAACCATTCATTGCATTAGGAAGCGATATTGACTGCATACCCAAAGCATCCCAAAAACCCGGTGTTGCCTATAAAGAACCCATAGTAGAAGGAGCTCCGGGACATGGCGAAGGGCACAATTCCGGTTTGCCATTGGTGATTTTATCTGCTATTGAAGTAAAAAAAATAATGGAAAGAGAAAAACTTCCCGGTACATTAATGATATGGCCCGGAGTAGCAGAAGAACAGTTAGCCACTAAAGCATGGTATATACGGGATGGTTATTTTAAAAATGTGGATGCCTGTATTTTCACACATGTAGGAAATAATCTTGGTGCAGGCTGGGGTGATTCAGGTTATAATGGTTTGGTTTCTGTTGAATTTGTTTTTGATGGAAGTTCGGCACATGCTGCGGGTGCACCATGGAGGGGTAAAAGTGCATTGGATGCAGTTGAATTGATGAATGTAACCTGGAATTATAAACGGGAACATCTGAAACCAACACAGCGTTCTCATTATGTTATCACCGATGGTGGCGATCAACCCAATGTTGTTCCATCAAGAGCTTCAGTATGGTATTATTTCCGTGAAAGAAATTATGAGGATATAAAAGCGATGTATGATGATGCCATTAAAATTGCAAAGGATGTTGCAGATATGACAGGAACTAAAGTAAACTACAGACTACTGGGAACTGCCTGGCCGGTACATTTCAATAAAGTAATTGCTGAAGCCACTTATAAAAATGCACAAATGGTTGGATTACCGGTTTGGGATTCATTGGATCAACAATTGGCGAGAGCCGTACAAAAATTAGTCAATGCTCCGAAAAAAGATTTGTATGGAACTCCGATTGACGGGTTAGCTACTAAGCTAGATAGTTTATGGGGACCTGTACCCTTTTCATGGGGTGGCGGCAGTGATGACATTGGTGATATAAGTTGGAATGTTCCTACAATTACATTAGGCTATCCATCTAATATTCCCGGTACACCCGGCCACAATTGGGCCGATGCTATTGCCATGGCTACACCTATTGCACATAAAGGAGTAATAGCTGGTGCAAAAACTTTAAGCGCAACATTGATTGATATGCTGACTAATCCAAAAATTATTAATGATGCATGGACCTATTTCAAAGAAGTACAAACAAAAAACGTAAAGTATATACCTTTTCTTGATAATACAGCTCCGGCTACTCATCTTAATAAAGCTATTATGGATAAGTTCAGACCGGAATTGAAAAAATATTATTATGACCCAACTAAATACAATACTTACTTAGAACAGTTAGGCATTACCTATCCAACACTCAGGAAAAAAGAGTTTTAAAAGTGATTGATCTTTATGAGGCTGCTGTGGAAACTATATTTGAAACTTGAAGGCTGGAAAGCTATAAACGACTTTCCTCATCACATAAAAAAAGCAGTTGTCATTGTGGGGCCTCATACATACTGGAAAGACTTTCTTATCGGGATTGGATTTCGTAGTACACTTAAAATAAAACATGGTAAATTTTTAGGTAAGAAGGAATTATTTGATGGACCTTTTGGGTTTTTATTTCGTTGGTTAGGCGGCACGCCGGTAGATCGTTTCAGCAAACACGGCGTAGTAGAGCAGGTAGTGGAAAAATTTAATGCATCTGAAAATTTATTAATTGCCCTTTCGCCGGAAGGCACAAGAAAAAAAGTAGATAAGCTACGTACGGGTTTCTATCATATTGCCAAAAAAGCCAATGTACCTATTATTATGGTCGGTCTTGATTACGGCAAAAAAGAATTAAGTATTGCTGAGCCGTTTTTCCCGACTGAAAATGAAGCAGAGGATTTTAAAAAAATCATTCGTTTTTTCGCACCACTAAAAGGTGGAATTCCTGAACAGGGACTTGCTCATTTACTTGAAGAAAAAGAAGTTTGACTATTTTATTTCTTCAAAAACTCCTGTCTGTTTATTCTTTCTTACATTATCCCATGTAAAATAGCGGCCATTCATGGCCACATAAACTCCCGCTGCTAAAGTTTGAGCAAAAGCCAATGCACTGCCAAGATTAAACAAACCATCACTGCTACCAAATTTTATGGGTATCATAGCGCCAGTAAGAACAATTGTTTTTGATTTTACTTTTTCTGCGAGTAGCCTGGCAGTTTCTGCAATTGTATCTGTACCATGAGTGATCACAATCTTGTTTTCTTCGCATTGGTTGCATTGATGAGCAATCAACCCCCTATCTTCATCTGTCATTTCCAAACTATCTATCATCATCAGGGTTCTTATTTTCACAGGCACAAGGCTGCGGCCCATATCAAGTAATTCCTGCAGATTCGTGTCTTTAAAATAAAGCTGCCCGTTTAATTCATTGTACTCTTTATCAAAAGTACCGCCGGTTATGAAAATGCGAATGGACATGGTTTTATTTTTTACAAAGTGAAATTATGGAATCCTGATGAAGCAAAATTATGAGTTTAATATTCCTGAACTTAGCAGCTTGACAAACCAGATAATACCAGGAATTAATAATTTTTTTATCACAGTCAGAGCAATATAAAAACAACCGGCTTGCCATAGTTACCAATAATGAGGCAAAAACAACAAACGGAATACTAAGCCTTATCGCTTTACTAAAAAGTGGTTTTAATCCTGTAAAAACATTTTCACTAAAACAGTTTATAACGGTTAGGGTAGCCGATGGTGTATTTCAGCAAAACATATGTTTTGGTTTATCCTGGATTGATCTAGAAAAAATTAATGGAAGCTTTTCAGTCAAAAATCTTCCGGGCATATTATTTAAACCATACTGGCTAACTCTGTCAGATAGTTATACAAAGGAGAGGAATGTAGTGGATTTGAGTTAATAATTACAGATGCATTGAATTTTCGTCCTGTAAATACCGGCATTGAGCTACTTAAAATTCTTTTTCAATTATTTCCGGATAAAATAAAAGAAAGACTTTATAAAACTCTTGCAAATCCTTCCGGCACCGGGCATCTTGACAAATTGATGGGTGTAGAAAAATCATTTGAAAAAATGAAATCAGGAGTTGATTT
>Ga0062380_10000046_pt1 | contig 14498 bp, 13 predicted proteins | sample DOMMetBare3Fresh_2_FD_59485 | JGI IMG/M metagenome (GOLD analysis project Ga0062380, IMG submission 59485) | Wetland sediment microbial communities from St. Louis River estuary, USA, under dissolved organic matter induced mercury methylation -... | ecosystem: Environmental > Aquatic >... | reverse complement strand
TCGCCTCGTACGCGATGGGCGTCGGGTCCGTGGCGGAGTCGATGAACACGTCGTTGGCGATGTTGGCGTGAAGGTCGGTCGTGAGGAACACGACGTGTTGGATCCCGCGACTGCGAATGTGGTTGAGGATCTCGCTGCGCTCGGCGCCGTAGCCCTCCCACCGGTCGTACGGGAGCGCGTAGAACTGCTGGATCGCATCCTCGCTGAGCACGATCTTCCACTTCGCAGTGGAGGCCAGCAGGTCGGCCTCGAAGGCGGCCTTCTGCACTGGACCCAGGAACGTGCGCAACGGGTCGTTGATGGCGGCCAGGCAGCCCACCGGGGGGACCGCCGGCAGGCCGGCGGCAAGCCGAAGGGGGCTGGGCGCGGTCGGGGCTAGGTCGAGGCTCGGGCCTGGGTTCGTGCACGCTGCCTTCACGGGGTCCTCGGAGCTGCGGCACGATCGTTCGTCGAGCTGGAAGATCTCCGCCTGGGTGCCCCACTTCTGGTGGAAGTAGCGCGGGTGGCCGCCGGCGCAGGTCGGGTCGTCGAGGACGTTCGCTGTGTTGGTCGGCATCCAGTCGTTGAAGGCCCGGAGGCCGGCCGCGTAGCGGCCTGGGTCGACGGTCTCGCCGGCGAAGTCGTTGTAGACCTCGTGGTCGTCGATCTGGGCGTAGGTGCCGGTCGCGCTCATGAAGTTGCGCAGGTTCTCGAACGACCGGTTCTGCTCGTACGCGTCGCGGTACTGGTCGACCGAGGTGATGTTGCCTGGCCCGAAGCTCGAGTCGGAGTAGATCGTGTCGCCCAGATAGGCGAAGAAGTCGGGCTGCTCGAGGCGGGCACGGTTGAGCACCTCGAAGCTGTTGAAGGCGGGGGGGCCTCCGACCGGAAAGCCGTCGGAATCGGCCGCGACAACGAAGCGGAAGCTCACGGCCTGGTCGGCGGCGGGGGCGGTGACGAACCGTCCGAGCTGGCTCTGCTCGGCGCCGTTGGTGAACCGGTAGAAGTAGATGTGGCGAGGCTGCAAGCCACCGACCCACACCTTGGTCGTGTAGTCGTCCGCCGCGGACGTCGTCGAGGACGTCGTGAAGATCGGGGTGGCGCCGGGCACGAGCAGCAACGTGCCCGCCACGCCGACCGCGTCGTACACGTCGAGGTCGACCGATGCCTCCGCAGAGGTGCGGGTCCAGACGATGGCGCCGCTGTCGGTGACGTCACCGGCGGCAACCCCGTTGGGGAACCCGGCCGTTCCCGGTGTGGTCGACGGCAACGAGCACGCCGCCATGAGCAACGAGGTGCACCCCAGCATCAGGCCAAGTCGCTTCATGATCCCCCCACCCGGCACACCCTTGCTGGGAGCGCCCGCTCAGGGAGGGTTAGCTCGCCGGGAGCTCGGGGTCAAGCTCCACGACGGGGCACCCGCAGCTACCCGTCGTCTGAGCGCCCTGTCAGCCTTCGTAGGCGAAGCCCAGATCCGGAGCCGTCACAAGGGCCCGCAACGGCAGACCCTGCTCGGCGGCCATCGCCTCGACTGTGCCGCCCCGGTCGACGACGGGGAGCAGGAGCACCGGCGTGGCACCACCTTCTTGTCGGACCACCTCCGCCGCCTCGAGCATCGAGACGCCCCGGGTCACCGCATCCTCGGTGATCACCACCCTGTCGCCCGGCTCCAGGGCTCCGGCGATGCGACCTCCCCCGCCATGGTCTTTCACCTCCTTGCGCACGCTGAAGCTGCGCAGCTCCCGGCCTCGAGTGGCGGCGATGGCAGCGATCCCAAAGGCCACCGCGTCGGCACCCATCGTGAGCCCGCCAATGGCCGTGACGTCGTCGGGGATCACCTCGAGGGCGGCGTCGGCCACCAGCAACATGCCGTCCGCCCGGCAGGTGGTCTGCTTGGCGTCGATGAACCAGGTGCTCTTCTTCCCGCTCTTGAGGGTGAAGTCTCCTTTGCGGACGCTGAAGCGCAGGAGGTGGGCGACGAGGGCGGCGTGGGCGACGGTCGTCACCCGTGCTCCAGCGGGTCGACGACCAGCGCGAGCGCGAGGGCCAGCGCCACCACCAGGACCGCACCCACCGTGAGGGCGACCCGTCGCCGAACGGACGGGCCCATCGTGGGGTCTTCGATGCCGCGGGCCACCGCGGTGTACTGGGCGTCCGACAGCACGTAGTCCGAGCCGTCGGGGGTGCGGTCGTCGATCGCCAACACCTCGGCGCCGTCCCGGCTCAGGAGGAGCAAGACACGGCCCGCCTCGACGGTGGCGCCCACCCTCCAGACCTCGACTGCACCTCGGTTGCGGGAGACGTAGGTCCCGGCCCCCGGGCGCGGGTCGACTTCGGCCGTCAGCTCGGCGCTGGCGAAGGCGCCACTGGCCGCCTTCACGGCTTCCGTCGCAGTGAGCTCGGGCGGGTCGGCGGCCCAGCCCGCCACTGCGGTGGCGACGGCCACCAGCCCGAGCAAGGTGCAGAGCATCAGCCGAAGCCCCCTCACGGCGAGAACCGCACCTCGGCGTGGCCGGCCACGACCTTCCCGATCGCCATGGCCCGATGGCCCTCGCGGCGCAGGAGGTCGAGGGCGTGATGCTGTTCGTCCGCGGCGACGACCACCACCATCCCGATGCCGAGGTTGAAGACCTTGCGCATCTCGTCGTCACTCACCTCACCGAGCCGCTGGATCTCTCCGAAGATGCGCGGCGATTCCCAGGTGCCCGGGTCGATCACGGCGTCGGCACCGTTCGGTAGGACCCGGGCCAAGTTGCCGGGCAGACCGCCACCGGTGATGTGGGCGATCGCCCGCACGTCGATGTGGCGGAGCAGCGCCGCGATCGCCGGCGCGTAGACGACCGACGGGAGGAGGAGCTCCTCACCGAGGCTGTGGTGGGCCCCCGTCCACGCCGGAGCCTCGAGGCGGCGGCCGGCCCGCTCGAGCAGCACCTTGCGCGCCAACGAGTAGCCGTTGGAGCGCAGGCCGGGCGACGGGAGGCCGATCAAGACATCGCCCGGCCGGACGTGCTCGCCGGTGATCAGACGATCGCGCTCGGCCACGCCCACCGCGAAGCCCACGAGGTCGAACTCACCCGGCTCCATGGCCCCCGGGTGCTCGGCCATCTCGCCGCCGATGAGGGCGCAGCCGGCCTGGCGGCACCCGTGGGCCACGCCCTCCACCAGCTGCTCGATGTGATTCGGATCGAGCTTGCCCACTGCGATGTAGTCGAGGAAGAACAGCGGCTCGGCGCCCTGACAGACGAGGTCGTCCACGCACATGGCCACGAGGTCGACGCCGATCGTGTCGAAGCGATCGAGGGTCTGGGCGATCAGGGCCTTGGTGCCCACGCCGTCAGTGGATGACACCAGGACGGGGTGCTTGTAGCGGTGGTTCGCGAAGGCGAACAGCCCGCCGAAGCCCCCGATGTCGCCGATCACCTCGGGACGAAACGTCGAGCGCACCTTGGACTTGATGCGCTCCACGGCGGCCTCACCGGCCGAGATGCTGACTCCGGCGTCCTCATAGCTCGTGCCCACGCGCCGCCCGCCCTCAGTCGATCACGGTCTGGACGGGAGTGCCCGGAGACCGCACCGGCGGCACTTCGAGCACGTGCTTGCGCAGGGTCACGGGCACCGCCACCGGGTAGACGCCGGTGAAGCAGGCGTCGCAGAAGCCGGCACCAGGGGCACCCGTGGAGGCGATGAGCCGGTCGAGGCTCACGTAGGCGAGGGTGTCGACGTTGAGGTACTCGCGGATCTCGTCCACGGTGAGGTCGGCGGCGAGCAGCTCCGCACGGTCGCCGGTGTCGATGCCGTAGAAGCACGACCACTTCACCGGCGGGGAGGTGATCCGGAGGTGCACCTCGGTGGCACCCGCCTCGCGCAGCATCTTGGTGAGCTGCTTCTGCGTGGTGCCGCGCACGATCGAGTCGTCAACGACGACGATGCGCTTGCCGACCACGTTCTCGCGCAACGGGTTCAGCTTCATGCGCACGGCGCGGGCCCGCAGCTCCTGGCTGGGGGCGATGAAGCTGCGACCGATGTACCGGTTCTTCACCACACCCTGGCCGAACGGGATCCCGCTCCGCCGGGCGAAGCCCTCAGCCGCGGGCACGCCCGATTCGGGCACACCCATCACCATGTCGGCCTCCACCGGCGCCTGGTCGGCAAGCTGCTCACCGATGCGGATGCGGGCCTGGTGGACGCTCTGGTTGTAGAGGCGGGTGTCGGGCCGGGCGAAGTACACGAACTCGAAGAGGCACAGCCGAGGGTCGACCCGCTCGTCGGGGAAGGGCCGCAGCGACCGGGGACCCATGGCGTCGATCACCACCATCTCGCCCGGGTCGAGCTCCCGCACGAAGTGGGCGCCGACGATGTCCAGAGCGGGGCTCTCCGAGGCCAGCACCCAACCGTGATCGAGCTTGCCGAGGCACAGGGGCCGGAAGCCGTTGGGGTCGCGCACGCCGACGACACGGCTTTCGTCCATCACGACGAGGGAGAAGGCCCCCTCTAGCCGCGGCAGGACCTTGGCGAGAACGCGCTCGAGGTCGCGTTCGTCGCTCGCCTCCTCAGGGAGGTGGGCGAGCTCGTTGCCGATGAGCTCCGCGATGAGGTCGGTGTCGCTGGTGACCGTGCCCTGGAGCATCCCCTCCTCCGTCGCCAGCGCCTCGGTGTTGGTGAGGTTGCCGTTGTGGCCGAGGGCGAAGTGGCGGGTGCCGGCGCCCCGGTAGGCGGGCTGGGCGTTGCGCCAGGTCGACGAGCCCGTGGTGGAGTAGCGGCAGTGGCCGATGGCAAGGTGGCCGTCGAGCCCGGCCAGGGTCCGGTCGTCGAACACGGCGGCGACCAGGCCCTGGTCTTTCACGACCGTCACATCGGCGCCATCGCTGACCGCCATGCCCGCCGACTCCTGGCCTCGATGCTGGAGGGCGAAGAGGCCGAGGTAGGTCAGATGGGCAACGGGCTGCCCGGGCGCGTAGATGCCGAAGACACCGCAGGCTTCCTTCGGGCTGTCGTCGAGGGATCGGTCGTCGAGCTCGTCGCCGGCGGGCACGAGGTCAGTCTGCCAGGCCCGTGCCGGGTGGCCGCACAACGGACGCACCGCCACCGCCTTGTCGGCTCGAGCCGGGACCACCTAGTGCGTGGCCCCGGCGTCCATGGCGTGGGGCAGCCGGCCGCGCCACGCCGTCGTGGCGTCATCGAGGCTCACATCGAGCAGGCCGGCCACGGCGATGCGCGCCCCGACGACCCGGCCGAGCTCCGTCAACTGCACACCCGCCGACTGCGCCGAGCGCGCCACTGCAGCGGTGTTCTCGGCCGCCACGCACGCCACCACCCGACTGGGCGACTCCGCGAAGAGCCAGGCGTGATCGGCCACCGGCACGTCCACCTGGCACCCGTGGCCTCGCCCGACGGCCATCTCGGCCAGCGCCACCCCGAGCCCGTCGGCGGTGTCGTGGACGCCGGCGAGGAGTCCTTGGCTGACGAGGTCCCGCACGAGGTGCACCGCGGCGAGGTGGGCGTCGAGGTCAAGATCGGGAGGCGACCCGGCCTGATGACCGCGCTCCCATGCCCAGCGGGAGCCGGACAGCGAACGAGCATCGGGACCGAGCAGGAGGAGGGTGCCCCCCTCGACGAAGCCCACGCCCGGTGGGGGTCGGTCGAGCCGGTCGACCACACCGACCAGGCCCACCACGGGAGTGGGGTCGATGTCGCGACCCCGGCTCTCGTTGTAGAGGCTCACGTTGCCGCCGACGACCGGGATCCCGAAGGCCCGGCAGGCCTCCCCCATCCCGTCGATCGCCTCCGAGAGCTGCCACATGACCTCGGGGTGCTCCGGGTTCCCGAAGTTGAGGCAGTTCACGAGGCCCAGCGGGCGGGCGCCCACGCACGCCAGGTTCATCAGCGCCTCTGCGACCACGAGCGCCGTGCCGCGTCGCGGGTCGAGCGCGCACCAGCGGTGGTTGCCGTCGCACGTGAGCCCGAGGGCACGGCCGGTGTCCACACCGGTGGTCGGGTGCTTGAGGCGCAGCACGGTGGCGTCGCCGCCGGGGCCCTCCACTGTGTTGAGGAACAGCTGGTGGTCGTACTGGCGGAACACCCACGTCGGATCGAGGAGCAGCTCGAGGAGGTCGGCGCCGATGTCCACAGGGGCGGCGAGCTCCGCCTCACGGTCGGCGAGGCGCTCGGCCCGCCCGACCGGCTCCTGCAAGGGCCGGTCGTAGAGCGGCGCGTCCGCATCCAACGAGGCGGCGGGGATGTCACCGAGCACCTCCCCATCGAGGTGGTCGAGGATCCGGAACCGCCCCGTGCCGGTGACGGTGCCGATCACCGAGGCCTTGACCTCCCACTTGGCGCAGATCGCGAGGAGGTCGTCGAGCTTCCCGGGCTCCGTGATGGCCAGCATGCGCTCCTGGCTTTCGCTGATCATGATCTCGAAGGGGGCCATGCCCGCTTCGCGCACGTGCACCTCGGACAGGTAGAGGTCCATGCCCACGCCGCCCTTGGACGAGGTCTCGCTGGCGGCACCCGTGATGCCTGCCGCGCCGAGGTCCTGGATGCCCACGACGAGGCCGGCATCGAGGATCTCGAGGCACGCCTCGATCAGGCGCTTCTCCTCGAACGGATCACCGACCTGCACGCTGGGGCGCTTGTCGTCGTCCGCTCCATCGGCCCCGAACCCGGCCGACGCCAGCACGCTGGCCCCCCCGATGCCGTCTCGGCCGGTGGAGGATCCGAAGAGCACCGCGAGGTTGCCCACACCGGAGGCCCGTGCCAGCACGAGGCGGTCGTGGGGCAGCAATCCCAAGCAGAACACGTTGACGAGCGGGTTGTCCTGATAGGTGGGATCGAACACGGTCTCACCGCCTACGGTCGGGACCCCCACCGAGTTCCCATAGCCGGATACACCGGCGACCACCCCCTCGGCGATCCATCGGCTGCGGGGGTCATCGAGGGGGCCGAACCGCAGGGGATCCATGAGGGCGATCGGGCGCGCTCCAACCGAGAACACGTCACGCAGGATGCCGCCGACCCCGGTAGCAGCCCCTTCATAGGGCTCGATGGCCGACGGGTGGTTGTGGCTCTCGATGCGGAAGGCGGCCGCGATCCCGTCGCCGAGGTCGACGACGCCCGCCCCCTCGCCCGGCCCTACGAGCACCTGGGGCGCCTCGGTGGGAAGACGCCGCAGATGGATCCGAGACGACTTGTAGGAGCAGTGCTCCGACCACATGACCGAGTACATGGCCAGCTCGAGGTGGTTGGGGCGCCGACCGAGGAGGCCCTCGATGGAGTGGGCCTCGTCGTCGGTCAGACCGAGGGCCTGGTGCAGCGATACCTCAGCGTCAAGGTTGGGATCCGAAACCACGCGGGCAGCCTACGCGGCCCCCGCGATCGCCCCAGACCGGGCCAAATGAGCAGCCCCGGCAACCCATCAAATAGGATGGCCGACATGGCCACAAAGCGCACCCGAACACCCATGTCTGATGAGCACAAGGCGGCGCTCGCCGAAGGGCGCAATCAGGGAAGATCCGTGCGCCGATACCTCGAAGCACTTGACGCCCACAAGCCGAAGCGAGGGCGCAAGCGCACGCCGGAATCGATGCAGAAGCGACTCGACCGGATCGACATCGAGCTCGTGTCCGCCGACCCGCTCAAGCGTCTGCAGCTCATCCAGGAGCGCCTGGACCTCAAGGTCGAGCTGGACGCCACGGGCGAGAAGGTCGACCTCACCGGCCTCGAGAAGGAGTTCGTGGCGGCCGCCGCCGCCTACAGCGCTCGCAAGGGGATCTCCTACGCGGCGTGGCGGGAGCTGGGTGTCGAGCCGGCTGTGCTCAAGCGCGCCGGCATCCGGCGCGCCGGCTGAGGATCAGGCCATCGCGGCACCGGCGCTGACCAGGAGCGACCGGAGCAGCACCGCACCATCGGTCGACCCGAGGAGAGCGTGGCACGCCCGCTCCGGGTGGGGCATGAGGCCCACCACGTTGCGCCCCTCGTTGCACACCCCAGCGATGTCATCCACGGACCCGTTCGGGTTGTCCAGGTAGCGCACCACCACCCGCTCCTCCGCTCGCAACAGAGCGAGCGTTGGCGCGTCACAGGTGTAGTTGCCCTCGAAGTGGTTGATCGGGATGCACAACACCTCGCCCACGGCTGCCTCGGCGGTCAGCGCCGAGGCAGTGGTCTCCACTCGGATCTGCGTGGTGGTGCAGAGGAACTTGAGCCCTCGGTTCTTCTGCAGGGCGCCGGGGAGCAAACCGGCTTCGGTGAGCACCTGGAAGCCGTTGCAGATGCCCACGACAGGACCGCCGGCCGCCGCGTGGTCGCGGACCGCGTCCATCACGGGCGAGAACCGGGCGATGGCACCTGGGCGCAGGTAGTCGCCATGGGCGAAGCCGCCGGGAAGGACCACGGCGTCGAACTGCCCCAAGGAGGTGTTGCCGTGCCAGACGAGCTCGGCCTGTCCGCCGAGGCCGTTGATCGCCTCCACCGCATCGAGCTCGCAGTTGGAGCCGGGGAAGGTGACCACGCCGACCCGGGCAGCCATCAGACCGCCTCGACGACCGAGAGCGTGACGTCGGCCGCCTCGATGACCGGGTTGATCAGGAAGCGCTGGCACACCTCGTGGGCGTGGGCGCGGGCGCTCGCCTCGTCGGGTGCGTCCAGCTCGAAGCGGATGGCCTTGCCCACGCGGACCCCGCGGATGCCGTCGAACCCGAGATGCGGGAGCGACCGCTCGATCGTGGCCCCCTGCGGATCAGCGATCCCGGGTCGGAGACGGGTCTCGACCAGCACCGAGAAGAGCATGGGCGCAGCCTAGTAGCGCGGCCCCGCAGCTCCGGCGAGACCACAGGGTGACCGACGGCGAGGCGCCCAGGGACCTTCGACCCTGGGATCGCCGCTCGCCACCGCGCACGGTGATCCCATGCACAACGTCGTGATCATGGGAGCGGGCGGCCGGGACTTCCACGTGTTCAACACGGTGTTCCGGGGTCGTTCTTCGGATCGGGTGGTCGCCTTCACCGCCGCGCAGATCCCCGGCATCGATGACCGCCGCTACCCCGCCTCGCTCGCCGGTGACCACTACCCCGACGGCATCCCGATCCGACCCGAGGAGGAGCTCGAGCAGATCATCCAGGAGCACGACGTTGACGAGGTGATCCTCGCGTACTCGGACCTTTCTTACGACGACGTGATGCATCAGGCGGCCCGTGCCCAGGCCGCTGGGCCCGACTTCCGACTGGTCGGGCCGAAGGCCACCATGTTGCGGTCGTCGAAGCCGGTGATCGCCGTCTGCGCGACCCGCACCGGTTGCGGAAAGAGCCAGACCAGCCGGCGCGTCGGGCAGATCCTGCTCGACGCGGGCCTCAAGGTCGCCCTTGTCCGGCATCCGATGCCGTACGGCGACCTCGAGGCGATGCGCGTCCAGCGGTTCTCGACGCTGGCGGAGATCGACGCCTCGAACCCCACGATCGAAGAGCGCGAGGAGTACGAGGAGCCCGTACGGCTGGGCATGATCATGTATGCGGGGGTCGACTACGAGGACATCCTGCGGGCCGCCGAGGCGGAGGCCGATGTGGTCGTGTGGGACGGCGGCAACAACGACTTTCCGTTCTACGCGCCTGACCTCTTCATCACGGTCGCCGATCCGCTCCGGCCCGGGCACGAGCTGCGCTACCACCCGGGGGAGGTCAACGTCCGGATGGCCGACGTCGTCGTCATCAACAAGGTCGACTCGGCGGAGCCCGACGATGTGGCTCAGGTGATCGCCAACGTCACATCAGTGAACCCCGACGCCGTCATCGTGCGAGCCGCCTCACCGGTGACGCTGGAGCCCGGCCCGTCACTTGCCGGCAAGCGGGTGCTGGTGATCGAAGACGGCCCCACGATCACCCACGGCGGCATGCCCTTCGGTGCGGGCACGGTGGGAGCGCGCCATGCCGGTGCGGTGAACATCGTCGATCCTCGGCCCTTCGCCGTGGGGTCGATCGCAGACACGTTCCGTCGGTTCCCCCACATCGGAGCGGTCCTGCCGGCCATGGGGTACGGCCCCGAGCAGATCCGGGAGCTCACCGAGACGATCGCCGCCTGCGAGTGCGACGTCGTCGTCACCGGCACGCCGTTCGACGTCCGTCACCTCATCGAGATCAAGCAGCCCGTGCGGCACGCGGGCTACACGCTGCAGGAGATCGGCCAGCCCGATCTGGCCACGGTGTTGGCTCCCTACCTGGAGCGGTGGCGCTAGGCCCTCAGGTCACCCCGGGCCAGGCACGGAAGTCGCGGCCGGTGATGCGCTCGTAGGCCTCGATGTACCGACGGCTGGTGGCGTCGACCACGTCACGCGGCAAGGGCGGCGGGGGCGGGCTCTTGTCCCAGTCGAGCGACTCCAGGTAGTCGCGCACCGGCTGCTTGTCGAAGCTGGGCGGCGTGCTACCCGGCCGCCACTCGTCGACCGGCCAGAAGCGGCTGGAGTCGGGCGTCATCACCTCGTCGCACAGCACGAGCTCGCCGTCGACGAGGCCGAGCTCGAACTTGGTGTCGGCGATGATGATGCCGCGCTCTCGCGCCAGCGCGGCACCCCGCGTGTACAGCTCGAGAGAGAGGTCTCTCGCGAGGTACGCAAGGTCGTCGCCCACGAGCTCCACCGCACGGGTGAAGGAGATGTTCTCGTCGTGGACATCGCTCTTGGTCGACGGCGTGAACACCGGGGCTGGGAGCTGGTCGCTCTCCCGCAGACCGGTCGGAAGGGCCTGGCCGTGCATCGTGCCGCTCGCCTTGTACTCCTTCCAGGCCGACCCAGACAGGTAGCCGCGCACGATGCACTCGATCGGGAGCATCTCGGCCTTGCGGCAGAGCATGATCCGACCGGCCAGGTCGGGGTCGGCCGCGGCCACGCCCTCCGGCAGGTCGGCCAGATCCGTGGACACGAGATGGCTCCCCGCGAGGTCCCGCAGGGCTTCGAACCAGAAGGCCGAGATGGCGGTGAGGACCCGGCCCTTGTGGAGGATCGGCTCGGCGAGCACGACATCGAAGGCGGAGAGGCGGTCGGAGGTGACCATCAACAGCTGGTCGTCGCCGACCGCGTAGATGTCCCGGACCTTCCCGGAGTAGAGGTGGGGCAGCGGTAGTGTCACGAGCCTGAAGATAGCGGTCTACAAGATCGGTTCGGGCCGGTAGGCGGCGGCCTCCGGGTAGTGGTCGACCACCTCGGCGACCTGGTGCACGAAGGCGGCCACCTGGGCTTCGGCCGTGCCCACGAAGCTCAGCGGGTCGCCGACCAGCGCCTCGAGGGCGGGCCGATCGATCGGCAGGCGGGTGTCTCGTGCCAGCCGATCGAGCAGGTCGTTGGTCGGCTCGCCCTGCTCGCGCATGGCCAAGGCGACAGCGACCGCGTGCTCCTTGATGATCTCGTGGGCCACCTCCCGTCCGACGCCGGCTCGCACCGCCCCCATGAGCACCTTCGTGGTGGTGAGGAAGGGCAGGTAGCGCTCAAGCTCACGCGCCACCACGGCGGGGTAGGCGCCGAAGTCGGCCAGGACGACGAGGGTCGTCTGGAACAGGCCGTCGGCGGCCAGGAAGGCGTCGGGCAGCGCCACCCGGCGCACCACCGAGCACGACACGTCGCCCTCGTTCCACTGATCGCCGGCCAGCTCACCGACCATCGACAGGTACCCGCGCAGCACGACGATCAGGCCGTTGATGCGCTCGCACGATCGGCTGTTCATCTTGTGGGGCATCGCCGACGAGCCCACCTGGCCTGGCTGGAAGCCCTCGGTGGCCAGCTCGAGGCCCGCCATCAGCCGGATGGTGGTGGCCAGGCTGGCCGGACCGGCCGCGGCCTGCACCAGCGCGGCCACCACGTCGAGGTCGAGCGACCGCGGGTACACCTGGCCCACGTTGGTGAGCGTGGTGGTGAACCCCAGGTGGCGGGCCACCGCGAGCTCGAGCGCGTCGACGCGCTCGGCGGACCCGAGCAGGTCGAGCATGTCCTGCTGCGTGCCCACGGGCCCCTTGATGCCACGCAGGGGGTAGCGGGCCAGCAGCTCCTCGACCCGCCGCAACGCCTGGAGGAGCTCCTCGCCGGCATTGGCGAACCGCTTGCCCATGGTGGTGGCCTGGGCCGCCACGTTGTGGCTGCGACCGGTCATCACCAGCGTGGTGTGCTCAGCCGCCCGTTCCGCCAACCGGGCCAGCGTCGTCACCATCCGGTCTCGGACGAGGGCGAGGGCCGCACGCACCTGCAGCTGCTCGACGTTTTCGGTGAGGTCCCGCGAGGTCATCCCGGCGTGGATCCGCTCGTGGCCAGCCACGGCCGAGAACTCCTCGATGCGCGCCTTCACGTCGTGGCGGGTCACCCGCTCTCGCGCCTCGATGCTCGCCAGGTCGACCTTGTCGATCACGGCCACGTGATCGTCGATCACCTCCAGGGACAGATCGACGCCGAGATCTCGCTGGGCTCGCATCACCGCGACCCACAGCTCCCGCTCGAGCACCACCTTGTGCTCCCGTGACCAGAGGTCGATCATCGGGCCGCTGGCGTAGCGCTCGGCCAGCACGTTGGGCAGGTGCGCACCAGGCATGACCCGCAGTCTCCCACCTCGAACCCGCCCGTCGGGAACCGATGGGCCATTCGGCTCAGAAGCGGGCAGCGCACTCAAGCGACCTTCCGAGGGGACCGTTATCAACGGCAGAGCCGGTGCACACGGTGTGCGCCGAGGAGGCGATATGTCCGAAAGCTGCAGCAAGCACCCCCATGAGAAAGGGGTCGACCTGTGTCGGCGCTGCGGAGGATCCTGGTGCGGCAGCTGCCTTGTGTACGTGTTCGGGCCGAAGAAGGCGCCGTACTGCATGAGCTGCGCGATGGTGGCGGGCGGCGTGCGCAGCTCGTCGACCTTCCCGGCGCTGCCCCGCAAGGAGCGCAAGGCACGGATGCGGGCGCAGCAGGCCGAGGCCAAGGCGGCGCTGGACGCGGCTCGCGAGGCCGAGCTCCTCCCCGATGTGGAGCCGGTGTTGGGCGATGGCCCGGTCGAGACGGACTGGGCCTCACCCTGGTGGGAGGACCGCCAGCCCACGATGGCCGACTAGAGCCCCCGACCCGCCAGGTCGTTCCTATCCGGCGATCTCGGCACGGTGGGCGGCCAGCCGATCGGCCAGACCGCTGTCGCTGATGGCCAGCATCTGCACGACCAGCAGCCCCGCGTTCTGGGCCCCATCGACCGCGACCGTCGCCACTGGGATCCCCTTGGGCATCTGCACCGTGGCGTAGAGGGCGTCAACGCCGTTCAGTGCACCACCCGACAGGGGCACGCCGACGACGGGCAGGGTGGTGTGGGCGGCGACCGCGCCGGCGAGGTGGGCGGCCATCCCGGCCCCGCAGACGAAGGCGCTGTACCCCGCCTCCCGGGCGGTCGAGGCCAGCTCGGCCACCTTGGCCGGTGTCCGATGGGCGGAGAGCACCCGCACGTCCACCTCGATCCCGAAGCGCTCCAGGGCATCGACTGCGGGCTGCATCTTGTCCCGGTCGTTGGGTGAACCCATCAAGACGGCGACCTTGTACGTCATGCGAAGACCTCACTGGCGATGTCGGTGCGATGGAACGAACCCGGCCACCGAAGATGGCCGAGCGCTTCGTAGGCGCGAGCTCGGGCGATGGGCAAGTCGGGCCCACGGCCGACGATCTCGAGCACCCGGCCCCCGGCGGTGACGAGGTGCCCATCCTGGTTGCGCGCCACGCCCGCGCAGAACACCGCTACGCCGTCGACCTGCCGGGCGCGCGCAAGGCCCTCGATCACGTCACCCGACCGCACGGAGGTGGGGTAGCCCTCGGCCGCCGCCACCACCAGCACGGCGGCGTCGTCCGCGTACGTGGGCCGTTGGTGCAGCGCCCCGGAAGCAGCGGCGGCCAGCAGCTCCGCGAGATCCGAGGTGAGGCGCAGGAGCACGACCTGGCTGTCGGGGTCCCCGAAGCGGATGTTGAACTCCACCAGCTTCGGTCCGTCGGGTGTGAGCATCAGGCCCGCGTAGAGCACGCCCCGGTAGTCGATGCCGCGCCGCCGGAGCTCCTCGAGGGTGGGCTGCACGAACTCCGCCACGACGGCGTCGCCGAACCCGTCCTCGAGCCACGGCAGGGGCGAGTAGGCGCCCATCCCACCGGTGTTGGGCCCGGTGTCGCCGTCGCCCACCCGCTTGAAGTCCTGGGCCGGAGCCAGCGCGACGGCTCGAGTGCCGTCGCACACCGCGAACACGGACACCTCGGGCCCGATCATGCCCTCCTCGATGATCACGGTGCGCCCGGCGTCGCCGAAGGTGGAGCCGGAGAGCTTGGCCCGTACGTCCGCTTCGGCCTCCGCGAGGTGCGGGGTCACCAACACCCCCTTGCCGGCGGCCAGCCCGTCGGTCTTCACGACCCACGGCGACGGCAGAGACCGCAAGAACTCGAGGGCGGGCGCGACCGCGGTGAACGTGCCATGGCGGGCGGTGGGCACCCTGGCCGCCGCGACCAGGTCCTTCATGTAGGCCTTCGAACCCTCCACCTGAGCCCC
>Ga0062380_10000040_pt1 | contig 14965 bp, 9 predicted proteins | sample DOMMetBare3Fresh_2_FD_59485 | JGI IMG/M metagenome (GOLD analysis project Ga0062380, IMG submission 59485) | Wetland sediment microbial communities from St. Louis River estuary, USA, under dissolved organic matter induced mercury methylation -... | ecosystem: Environmental > Aquatic > Freshwater... | reverse complement strand
TGAAATTCTGCAAAGTATGGAAAATGATAAAATAATAATGTTTCGAAACAGGCTGGTAAAACTGCACAGGCATCTTGGCAAGCAGGCCAAAAGACTTAAATTAAATTGCTACCGGCTTTATGATCATGATTTACCTGAGTTCCCGTTCTGCATAGAATTTTACGGAGATAAACTCTATGTGGCAGAATACAAACGCCGGCATGGATTGACAGATGAACAGCATGACGACTGGCTGCAACAATGCTTGCAGGTATTAACTGAAGTATTACAGACAGAACCCTCCCATATTTATTTAAAACTGCGGCAGCGAAAACCCGGCAGGCTTGGACAATATCAAAAATTGGAAAGCAGTAAGCAGGAATTTATTGTTCAAGAAAACAGTTTAAAATTCTATATAAATCTTACTGATTATCTTGACACGGGTTTGTTTCTTGATCACCGTGTTACCCGGGAGAAAGTAAGGGCGGAGACTAAGAATAAAAAAGTATTGAACCTTTTTGCCTATACCGGATCGTTTTCTGTGTACGCAGCAGCAGGTGGTGCAGAAAAAGTTATTACTGTTGATCTTTCTAAAACTTATTTGCAATGGGCAGAGAGAAATATGAAACTGAATGATTTTACTGATGAAAATAAATACTCCTTTATTCATGCTGATGTAAAACAATACTTAACCAAACCGGAAGATGCAAGTTTTGACATGATTATCATGGACCCTCCCACTTTCAGCAACAGTAAAAGAATGAATGATTTCCTGGATGTTCAAAAAGACCATGTATTTCTGATAAACGAATGCCTGCGGATTTTAAAGCCCGGAGGTGTACTTTACTTCAGTACTAACTTTAAACAGTTTATTCTTGACAAGGAAAAAATAAGATCTTCTTCAATAAATGATATTACAAAACAAACTACGCCTTTTGATTTTGAAGGAAAGCTTTTCCGTTTATGCTTCAGAATAGAGAAATAAAAAAGCGTCCCGGAAAATCAGGACGCTTTATTTTATTGATAAATTATTTTCAATACAGAAAATTCAATGCTGTTCTATCATTAGTATTAAAAGGACGGTTAGTTGTACTGCTCAGGCAAGAAAGCATCCAGCTTCCTGCATCAGGTCCGGAAGGAGTGCCCGGAATAAGTATAGCACCAACAGTAGAAGCACCTTCATTGCTTGGTGAACCACCACAGCTATAACTTCTGTCCATGTAATCAGTATGACGCATACCGATACAATGACCAGTTTCATGAGCAATAACAGTAGTAACAAACCCTAAACTGTAATTTTGATATTGCTTGTTAAATTTTACTTCATTATAGGGATTACCTCCACTTGGAAAACCAGCTGAAGCTATATACGATCCACCATTAACTATTCTGATATTGATATTTCCGTTACTTGCAACTCTTGACATAGTTATCTGAAGATTTTCTGCATTGTAGCGGGCAATTGCTGCATCAATACCAGCAGAAACATTTGCATTTACATTTCCGCTGCTGCTGATTGTAATATTTCTTGGCAACCCGGTTACGAGATTTGTTGTATGGTACTGCTCCGTGTTAGCAATACGTAAAAGATTCCCACCCGGTTTTGAATTCAGGTATTCATCAGTAAGAATAATATCTCCTTCTACAAGGTAACCTTCTTCAACTTTTTGAACATTGGTAGTGCCAAATCCATGATCATAGATTTTAGCCAATGTTGCTTGAGAGATTTCTTCCTGTGCAACGGATTGCTTTATATCCTTCTTACAGGAAGTAACAGCAAAACCTGCAATCATCAAAATAGCAAAAGTTTTCATCATGTGTTTCATGTGGTTTAGTTTGATTTGTGAGTAAATATGAATTTGAGATAATTTTGAAAGGCAAAAGATAGAATTATTTTTTCAAAATATTCAATCCCATTTTAAACATTCTTTTACCAATTAAACCGTTTTCGATAATTCCCCAAGTGGATTTACGATTCTTTTAAAAGCCATTTAAATCAATATTTTTGAATGTTATGAGAACCCACATATTGTTTTTATATAACCCCATACCCATTCGCAAGTTTTTTGTAATGATAGGTCTGCTTTTCTCTATAACATCATTTGCCCAATCACCAGGCTTGTATAATAAACTATCGCCCAACCTGCTAACCAAACTTAATAAATTGGAAGCTGGCAAAAAGGTAAATCTCGTAATTACAATAAATGGAACTGAAATCCCTTCGATTTTGAAACAATATGTTCCAACTTCAAAAAAAATACATTCAATAGCAAGCATTTCTTTTTTTGAATTAAATGTTTCAGCAAATGAACTCAATTCACTTTTAAAATCCTGCCCGGAAATTGTTTTTGTGGAAGACGGTACAAGAAAACCTAAGGAAGAATTACAGGTTCAAAATCTTGATTTAAGTCTTAACAAAATCAATATGGTTCACCGATACTTTCCTCAATGGAATGGCAATGGTGTCACAATTTCAATAAAAGAAAACAAACCTGATACAACCGATATTGACTTCAAGGGCAGATTTCTTTCAACAAATCTTTCCTCCGTTACTGTAAGTACTCATGCTTCAATAATGGCAACCATGATTTCCGGGGCAGGTAATAGCTGGCATCTTGGCAAAGGAGCTGCGTGGGGCAGTCGAATAAGCTCATCAGATTTTTCTTCACTTTTGCCTGATGATGCTGCATCCTACCAGCAGTATGCTATATCTGTACAAAATCATTCATACGGTGTAGGAATAGAAAATTATTACGGTTCAGACGCGGCAGCTTATGATGCTTCTGCAATTTCTAATCCATCACTTCTGCATATTTTTTCATCTGGCAACTCCGGGACTTCAACAAGTAGTAATGGTATATATACGGGCATAGCTGGCTTAGCTAATCTTACCGGTAGTTTTAAAATGGCAAAAAATATTCTTACAGTTGGCGCAACAGATTCATTTAATGTGATTGCAAACCTAAGTTCAAAAGGACCAGCCTATGATGGCCGTGTAAAACCTGAGTTAGTAGCTTTTGGAGAAGATGGAAGTTCTGGTGCCGCAGCTCTTGTTTCAGGAGTTTCATTGCTATTGCAACAACAGTATAAGCAATTGAATGGCGTATTACCTGCCAATTCATTGGTAAAAGCAATTTTATTAAACAGTGCAGATGATGCAGGAAATGCAGGAATAGATTATAGCAGTGGATACGGAAGCCTTCATGCATTAAATGCAATTAAAACATTTCAGGCTGGCCGGTTTATCAGTGGATCAGTAGCAAATTCCGGCATTCAAACTTTTTCAATTTCAATTCCGTCAGGAATAAAAAAAGTAAAGGCCACTTTAGTGTGGACTGATCCACCAGCTACTCCAAATGCATCGAAAGCATTGGTAAATGATCTAGATATGGAATTGATAAATACAGGTACCGGAGAAACCTGGAAACCATGGGTATTGAATAGCTTTCCACATATTGATTCTTTAAAATTACCTGCTACCAGGAAAAGAGACAGCCTTAATAATACAGAACAAATTACTATTGATAACCCTCTCGCAGGTAATTACCAGATAAAAGTGATTGGTTATAATGTTGCCGGTTCTTCACAAAACTTTCATATTGCTTATCAATTTGATTCTATTGACATTTTCGATTGGAATTATCCAACGAGGAATGATTTTATTTTTTCTGCAAACAGGAATACAATAAGATGGTCATCTTCATTTAATACAGGAACCGGTGTTTTAGAGTATACAACAGATTATGGTGCAAACTGGCAATTAATTAATAATTCAATTAACCTGTCTGCCGGATTTTACCAATGGCCGGCGCCTTCAATAATAAAAGAAGCCATGTTCAGGATGTCAGTAGGCACCATTCAGTTTTTATCTGATACGTTTACAATCTCTCAACGTACAATTACGGGTGTGGGATTTAACTGCCCTGATTCTTTTCTTATTTACTGGAATAAATTGCAGAGCACAAACACTTATAAGATTTATAAATTAGGAGATAAATTTCTTCAACCATTGATTTCAACAACGGATAGTTTTGTAGTGTTGGTTAAAAATTTAAACCCTTCCCTGCACTATGCACTTGCTCCTGTAATTGGAAATTCAGAGGGAATGAAAAGTTATACATTCAATTATACTACCCAGGGTGTTGAATGCTATATCCGGGCTTTTCTTGCTTCTTTACAAAATAATACAGCGGAACTTCTCTTGTCGCTTGGAACATTATATAATATCAATAAGGTTATTTTGGAAAAATATGATGGCAAAAACTTTGTGTCAATTCAAGAGTTAAATGCTTTCAGTAATCTTCAGATAAATTTTACAGATGCATCATTGAAAAAAGGATTAAATATTTATCGCGTAAAACTTGAACTAACGGGAGGAAAAACAATATACTCGTCAGCTGAAACAATTTATTATTTTTCCGGCTCAGACTTTATTGTTTTTCCAAACCCGGTCAGGCAAAATCAGCCACTGAGTATTCTGACAGATGATTCTTTTATACCCGTAACACTGCAAGTAATGAATATCTATGGGCAAAAATTATTTGAACTTACAATAAATGATTATCTGAAAATAATGCAACCCGGAAAACTGAGTAAAGGAATTTATTTATTCCGCTTTCTGAAAGAAGGTGAAAAAGAAAGAATAATAAAAGTGTTTATTCAATAACCTGATATGCAGAAAATCTTTACACTTATTTTGAAGCAGCATTAATTAATTCTTCTGAAAAAACTTTTCCGGGGTATTGTTCCAGGGCTTTTTCCAAACAATCCATCGCAGCATTAATATCGTCAAGTTTTAAAACATAGGCAAGCCTTACTTCATTTTTACCCAATCCTTCTGTACCATAAAAACCGGTAGCCGGCGCCAGCATAACCGTTTGATTATTGTAAGAAAAATCCTCTAATAACCATTGGCAAAATTTATCTGAATCATCAATAGGAAGTTTTGCAATAGCATAAAAAGCACCTCCGGGCATTGGACAAAATACACCGGGAATACTATTTAATCTTTTTACCAATAAATTTCTTCTGGCTAAGTATTCAGCTTTTGGAGCTTCAAAATATGAATCGGGAAGATCAACCGCCGCTTCACCCATTATTTGCGCCAGGCCGGGAGGAGAAAGTCTTGCCTGTGCAAATTTCATGGCCGTATCATAAACCATTTTATTTTTTGTAACAAATGCTCCCAATCTTGCTCCGCAGGCACTGTATCTTTTTGAAATAGTATCCATCAGTACAACATGCTGTTCCAATCCCCCAAGATGCATAGCACTTACATAGTCACCACTGTAACAAAATTCACGATAAGCCTCATCGCTGAAAAAAAAGAGATTGTATTTAATACAAATTTCTTTTAATGCTTCCATCTCTTTCCTGCTGTATAAATATCCTGTCGGGTTATTGGGGCTGCAAATGATAATTGCTTTTGTCTTTGAAGTAATTACTTTTTCAAAATCTGGAATGGGTGGTAACGCAAAACCAGTTTCTATTTTTGAAGTAATTGGGACCACTTTTACTCCAGCAGCACAAGCGAAGCCATTATAATTTGCATAAAATGGTTCAGGAATTATTACTTCATCGCCCGGGTTAAGACAGCAAAAGAAACCAAACATAATTGCTTCGCTTCCACCTGTAGTAATAATTATCTGGTTTGGTGTTACATCAATTCCAACCTTTTTATAATACTTCACTAATTTCTTCCTGTAGCTTTCATTGCCGGCACTATGACTGTACTCCAATACTTTAATGTCAGCTTTTCTTACAGCATCCAGTATCGCTGGCGGTGTTTCTATATCCGGTTGGCCGATATTCAAATGAAATACATGAATACCTTTTTTCTTTGCAGCTTCGGCATAAGGCACCAGTTTACGAATTGGTGATGCCGGCATTTGCTCACCTCTTGTAGAAATATTTAGCATAGTCAAAGTTAATTATCTAAAACAATGAAAATAGTATTCTCCAAAAAAACAACCCCGCATTTTTAATGCGGGGTATATTATAAATAATTAAGATAAATTTATTTGCTGCCTGCTGCTACTACTTCGCCGACAATGTTCAATGTTTTTCTTTCTTCAATACCGGCAAGTTTAATATAGACTTCTTTTGTAAAAGCTCCTACATTAGCAGCACTGTATTGTACTTTTATTTTTGCAGTTTTACCCGGTGCAATTGGCTCTTTTGGATATTCCGGTACCGTACAACCACAACTGGCTGATGCGCTTTCAATCACCAATGGCTTTGAAGAACTATTAGAAATTTCAAAAAAACATACGGCTGGTATGTTCTGCTTGATTTTTCCAAAATCATGTTTTTCTTCATTGAATTTGGCAACATCAGAAACTTTAATAGTTGCAGGAGGGGCTACCTGGGCCATAGCTGCTGCACTAATAACAAATGCAGAGGCGAGTAATAAAAATTTTTTCATGATTGCTTATTTATTTTTTTGTTTTAATAATTGAATGGATGCATTTCCGGGAGCTGGCCCTTCTGGTGCTTTCCATACAGTACCTTTTATATTGAGTTGTTTTGACAGATTTTGGTTGTAAGTAAGTGTAATATATTTTTCAAAACTACCTTCAGCAGCCGCATTATAACCTACTTTTATTTTTGTAGTACCGCCTGGTGCTATTGGCTCTCTGCTCCATTCCGGTGTTGTACATCCGCAACTGGTTTGAACATTCGAAATGACCATCGGATCTTTACCATTATTCATTACTTCAAAATAATGATAGACAGGTTTTCCCTGAGGAATTTGTCCAAAATTAAAAACTGTTTCTTTTAATACAATATCTTCCTGAACCGGAAGTGCGGGTTGTGCATTGCCTTGAGTTAATATGAATGCACCAAGTAAGAGGGCAAAGATTTTTTTCATTTCATTTTTGACTTTACGGACTCCAAATTTAAGACATTGCTTTCAATTAACATAGCACCGTACCCAGGATATTCAGGTTTTTTTAACACAAGCAAAACCAGGGGGTGATTCCTATATCTTTGTTTAATGGAAAATACCACTGCTTCCATACTTGCCAGAGAAAAATTATCATTCGAAAATTTCCGAAACGAAGTTTTAAGTGACTATAAAATTGCTACCATCAGCCGGGAAGCCAGCCTTTTGGGAAGAAAAGAGGTTTTAACAGGCAAGGCTAAATTTGGAATATTTGGTGACGGTAAGGAACTAGCCCAGGTGGCGATGGCAAAATTCTTTCAACCGGGAGATTTCCGCAGCGGTTATTACCGGGATCAAACTTTTCATTTTGCCATTGGCCAATCCACCGTAAGACAGTTTTTTGCGCAATTATACGCAGACCCGAATTTGAATAACGACCCCAACAGCGGGGGCCGGCAAATGGTTTCCCATTTTTGTACTCCGCTCACAGATGAAAAAGGAGACTGGCTTGACCTGGTAAACAGAAAAAATATTTCTGCAGATGTAGCTCCTACTGCAGGGCAAATGCCCCGGTCACTGGGTCTTGCTTTTGCTTCAAAAAGTTTCAGAAATATTAAACAACTCAAATCATTTCCGCATCTTTCAGATAATGGCAATGAAGTATGTTTTGTAACAATTGGTGACGCAGCAACATCAGAAGGTCATTTTTGGGAAACTATAAATGCGGCAGGTGTACTCCAGGTTCCGCTTGCTGTTTTTATCTGGGACGACGGGTATGGAATTTCAGTTCCAAAAAATTTACAAACTATTAAAGGATCAGTTTCTGAAGCATTGAGCGGCATTCAGAAAAATGATGATTCAAACGGATTTAATATTTATAAAGTAAAAGGCTGGGATTATGCCGGCATGTGCGAAGCATTTGAAGAAGGTATAAGAATTGCAAGGCAACAACATATTCCTGTGCTTTTTCATGTGGAAGAAATGACACAACCACAGGGCCACTCCACATCGGGTAGTCATGAACGGTATAAAACATCGGAGAGATTGGAATGGGAAAGACAGTGGGACGGATTAATCAAAATGCGGGAATGGATGCTGGCAAACACACTTGCTACTGCTGAAGAAATTGAAAACCTGGATGTGGAGGCCAAAAAATTTGTACGCGATGAAAAAACAAAAGCATGGGATGACTATCATCGTCCAATAATAAAACAAGTAAGCAGATCAGTCGATTTAATTAAAGCATTGGCAAGTGCGTTACCAGAAAAATCTTCTGCACTGGAAAAACTGGCTCTTGATTTGACAGCTAACCGGGAACCATTGCGCAGAGATGTAATGAAAACTTTGTATGATGCAATGAATTTAAGTCTTAATAACGATGCCTCGTTCTGGATAAAAGATTATTACAATGATTTATTAAATGAAAGCAAACAGCTTTTTAATTCTCATTTATATAACGAAGGAAACAAATGCGCTTTAAACATAAAAGAAGTAACAGCTGAGTTTGCAAAAGATGCACCCATGATTAATGGTTTTGAAATTTTAAATAAATACTTTGATGCCCTTTTTGCCAGCAATCCATTCGTAATTGCTTTTGGAGAAGACCTCGGATTTATTGGCGATGTTAACCAGGGCTTCAGTGGTTTGCAGGCAAAACACGGAGAACATAGAATTTTTGATACCGGCATTCGTGAACAAACCATTATGGGGCAGGGTGTGGGACTTGCATTAAGAGGCTTGCGTCCAATAGCAGAAATTCAATACCTGGATTATTTATTATTCGGATTGCAAACACTCAGTGATGATGCTGCCACGACACACTACAGAACAAAAGGCCAGCAAAGCTGCCCGTTAATTGTAAGAACAAGAGGTCATAGGTTGGAAGGTATCTGGCATAGCGGCTCACCAATGGGAATGGTGATAAACTCTTTGCGCGGAATGTATGTATGTGTACCCAGGAATATGACTCAGGCTGTGGGAATGTATAATACACTTTTGCAAAGTAATGACCCGGCCATCGTCATTGAATGTTTGAATGGATACAGGCTGAAAGAAAAACAAATTTCCAATTTGCTGGAGTTTACTGTACCATTAGGTATTCCTGAAATAATAAAAGAAGGAAATGATATTACGGTTGTTTCTTATGGTTCTACACTGCGTATTGTTCAGGAAGCTGCCGGTTCACTTCAACAATCAGGTATCAGTTGCGAAATAGTGGATGTACAAACCCTTTTGCCATTCGATATTCATCATAAAATTTTAGAATCACTTAAAAAAACTAACCGCATTGTATTTGTGGATGAAGATGTGCCGGGTGGTGCAGCTGCCTTTATGTTTAATAAAGTAATGGAAGAACAGGGAGGATACAAATATTTAGATGTTGCCCCCAGGACAATTACAGGAAAAGAACACCGTCCTCCTTATGGCAGTGATGGTGATTATTTCAGCAAACCCAATGCTGAAGAAATAGAATCAGTAATCAAATCAATGATGCAGGAATAAAATTCAATCAATTTTTACAATGAAATTAGTTATTTACCAGGTTGATGCATTTACAAATAAATTATTTGGAGGTAATCCGGCTGCTGTTATTCCATTGGAAAAATGGCTGGATGATAATCTTATGCAAAATATAGCGATGGAAAACAATGTAAGTGAAACCGTTTTTTTTGTTCCATCATCACAAGCTGGTATAAATTATGATATCAGGTGGTTTACCCCGGCTTTGGAAATAAATCTTTGCGGACATGCTACACTGGCAGCATCATATATCATTTTCAATTTTCTGAATTTCAGAGAATTTAATTTGAATTTTCATTCTAAAAGTGGGAAACTGTCAATTGAAAAAAGAGCTGATGTTTATGTCATGGATTTCCCATCCTGGAAACCAGAACGCTTCAATGATTATGCTCCGGAATTATTAAAAGCTCTCAGGATAAATGAAGTAGTGGGTGTATATAAAAACCGTGATGTACTTATTGAACTGCAGAATGAAAAGGCAGTTGCTGCCTGCAATCCTGATTTTAGTTTATTAAAAACGCTTGGCGATAAAGTTATAATCACTGCCCCGGGTACAAATGGAATTGATTTTGTATCCCGGTTTTTTGCACCTTCCGCCGGCATTGATGAAGATCCGGTAACTGGTTCCGCCCATTCCCAACTCATTCCTTTCTGGGCGGAAAAATTGAATAAGAAAAAAATGCTGGCAAAACAAATTTCTCAACGTGGTGGCGAATTAGAATGTAAGTGGTGGGGCGACAGGGTAACGATGGCAGGGCAATGTGTGTTTTATATGAAAGGGGAGATTACAATTGGCGATGAGCAGTGAGCAAACGCTTAATACATCAGGTATAATTTTTATTACAGTTCAGAATTTATAAAACTCTTTCATCTTAGTTAAAAAAACATCTTTCTTTCTACGACTTACTTCCAGTTCTTTACCATTGGCAAGAATTACTGACCCACCCTCACCACGAAGATATTCCTTTACATGAAGCAGGTTAACAAGAATAGATTTGTGAATTCGCACAAAGCTTGCATCTTCCAGTAATTTTTCATATTCATGCATAGGTTTCGAAGTGCAAATCATCGGTTTAGTGTAGAAATATAAATTGGTATAGTTACCCGAAGATTCAGCATACAATATTTCATCGAGTTCTATCACCTGGAACCCTTTTACAGATGGAATGCACAGTTTCATTTTCTGCGGTGAATGTTTTAGCTGTACATTATGAAGAAAAGTTTCAATGTTTTTACTGCCTGCTTTCTCTGCTATCCTTTTTCTTGCCCTGTTTACTGCATCCACCAGCAGATTATCTTCCACCGGTTTCAGCAGGTAGTCAATAGCGCTGAAATGAAAAGCTTCTATCATGAAATGATTATGAGCTGTAACAAATATTACTTCGAAATGAAATTCCTTTAATTCTTTTAACAGATCAAATCCGTTTTTCACCGGCATGGCGATATCAAGAAAAATAAGATCAGGGTCTGTACTTTTGATTATTCCAATTGCTTCATCGGCATTTGTACAACTGCCAATCACGTTTACTTCCGGGCAATTTATCTGTAATAATTTTTGCATGGAACTAATTCCACGGGGCTCATCATCTATCAGTATTGTTTTTAAAGAAGTCATAGCTAAGATTCACTGGTTTTAATGGTTAAATGAAGAGTGACAATTGTTCCTGTTTCTCCGTTTAAATGTAAACCCGATTTATCTTTGATGTGTACAGTACTTTGTAAATTGTATTTTTCATTTAAAACATGTATCCGTTGTTTGATATTGGAAATGCCCACTGATTGATAATTGAGTTGTGGTTCTTTATTTTTTAAAGAAGCTTCAATGCCGACACCATCATCCTCCACAATGCAGATCAATTCATGGTTTTTTCTTTTAAATTGAATACTGACATGCATTTCTTTACCCGGTGAAGCGCCATGCCAAATGGCATTTTCAATAAACGGTTGAATCAACATAGGCGGTAAAAGAATTTCATTCGGTTGTAAATTTTCATCAACATCAAAAGTATACCTGAAATTATTTTTGCGGATCTGTTCCATTTCAAGATAGCGTTGCAGATAATCGATAGTATCTTCCAGACTGACAAAAGGCTTTGACGAATGACTGAGTGTGATCCGGATCAGTCTTGCAAACTTGCTGAGATAAAGAGATGCCTGTTCATTTTCATTATTCAGGATCATTTCCCGAATGCTGTTCAAACAATTAAAAATAAAATGAGGATTCATTTGCGAATGCAGTGCCTTCATTTCTGTTTGTGCTAGCTGTTTATCAATATTAGCTTTCTGTTTTACCTGGTTTATCCTGCTTCGATACAGAAAATATAATCCACCGGCAAGAATAAATCCAACGATTGTGATAAACCAGCCAGTTTTCCAGAATGGGGGAGCAATAATAAACAGGAATTCACTGGTTTTTTCTATTCCTGACTTTGTGGTAGCTTTTATTTTAATTGAATATTTCCCGGCTGGTAAACCTGTTAATGTAATGTTTCGTTGTGTATTCAGGCTTACCCACGGCTGATCATCTTTAAGTCTGTAAGCAAATATATAATCGTTGCCTGATTCAAAATCAATGACGCTGAAATGGATCTCAAGATTATTTTCTTTCGACTTTAATCTTAAATTTTCTTCAGGTTGAAACAAGATGCGGTTACTGTTTATTTTTAAATTTTCAATTAACAATCCACTTACAGGATCTGTTACCGCACCGGTTTGAATTGGAAATTTTACAATATCATTTTTACACAACAGGTAAAAGTAACCAGCGGACTGATCATAATACATGTTACGGGTTGTCGGTTTATGCAAAGGCAAGCCATCATAGCGATCAAACACTATGGATTGTTTCGATCTGATATTAAACCGTGCCAGCATGGATCTGCCGGCTATCCAAAGTATGTCATTTACTATTGGACTAAAACTTTCAAATTCGTAAAATGGCAAACCATCATTGGTTGTGTATGCAATAAATTTTTTTCCCTTTATACGGTATTCCAGCAGTCCATTTTCTTCATTATGCAACCATAACGAGCCATATTCATCTGCAACAAACATGAGGATATCATCATTAAATTTTTTTGCACCCCCATAAACGGTGATCAGCGTATCGAATATTTTTTTCTGATTGTTCCACCTTGTTAAAGCATGTCCACCGATCCATACATCGCTATAAGCATCATACGCTAAATTTTTTATTTGCAGAAAAGGAAGATATGGATCTGTTTTGAGAGTAAAATATGAAAAGTTTCGTTTGGCAATATCGTAATATCCTGAAATTCCATTCTGGGTATAAGTAAACCAGGCTTCGCCGTTTTTATTGGAAGGATGTAACATAATTTGCTCTGCTTTATCCGGGTTTAGATGTACTGTAAGAGGTACTTCTCCATATTGGTATGATTTAGTATCAAACCAAATTATCCCGTTATTTGTTCCCAGCCACAAAGTATCCGGGTGATACATTTGAATGGAATAGATCTCGTTCCATTTATGATCTCCATTAAAAAAATTGAATGCCTTTTGTATTTTCATGGTAGAAGTATCCATGATAATAAGCCCGCTGTTTCTTGAATAACGTGTGACATAAAGTTTTTCCCTGTATCTGTAAACACCCGTAAAGAAACCAACTGACCTGTCATTGAGCATTGAATCATCGAAAGAATAAGTTGTTAAAAATGTTTTTTTCAGTTTCTGTTGCAAAAGCCCCTGTGGTGTGCCTGCCCAAAGCCTGCCGTCTTTATCGGCAAATAGTAAATTGATCTTATGGGCAGAAAGATATTTTTTACCATCACAGAACACTTTTCCTGTCGGTCTGTCATATTTTAAAAAATAAAATCCATTATATCCTCCGTTGAGGAGAAAAGACGAATCATTAAGTCTTGTTATCCTGCTTTCAAAGGAAAGTTCTGCACGACAATTAAATGGTAGTGTACTGCTCACTTTTTGATTTGTTGCGTGGTTATACCAAACGATATTATCTTTTTCAAAATGAATAAAAAAATACTGATCCTTGTTCAGCTGGTATTTGGTAATCCAGTTTTCATTTTTTTCCGGAGGTCTTAAAAAAAAGCCCCATTCCTTTTCTTCGGGAGAAACTGTATTGAATTGTTTGGTATTGGCATTATAATGCTTAAGTCCCATCACTTCAACATACACCAGGTAATCTTTTACACTGGCAGCAAACATATCCCTTCCATAGCGGATGTATTTTTTATTCATATCTCCTAAACCGTATGCATCATGTCTGAAAATTATTTTTTTTTCTTTGTCAAATACATAAAATCCTGAAGTAGTAGTCAGTGCTAATGAATTGGCGGGGAGTGGAAGAGCATCCCAAACAAAATTGCGGTAAGTAGTAAAGGCAGTGTTGTCTTCAATAAGATAATTCTGCAGTGAAAATGTATTTGTATTTAACAGTTGAAAACCACTGCGGGTAATAATACCTATTTGGTTTTCTGAAAATTTTTTAAGCCGGCTAATCTTGCTTGATAAAAGTGGTATATTACCTGATGCCTGGTAATAAGATTTGAAACTATGCCCATCGTACCGGTTAAGACCCACGTCAGTACCGATCCAAAGATAACCCTGCTCATCCTGTTGCAGGGCGGTTACGTAATTATCAGATAAACCTTCATTATTGGTGAAGCGGATAAAATCTTTTTCATCAAATGACTGGCAAAAGCTGTTGAGAGTCATCGTTATTAAAAAAAATAATATAAAGGTTCGTTGCGGCATAAATTAAAGTTACCGCCTTGTATTTAAAAAAACCGATCTCCATTTGTCCTTTATTCATTCTTTCGCCGTTTGTCAATCGTTAACTGCCTTTGAAACAAGAATGTTAGCCATATACAGTCAGAATAAAGACAATTTTTTTTCACCGGCTTTTCCTTAAATGAAAAATAAGCCGCCGGATACACACTGCTGACTTTTTGTACTCCTTTCTGTTGCTAACTTCAAAAAAGCAATGAAATTTTCCTGGACAAGTTTGAATTGCGAAAAATAAGCAGGATGTTTTACTGCTTTAATAAAAGAGATTGCAAAAGACGCAGTGTGAAAAGCGAGCAACTTGAAAATGAATTTTCTGTGCGATGGTCTTTCAAAACCGGCATTAGAAAAAAAAGTTTGTGATCCTGCTGTTACTAATTTCAAACAAACGATTTAAATGATGACGGGTTTATTGTTATTAAATCAATCCTGCCTATTTAACCTGCTCTGGATTCTATGAATCTTTTGATCAACATTTAATTTGTAACACAATTTTTATAACCTCTAAACTTCCACTTATGAGAAAGTTAATTCAGCTTTCCGTTATTGCCATTTTTTTACAGTTTTCTATTGTAAATGTAAAAGCCCAGAATGTAAGCATCAATGATGACGGACTGCCACCACATGCCAGCGCTATGCTGGATGTTAGGAGCGGAAATAAAGGCATGTTGATCCCAAGGGTTACCTTAACTGCGACGGATGCAGCTGGCCCCGTTTCGTCACCGCTAGCTTCATTACTTGTTTATAATACCGCTAGTGCCGGAAGCGGTGGAACTGCGGTGAGCCCCGGATTTTATTACTGGAATGGTGCATCTTGGG
>Ga0062380_10000035_pt1 | contig 15643 bp, 15 predicted proteins | sample DOMMetBare3Fresh_2_FD_59485 | JGI IMG/M metagenome (GOLD analysis project Ga0062380, IMG submission 59485) | Wetland sediment microbial communities from St. Louis River estuary, USA, under dissolved organic matter induced mercury methylation -... | ecosystem: Environmental > Aquatic >... | reverse complement strand
CGGGCCTGGCGGCGTATCGCGGTTTGGCCTGAGCACCGCAAACACCGCCGGCAGCACCGACACGATGATGATCAGGATGGTCACGATTCCGAAATTGTTCTTGATCAGCGGAATATTGCCGAACAGGTAGCCGCCGCCAACGAACAGCACCACCCAGAGCACCGCGCCGCCGACGTTGTAGGCCTGGAACCGGACCACGTTCATGTGCCCGACTCCGGCGACAAACGGCGCGAAGGTGCGCACGATCGGTACGAAGCGCGACAACACGACCGCCTTGCCGCCGTGCCTGGCAAAAAATTCCTCGGTGTGCCGCAGGTACTCCACTTTCAGGAAGCGGTTGCTTCCACTGAACGCGCGTGGGCCGATGTAGCGGCCGATGTGAAAGTTGGTGGTATTACCAAGAATTGCCGCCGCAATCAGCAGTGCCGCGGCTAACGGCGCACTCAGGTTGCCGCTGGTATCGACCGCCGCCAGCGCGCCGACGCCAAACAGCAGCGAGTCGCCCGGCAGAAACGGCGTAACGACAAACCCGGTCTCGGCGAACACTATCAGGAACAGTATTGCGTAAATCCAGACGCCGTAGTTCGCCAGCAGTTCTACCAGGTGGCGGTCGAGGTGCAGTATGAGATCGACAAACCAGGCTAACAGATCCATGTCAGCCCGGCCGGGAGGCGAGCGTGACGCGGGGCGGCAGCTTGAGGCGCTGCACGGCGATCCGCACTTCGCGATCCCGGCGCGCCAGCGTCAGCGAATCAGGCGCTTCGACGCCAAGCGGCGGCTCTTCAACACCCTCGACCGGCAGGTCCGGTTCGATGCCGCGATCCTGGATCGAGATGCCGGAGGGCGTGAAATAGCGCGACGTCGTCAGCTTCAGGGCGCGCCCGCCGGACAGCGGAATGACGCTCTGCACCGAACCCTTGCCGAAGGTGCGCCGGCCGATGATGGCCGCGCGATGATTATCCTTGAGCGCTCCGGCGAGAATTTCCGCCGCCGATGCGGTCGCACCGTTGACCAGCACCGCGATCGGCGCGCCATCCAGCAAATCACCCGGGCGCGCTTCGAGTTTGAAACGCGCCTCCGCCGTGCGCCCGGTGGCCGACACGATCAGGCCGCCATCGAGAAACAAGTCCGCGACATCGGCCGATGACTCCAGCACGCCACCGGGATTGTTGCGCACGTCAATGACCAGGCCACGCAGTGCAACGCCATTTTGCTGCTGCAGCTCGTTGACCGCGCGCTCGACGTCGGCCGGCGTGTTGCTGCTGAAATTTGCGATGCGCAAATAGCCGTAGCCCGTTTCGAGCAGCCGCGCCGCCACGCTGTGCACCTCAACCTGCGCGCGTTCCAGCACCAGGTCGAGCACGTCGGGTGTGCCGGGCCGGCGCACCGACAGACTGACCTGGGTCCCTGGCAGGCCACGCATGCGATCGATCGCGCGATCGAGATCCGTGCCGACCGGCGTCCTGTCGATGCCGACGATCAGGTCGCCCGGACGCAAATCGGCGCGCGCCGCCGGCGAATCGGCGAGCGTACGCATGACCTTGATGCCGCCACGATCGGCGCTGACCTCGACGCCAACGCCGGGATAGCTGCCGCTCGTGGTATCGCGGATCTCCTGGTACTCCTCTGCATCCAGGAACGCGGAGTAAGGATCCAGTCCCGATGCAACGCCATGCAGCGCCTGCTGCAGCAGCTTGCGCTGATCGACCGGGTCGACGTACTCGCCTTTGACGCGATCCATGACCTCAGCTAACAAACGGCTGTCATCGGTCGGCAAAACGCCGGCTGCCGGGGCCGCGGGCGGCTGCACGCGATTGCGCCCCGGCCACAGCGTCAATGACAGCGCAATGCCCAGCGCCGCACCTGCGGCCAGTGCCAGTACGCCGAAGCGCGTGAACAGGGGGGATTCCGGGCTCATATGCCGGTCATTGTACCCGTCATGGCGCGGGCGTCACAGTGGCGGCTTGTTAGTGCGGGGCGCTGCGCTTAATGCTGCCGAGGACGTCTTCTACCGAGCGGTATACCGGCGACGCGCCGGCATACAGCGGGATCTCGGCCAGCACGTCTTCGATCGGCTGCGGACGCCCGACCGCGAACCCCTGCGCGTAGTCGACGCCCAGCGTCACGACGCGGTTGCGGATTTCGTCGGTCTCGACGTACTCGGCAACGGTGGCGATGGACATTGTGTGTGCGAGCTGGGTGATGGCCTGCACCATCGAATCCGACCGCGGATCCTTGAGGATGTCGCGCACGAAGCTACCGTCGATCTTGAGCAGCGTGACCGGCAGAGTGCGCAGGTAGGCGAGCGACGACAGCCCGGTGCCAAAATCATCCAGCGCCACGCCGCATCCCAGCTTGCGCAGCCGGCGCATCAGCAGCTCCGCTTTCGCGATGTTAGCAACCGCGTCGCTTTCCGTGAGCTCGAAGCAGAACACGCTGGGCTCGATGCCGCTCTTCTCGATGGTCCGCACCATGAAGTCGGGAAATTCCTCGTCGCTGAGCGACTGACCGGAAAAATTGACTGAAAAAACCACCGGCCGGGTCACCAGCAGGTCGATGTGCGGCTGCAGCAACTTGACCGTCTTCTCTATGACCCAGCGATCGATCATCGGCATCAGCTGGTAGCGGCGAGCCGCCGACAGAAAGCGATCGGGGCCGATCGTTTGCCCGTCGGCGCCGATCATCCGCAGCAGGCACTCGTAGTGCGGCGGCGTGTTGGTTTCATTGGCGCCGATCGGCAGGATCAGCTGTGCGTCGAGACGCAGGCGGTCGTTTTCGATCGCCATGCGCAGCTCGCTCGATGTCGTGATATCCGAAAAACGGCGCACGATGCTGGCGTCGTTGTCCTGGTAGAGCTCGACACGATTGCGGCCGCGATCCTTGCCGACCTTGCAGGCCGACTCGGCTTCCGTCAGCGTGCGGCTGAATTCGACGTTGGACGCCTGGATTTCGGCGATGCCGACGGTGATGGATACATGCAGGCGCGCGTTGCCCTGCAACGCGCCGATCTGGCTGGCGGCTTCACGCATGGACTCGGCCATCGACGCCGCCGCATCGATCATACTCGGCACCAGGAGCAGGAACCGGTCGCCGGAGATGCGCGCCGCCAGGCTGCCAGGCGGCAGGCGGCGGCGGATCAGGTCGCCGACCTGCGCGATGACCTGGTCGCCGATGTGCATGCCAAAGTTTTCATTGATGACGTGCAGCTGGTCCGCATCGATGTAAATGAGACTCCAGACCGGCGCGCGCGCCGGCTCGCTCATCGCGGCCCGGGCGCGCCGCTCGAGCGCGGCGCGCGTCAGCAACCCGGACAGAGCATCGAAACTTGAGTCGATGATGGACGCCGCCTTGCGCGCGAGCAGCTCTCCCAGGCGCCCGTCGCGGCTTTCGAACACCGGCGCATCGGCGTCGCGGAACAGCGCCAGCACACCGGTGGCGCGCCCGTTCGTGTGGTTCACGGGGCAAACCACCAGCCGGTATCCCGGCCCCGGATCGCCCGACGTCTTGGTCAGCCGGTTCACGACTGTCGTCTTGCGACACGACTGCGCGATTTGCAGCAGTTTGCGATGGGTGCGCGCCAGTATGTTGCCGTCGACGGTGCGCCCGGGGCCGGGGCGGACTATCGCGATACTCTTCTCCGGCACGATCAGCACCGCGAATGCGCAGCCCATGTGTTCGGTGGCGTTCTGCAGCAGGTTGCGCAGTTCATCGCCATGCCCGCCGCTCTCGTCGGTGTGGTCCGCGACCGACAGCAGCAGCTCGACATCCTTGTCGCGCGCCTCGAGCGTCGTGAAGAGGCGATGGATGTTGTCGTGCGTCGCGAGCTCACGGCGCAGGCACTCGAGCGCCGGCTTGGCCAGCGAATGCACGAAGTTGAAACTCAATGGCTCGCTTTCGCCGGCGCGGCGCGTGGTAACCACGACGATGGCAATCAGCGCGCCCGCATCGTCCCGCAACCACCACAGGTAGGTCGGCGTGTCGCTATCAAAGATGAACATCGTCCCGGGCGCGGCAGGTTCGGCCTGGGCCTTTTGCAGCGATTCCTGCACGAGATGCGGCAGGTCGGGCCCGGTGGTCGATTCAGAGGACCAGCGCAGGTCGGCGTTAGCATCGAAGACATTGACGCTGTCGGTGCGCGGCAGCAGTGAGCGGATCAGCTGGGAATAGGGATCCAGATTTTTCCAGATATCTGCCACGTTGACGACCATGTAAAGATCAAGCGCTGCGGGTAATGGATCGACATCATCCGCGACTGGGGTTTCTGCCGGGTTGACGGATTACGCATTTCGTCAAATTTGCGGACGCGCATCCAGCGCCATGCCGGATGCATTTGCCCAGAAATGTGTGATCCGGTTCACAGAACGCCGGGGCGCGGCAATCATCAGGTCCCGGCCTTGAACCACGGACCAGGATCCACCGGCCGTCCATTGCGGCGGATCTCGAAGTACAGTTCCGGGCTCGAGCGGCCGCCGCTGTCGCCCGAGGCCGCAATCACATCGCCGGCGGTTACGCGTTCGCCGACCTTGCGATAGATCTGGTCGTTGTGCGCATAGAGGCTCATATAGCCGCCGCCATGGTCGACGATCACCAGCAGACCGAGTCCGGCAAGCCAGTCGGCGTACAGGACACGCCCATGATAAACCGCGTGTACCGGCGCGCCGCGCTCCGTACCTAACAAAATGCCGTCCCAGCGCATTGCGCCGGCGCGCGCCTGGCCAAAGCGCGCCAGCATCCGGCCATCCACCGGCAGGGTCAGCTCGCCACGCAGCTTGCCGAACGGCGACTTGCTGTCTACCGGAAACCGCGAGGCCGCGCGCCGCAATTCGGCTAACAACTTCTCCAGGCTGGCGCGCTGCTGCCTGAGCCGGCCGAGCACCGCGGTGCGCGAACGCGCTTCGTTCTGCAGGCTGACCAGCACCACGCCGCGTTCGCCACGCGCGCGGTCGAGACGCTCGAGCTCCTGCTGCTGCTGTTTTTCCAGCTCGGCGAGCTTCTGGTCTTCGATCGCGAGGCTGTCCTCGAGCTCCGCAATCCGTGCGACGCCGGCGCGGATGCGCTCGATCTGCTCGCCGCGGGCGCGTCCGAAATAGCCGTAATAGGCAAACATGCGGCCGGCGCGCGCCGGGTCGCGCTGGTTCAAAAGCAACTTGAGCGGTTCCTCCCGGCCAATCATGTACGCGGCCCGCATCTGCCCTGCCAGCGCCGCGCGCTCGGCGCGCAGCTTGTTTTCAACGTCTTCGCGCTCGCCGGCCAGTGCGCGGCGCCGCGCGGCCCCGTCACGCCGTTGCTCCTGGATGCCGGCCAGCAGCATGCGTGCGTTAGCTACGGCCTTTTCCGCGGTACGCAGCTCGCGCGCGAGCCGGTCCTGCTCCGCGGCGTCCCGGGCCACCTGGGCCTGCACGCGCTCGATTTCCCCGCGGATATTCGCCAATTCGGCCTCGGTGCGGGCCTGGTCGGCGCCGGACTGCTGTGCCCAGGCGGCGGCGCCCGCCAGCAACAAGCCAGCCCAAAAGGGCATCTGGTAACGGCGATTTGGGGCAAATACGGGCATTTGGCGGGCGCAGTCTATAAGAACCAGCCTTCCGATATAATCCGCCACCATTTTTGACAGCCCGAAAGAGGCTCTGAACCCGCCATGCAGCACTTGATGGAATACGTAACCAACCACCCCTTCCTGGTGGCCATGGCCGTGGCCATGGCGCTGGCGGTCCTGGCCAACGAAATTCGCATGCGCCAGACGCAGTTTGCGGCGGTCGGCCCCCAGGATGTCGTCCGCCTCATGAATCAGGGCGCGGTCGTGTTAGATCTGCGCAAGCCGGACGAATTCGCCGCCGGGCACATCCAGGGCGCACGGAATTTCTCGTCCGATCAGATTCTGAAGGCCGAAGAAATCCTCAAGAAATACAAGCAGAAGGCCGTGGTGCTGGTTTGTGATTCGGGCTCGCTGGGTTCTTCGGCGGCGCGCGAGCTCGGCCGGCAGGGATTCACGACCGCTGTCAACCTGCGCGGCGGCCTGGCAGCCTGGCGCGCCGAGAACATGCCGCTCGCCAAGGGTGCGGCTGGAAAAGACGGCAAGTCTTCCTGAATCTATGGCCAAGGTAGTGATGTACACGACCGGCTGGTGTCCCTATTGCGAGCGGGCGCGCCAGTTGCTGAACAGCAAGGGCGTGGCCTTTGAGGAAATCGACATCGAAGCGAGCCCTGATAAGCGCGGCGAAATGCAGGCCCGCAGTGGCCGGCGTTCGGTACCGCAGATTTTTGTCGGCAGCACCCATGTGGGCGGATCTGACGACCTGCACGACCTGGATGCCAGCGGCGGGCTCGATCCGCTGCTGGCCGGAACCTAACAAAGGAACAACATGACCGACGAAGCCCCACAACCCGAATTCGCCCTGCAGCTGGTATATCTCAAGGACTGCTCCTTCGAAGCGCCCAGTGGCCCGCGCTTCGACCCCAAGGAATGGAATCCGCAGATTGCCCTCGATCTGAATACCAATTCCGATGTGATCGGTGATGACACGCGTGAAATCACGCTGACCGTCAATGTCACCGCCAAGTTTGCCGACAAGACCGCCTTCATCGTGGAAGTGAAGCAGTCGGGCGCGTTCACCATGCGCAGCCTGAGCGACGAAGACACGCGCCGCGCGGTAGCATGCGTCGCTCCTGCGATGTTGTTTCCGTACGCGCGCGCGGTGGTGACACAGCTGGTGGCGCAGGGCGGTTTCCCGCAACTGCTGCTGCCGCCAGTCAATTTCGATGCCTTGTACGCGCGCTCGCTGGCGGAGTCGCAGGAAGCCGTCAAAAACTAGCCCACCGGCCAGGTCCTCCATGCCAAATTCCATTGCAGTGTTAGGTGCGGGTTCCTGGGGCACGGCGCTGGCAATCCAGTGCGCGCGCAGCGGCCGCGACACCCATCTCTGGGGCCGTGATGCCACGCAGCTGGCCGCGATGGCCGCGCAGCGCGAGAACCGCCGCTATCTGCCGGGCGCAGCCTTCCCCCCGGCGCTGTCGATTGCCGGCAATCTGGCAGCGGCGGTCGATGCGGTGCGCGACATCCTGATCGCGGTGCCAAGCCACGCTTTTCGCGACACGCTGCTGATGCTGCGTCCGCTGCTGCGCGCCGACATGCGCGTCTGCTGGGCAACCAAGGGTTTTGAAATCGACAGCGGCAAGCTGCCGCATCAGGTCGCGAACGATGTGTTAGGCGGCCGCTGGCCGACGGCGGTGGTATCCGGGCCGACGTTCGCCCGCGAAGTCGGCGCCGGCCTGCCGAGCGCCATGACCATAGCATCGAGCGACGAGGAATTCGCGGCGGCGTTCGCGAATTCGCTGGCGACCGAGAAATTCCGCATGTATACCTCGAACGACATCATCGGCGTGGAAACCGGTGGCGCCGTCAAGAACGTGCTGGCGGTGGGAGCCGGCATGTCCGACGGCCTGGGCTTCGGTGCTAACACGCGCATCGCGCTGATCACGCGCGGCCTGTTCGAGATGACGCGGCTCGGTGTCGCGCTCGGCGCCCGGCGCGAGACCTTCATGGGACTCGCGGGCCTCGGCGACCTGGTATTGACCTGCACCGACAACCAGTCGCGCAACCGGCGCTTTGGCCTGCTGTTAGCCGAAGGCCGCAGTGTCGAGGCGGCGCAGGCCGAGATCGGCCAGGTGGTCGAAGGTTATCGCGCGGCGCGCGCGGTGCATGCGGTGGCCGCGAAACTCAACGTCGACATGCCGATCGCCGACGTGATCTACAGCGTCCTGTACGAGGGCCTCGCGCCACGGGACGCGGTGCGCGACCTGATGCTGCGCCCGGTGCGCGCCGAGCACGACTAGCGCGCGAACCCCTGCTGACGCCAGGCTTCGTACAGCACGACAGCCACGGAATTCGACAGGTTGAGGCTGCGATTGCCGACGCGCATCGGGATATCGACAACCTGCTGCGGTCCGATGGCCGCCAGCACCTCCGCCGACAGGCCCTGGCGCTCCGACCCGAAAACCAGCGCATCTCCAGGCCGGTATACAACCGCGCTGTAGTGCAGCGCGGCGCCGGTTTCGATGGCCCAGAAGCGCGCGCCCGTCAAATGGGCCTGGCAGGCCGCAAAATTCGCGTGCTGGTGCACGGTCGCCATCCAGTGATAGTCGAGGCCGGCGCGCCGCAACGAGCGCTTGTCTAGATCGAATCCGAGCGGTTTTATCAGGTGCAGGTGCGCGCCGGTATTGGCGCACAGCCGGATGACATTCCCGGTGTTAGGTGGAATCTCCGGCTGGCACAGCACGATATGAAACATGGCCCGCACAATGGTAACCAACCGCGGGCCCGCTCTGCGATAATGACGCCATGTCCGCCCAGCCCGCAGATGTCGCCACCGGCCCGGCAGCGTCGTTGCGCAGCCGTTTCTGCGGCATGGATTTCGCCTCGCCGATCGTCTTACTGAGCGGTTGCGTCGGTTTTGGCGAGGAATACACGCGCGTCGAGGGTTTTTCGAACACGGATGTCGGAGCGATTGCGCTCAAGGGCACGACCGGCCAGCCGCGCCTCGGCAATCCGCCGCACCGCGTCTATGAAACACCGATGGGCATGTTGAACGCCATCGGTCTGCAGAATCCGGGCGTCGCCTCGGTCGTGGGGAAGATCCTGCCGAGCCTGGATTTCTCCGAAACCCGTTTCCTCGCCAATGTCTCCGGTTCGACGCTCGACGAGTACATCGAAGTGACGCGCCTGTTCGACGACTCACCGATCGACGGCATCGAGATCAACATCTCCTGTCCTAACGTCAAGGAAGGCGGCGTGCAGTTCGGTAATTATCCGGACATGTCGGCGCGGGTGGTCGAAGCCTGCCGCAAGGTAACCCGCAAGCCGATCATCACCAAGCTGTCGCCGAACCAGACCGACATCGCGGAAAACGCGCGCCGCTGCATCGAAGCGGGCTCCGACGGACTGTCGGTGATCAATACGGTCATGGGCATGGCCATCGACGTCAAGACGCGCCGGCCCGTGATCGGCAACACCCAGGGCGGACTCTCAGGCCCGGCGATCAAGCCAATCGCGCTGCTGATGGTGCACAAGGTCTACCAGATAGCGAAAAAGCATAACGTGCCCATCATCGGCCAGGGCGGCATCGTCAACGCCAGGGACGCGCTCGAGTTCCTGATCGCCGGCGCGAGCGCCGTCGGCATCGGCACCGCGCTGTTCTACGATCCGCTGGTCTGCCGCAAGATCAACAACGGCATCGCCGATTACCTCGCTGCTAACAATATGGCCAGTGTGAGCGAGCTGGTCGGCAGCCTGCGCCTCGGCGACTAGCCTTCCTTGAGGACCAGGCGCGTCGGATACGCAAAGCGTATGCCCTCGCGATCGAACGCCGCGAGAATGCCGCGATTCACCGTATCCATGACTTCAACATAGCGCAGGCCGGTGCTCGGCTCGCTGACGAAGTAGACGACCTCGTAAACAAGAGCGTACTCGCCCAGGTTCCGCAGCAGGCAGTAAATGAAGTTGGTGCCAGGCGCCGCGGCAACGGCCTGTTTCACCAGCAGCGGCAGCTTGTCGAGCAGCGCCGCCGGCGTTTCGTAGGGTACCGCCAGCGTAAACAGCACGCGCCGCTCGGGCATGCGCCCGAGATTCCGCAGCCTGCTTTTCAGCACGTCCGCGTTGGAGATGATGATCTGCTCGCCGGACAGGCTGCGCAGGCGCGTGCTCTTGATGCCGATGTGCTCGACCACACCGTCGCAATCCTCGAGCCGCAGCCAGTCGCCGACCACGAACGGCTGGTCGAGCGTGATCGACAGCGAGGCCAGGATGTCGCCTAACACCGTCTGCACCGCAAGCGCGATGGCGATACCGCCGACGCCCAGGCCGGCCACCAGCGCCGTGATGTTCACGCCGAGATTGTCGAGAGCTAACAAAAGCGCAACGGCGAACACCACGATGCGCGCGATGAACAGCAGGATGTCGAACGAACCGCTGACATCGACCGGCAGGTCCCGCTGGCCACGCGCCGCCGCGGTTTCGTCGCGGCGTCGTTCCAGCGCGAAACGCACCGCGGCACTGCCCCAGAGCGCCACCTGGCCCCAGGCAATCAGGACCACCAGCACCTTGGACACTCGCTCAACCAGCGGCGGCAGATCGAGAAACCGTTCGGCGACAAACAGCGCCAGCGCCCACAGGAAGATCCTGCTGGTGCGCTCCAGCAGGCGCAGCGCCAGCGTAACCCCGCCCGGCACGCCCGCGGGCAGCCGCCGTTGCTGGGCCAGCAGGTAGCTGCGCGCCAACGGCAACAGCGTCAGGACCGCGATAAACGCAACGCCGGCAATCACCCAGTCGCGCAGGCTGTTGCCGAAATACTGCTGCTGCCACATCAGGTCGAGTTTATCCATGCAGCAATTATACGAAGCCGTGGTAATTTCCAGTGGCGGCATTCTGGCAGGCTGGAGGCAAACCATGCAGATTCGGGGCAGCACGGCGCTGGTGACCGGCGCCAACCGTGGAATTGGCCGGGGTTTCGTTGAGGCCCTGCTGGAACGCGGCGTGCGCCGTGTCTATGCGACCGCGCGCAATCCGGATTCGCTGCATGTCGTCGTGGCGCACGCGCCGGGCCGCGTCATTCCAATCGAACTCGATGTCACCGACGCAACCGAGGTCAGTGCCGCGGCGCGCAGCGCCAGCGATGTCACGCTGCTGATCAACAATGGCGGCATCGCCGCCATGAGTGGTTTTCTCGCGCCACCAACGCTGGACGCCGCGCGCGCGGAGATGGAAGTAAATTTCTGGGGCCAGCTCGCGATGGTGCGCGCCTTCGCACCGATCCTGAAAGCTAACGACGGCGGCGGCATCATCCAGGTGCTGTCCATCGGCGCGCTGTTCTGCGCGCCGTCTGTCGGCAGCTACTGCGCCAGCAAGTTTGCGGCCAACGCGATGTGCCAGGGACTGCGCGCGGAACTCGCGCCGCAGCGGACTCATGTCATGGGCGTATTCTCAGGCGCCATCGAATCTGACATGTCGGCCCGGACACCCGGCCCCAAGATCTCCGCGCTGACCCACGGCCACAACTGCCTGGCGGCGTTCGAAGATGGCTCCGAGGAGTTCTATCCGGACTTCAAGGCGCAGCGGATGCGCGACGCCTACCTGAAAGATCCGGTTGCGTTTCTGCGCGCTTTGCGCCCGCTGAGCTAACAAGTACCTAACGGACGGGCTTGACGAAGAACAGGCTGGTGACGCCCTGCGGATAGCCCCCGAAAGGTCCGCAGGGCCTGAACCCAAACGCCTTGAACAGCGCCAGGGCTTTCGCTTGCTGGTTGCCGGTTTCCAGTTTCATTTCCTGCAGCCCCAGTTCGCGGGCACGGCTTTCCAGTGTTTCCAGGATCTTCCGGCCGAGACCCTGCCCACGAGACCCTGGCGAGGCATACACCCGCTTCACTTCGCCCACTCCGGGCTCGATGACACGCAGCGCGCCGCAGGCCAGCGCCACGCCATCGACGCGCGCAACATAAAAGCTGACATCCGGCGCGCGCAGCGATTCGATATCCAGCAAATGGTTTTCTTCAGGATCGTAGAGCCCGATCAGGTAATGATCGAGTTCCTCAATCAGCGCGCGGACGTCGGCTGCCGCCGGATCCTCGCGCCTGATTTCAAGGTTCGGCATGTTCGTCGATACCGAGCTCGCGCAGCTTGCGCGTCAGGGTATTGCGGCCCCACCCGATACGTTTGGCGGCTTCCTGCCTGTGCCCCTGCGTGCGCTTCAGTGCCGCCAGCGCCAGCACCCGCTCGAACTCCGGCGCCGCGACATCCAGCAGCGGCGCGTTGTCGCCATCGAGCTGCGAGTCCGCCCAGCGAGCCAGCCGCTGCGACCAGTCGTCCATGCTGCCCGCCGCCGTGCCGTTGACCGGCTTGACCTCGGCCGGCAGGTCCTCGACCTGGATTTCGCGCCCGGGCGCCAGTACCGTCAGGCGGCGGCTGAGATTCACGAGTTCGCGCACGTTGCCGGGCCACTGGTAGGCCGTCAGCTGCCGCTCCGCGGCGGCGGACAGTGTCTTCGCCTCCACTCCCATCTCGCCGGCCGTCAACCGCAGGTAATGAGCTAACAACATGCCGATGTCTTCGGTGCGCTCACGCAACGGCGGCAGGTGGATGTTGATTACGTTGAGGCGATGATAGAGATCCTCGCGGAATTGGCCGCTGGCCACCCGCGCCAGCAGGTCCTGGTTGGTCGCCGCGATGACGCGCACGTCGACCTTGACCGGCGCCTGGCCGCCGACGCGATAGAACTCGCCCTCGGCCAGCACGCGCAGCAACCGGGTCTGCAGCGCAATGGGCATGTCGCCGATTTCATCCAGAAACAGCGTGCCACCATCGGCCTGCTCGAAGCGGCCGCGGCGCTGCGCATCTGCGCCGGTGAATGAGCCTTTCTCGTGCCCGAAAAGCTCGGACTCGAGCAACTCGCCCGGAATTGCCGACATGTTGAGCGCCACGAACTTGCGTGCGGCACGCGGCGAATGCTCATGCAACGCGCGTGCGACCAGTTCCTTGCCGGTGCCCGACTCGCCGGTAATCAGCACCGTTGTCGAGGTGCGCGACAGCCGGCCGATCGCGCGGAACACCTGCTGCATGGACGGCGCCCGGCCTAACAACTCGGGCGATGGCGAGTCAAGTTCCGGGTTGGCGCCCGTGCCCGGCGCGCTGGCGGCAGCGCGTTTCACCAGCGCGACCGCCTGGTCGATATCGAAGGGCTTGGGCAGGTACTCAAAGGCGCCGCTGGCAAATGCCGACACCGCATTGTCGAGATCGGCGTGCGCGGTCATCACGATCACGGGCAGTCCCGGCCGCGCCTTGCGAACCTGCTGCGCCAGCTCGAGGCCGGACTGGCCGGGCATGCGAATGTCCGTGACCAGCACATCAGGCGTGCCCTGCTGCAAGGCCTCGAGTGCGGTTTCCGCCACTTCAAACGAGCGTGGCTGCATGCCCGCATTGCGCAACGCGCGCTCCAGCACCCAGCGGATGGACGCATCGTCGTCGACCAGCCAGACCTGGACCGGCTTGCCGTTCATGGGGCCTCCTGCACGTTGTCGAGCGGCAGCGTCATAGAGAAGATCGTGCAGCCCGGGACACTGGTGAACTCGATCGCGCCACCATTACGCGTCACCAGGTCCTGCGCGACCGCAAGGCCCAGGCCGGTGCCGCTCGCGCGGCCGGTCACCAGCGGATAGAAAATGCTGGCGCGCAGCTCCTGCGGCACGCCGGGACCGTTGTCCTCGACTTCGATGCGCGCAGCCAGGCGATGTTTCTGCTGGTCGATATGCGTGTTAGCCAGCACGCGCGTGCGCAGCGTGATCCGGCCACGCTCGCCGACCGCCTGCAGCGCATTGCGCCCGATGTTGAGCAGCGCCTGGATCAGCTGGTGCTTGTCGAAATCCGCTTCCGGCAGGCTGGGATCGTAGTCGCGCTCGATGAGCACCATGTTGCGCGCCTCGCCCCGCAGCAGCCGATACACGTGCTCGCAGATCTCGTGGATGTTGCCGTGCGTTTTCTGTGGCGGCCGCGATGGCAATGACATCGAGTCCACCAGCGCGGTTAGCCGGTCCGCCTCGCTGATGATGACCTGCGTGTACTCGCGCAGCGCCGCATCGTCGAGTTCGCGTTCCAGCAGCTGCGCCGCGCCGCGCAGGCCACCTAACGGATTTTTGATTTCGTGGGCGAGCTGCCGCACCATCATGCGGCTGCCATCGAGGCGGCTGCGCAGTTCCGACTCGCGCGCGATGCGCAGTCGGGGCGCGGCATCCGATATTTCCAGCAGCAGATGCGTGCCCGTCATCTGGCCTTCCATCGGCGTGACCGTGATATCAAATATCCGCTGGTCGCGCGGCGCCGTGGCAATCTTGATGCCGATTTCGCGTTCGGTCAGCACTGCGCCTTCGGCGGTCGCGCGGCGCAGCGTTGCCAGCAGATGGTCTGCCTCCAGCACCACTCCCGTGAATGGCCGGCCGCGGACCGAATTGAAGCTGATCCCGAGGGCCTCCTGCGCAGCAACGTTCGCATAGATGACGCACAGCTGGGCATCCAGCACGACCATGCCGGTCGTCAGCGCGTCGAGCAAATCAGTCGAGTCGTAATGACTCAGCGGCGAGACAAAATTCCTACTGACGGCCATGAGGTGCCCCCATGGCCAGCGGCCGCCATTGCGTTAGCCAGGCTTCTTGCGCCGTGCGGGCGAGTTGATCACCGACGGCTGCCGCACATAAAAGGTCATGGTGGGCACGGTGCATACCACTTCGTTGCGATCGTTGACGAAGGTCAGGTCGGCTTCGTAGCTGCCACGGGAAGCTGGTTCGACCTTGATCGTGTTGGAGTCGCGCTCCGCGGTGTAACGTTTCTTGTTGAGCATCAGCACCGGCGACAATCCTTCCGGTCCCTTGAAGTTCAGGGTAATCGAGGGTACGTTCACCAGGACTTCTTCCGGCTTCGGCGAACGCAGCTCGCAAGACCCCTTGGCGGATCGGGCTTGCGCTGCGGTCGGGGCAGTCCTCGGCGCTGGCAAAGCCTGCGGTGGTGGCGCCTGGTAGGTTTGCGCAGGTGGAACCACAATCTCGGTCGCGCCGGGCGCTGGTCGATCGGAATAGTGCGTGACTCCGTCCTTGTCGACCCATTTGTAGATCTCGGCCCGGGACGGCTGGTTTGTTAGCACCAACAGGGTTGCGCAGGCTAACAGCTGGGCTGGCCACCTTAAGGTAAGTCGCTGCAGGTTCATAACTGTAGAGCATAGTCCCACGCAGGCCCAGATACAAAAAAGGGGCGCGGCGATGTGATCGCATCGCCAGCGCCCCCATCTGTTGCCTCAACCGGAGGCCTGACACTGTCAAATCATCAGCAGCTGTAATAGAGATCCATCTCAACCGGATGGGTGCTCATCCGGAAGCGGGTAATCTCCTGCATCTTCAGGCCGATGTAGGCATCGATCACGTCGTTGGTGAACACTCCACCGCGGGTCAGGAACTCACGGTCCTTGTCGAGATGCTCGAGCGCCATGTCGAGCGAATGACACACCGTCGGGATGTGTTTCGCCTCTTCCGGCTCGAGATCGTACAGATCCTTGTCGGCCGGCTCGCCCGGATGGATCTTGTTCTGGATACCGTCCAGGCCCGCCATCATCATCGCCGCGAACGCGAAATACGGGTTCGCCAGCGAGTCAGGGAAGCGCACTTCGATACGGCGCCCCTTCGGGTTCGATATCCAGGGGATACGGATCGACGCGGAACGGTTGCGTGCCGAGTAAGCTAACATCACCGGCGCTTCGAAACCCGGCACCAGGCGCTTGTAGCTGTTAGTACCGGCATTGGTGAAGGCATTCAGGGCCTTGGCATGCTTGATGACGCCGCCGATGTAGTACAGCGCCGTCTCGGACAGGCCGCCGTACTTGTCGCCGGCGAACAGCGCCTTGCCGTCTTTTTGCAGCGACTGGTGCACATGCATGCCCGAGCCATTGTCCCCAACCAGCGGCTTCGGCATGAACGTGGCCGTCTTGCCATAGCCGGCCGCGACGTTATGCACCGCATATTTCAGGATCTGCACTTCGTCGGCCTTCTTGACCAGGCCGCCGGCGCCAATGCCGATTTCGCACTGGCCACCGGTCGCCACTTCGTGGTGATGCACTTC
>Ga0062380_10000020_pt1 | contig 19257 bp, 21 predicted proteins | sample DOMMetBare3Fresh_2_FD_59485 | JGI IMG/M metagenome (GOLD analysis project Ga0062380, IMG submission 59485) | Wetland sediment microbial communities from St. Louis River estuary, USA, under dissolved organic matter induced mercury methylation -... | ecosystem: Environmental > Aquatic >... | reverse complement strand
TTTAAAAGATTTAAAAACTGCCGAAAAGCAATACTACCTGCAACATGTAATTGCACCACGCCCCATTTGTTTTGCCAGTACTATAGATAAGGAGGGAAATGTTAATCTAAGCCCATTCAGTTTTTTCAATTTGTTTTCAACCCATCCACCCATCGTTATTTTTTCACCATCAAGACGAGTAAGAGATAATACCACAAAACATACTCTTGAAAATGTACTGGAAGTACCGGAAGTGGTCATCAATATTGTTACGTACGATATGGTGCACCAGGTCTCTTTATCCAGTTGTGAATTTTCGAAAGAAACTAATGAATTTATAAAAGCCGGGTTTACTCCGGAACCGGCAACATTGATTAAGCCACCGATGGTAAAAGAAAGCAAAGTAAAGCTGGAGTGTAAAGTGATTGAGGTAAAACCGTTGGGTACCGAAGGCGGTGCAGGTAATCTTGTGATTTGCGAAGTACTCAAACTACATATAGATGATAGTTTGATAGATGATAATGGAAAAATTGATCAACGCAATATTCATCATGTAGCCAGGCTGGGCGGTGACTGGTATTGTAAAGTAGATGAAACCAATCTGTTTCATGTACCCAAACCAAATACGGAACTGGGTATTGGTGTGGATGCTTTGCCCGAAACAATCCGCAACAGTAAAATACTTACAGGAAATAATTTGGGACAGTTAGCCAATGTACAGGAAATACCCGTTGTTGATCCTTCATTTTATGATACTGAACTAAAAAATATTATCCAGTACTTTTCTATCAATCCTGATGAGATGGAAAAAGAACTTCATATTTATGCAAAAAAATTACTGGAAGAAGGCAAAGTGAGAGAGGCATGGCAGGTTCTGCTGGTTTGAAAAATTCATTTCTCCAAAAAGAATTTTGTAATAGTTAAATATTCAAATCCCCCGCATGTAAACTTAGAAGTGTAATTAAATTTTATTCTTCTCGGAAAAGACATGTTATACAATTTTTCTACCGGCATAAAAGGTAAACTATCAATTCTGAAATTGCCGGTCTTATTATCAATTTCTAAAATCACTCCGCCACAGCATGGGCACAAGGCATAATCCGCAGCTTTTAAAGTGCCTTCATATTTAAAAATTTCTGTTTTACTGCATGAACCCAGCAAACAAATTATAAGAGTTATTACAACAATCCTCATCATGGTCTTTAATTAATGACAAGCAAAAATGCTGAACTGTTGCATTATTTTTTAAATAAAAAAATCCATCCCGCTTACACGGGACGGATTTTAAATTTTTAATTCATTTATTTTGGCGAACTCAAATCAGCACGACGTATTTCAAAATGCTGCTCCCGGCTCACTACATCATCAACCAGTAGTTTTACTCTATTATCCCATGCTGCCTGTCCATAATCTTTTATATATGCATCCTTGAACGCAGTTGGAGGTGTTTTAAAATAATCAGCATCCAGTTCCTGAAACCCATCTTTCAGGTTTCTTATACTCATTATTGTAGGACTAGACCCAGCAAATTGTTTTACTAATGTGGTAATACTTACTTTACTGTCTATTTTGCCAAGTGTTAATATCGATTTTCTTAGTTCAGTAAGATACTCTTGCATTTTACCATCTTTGACCACTGTAACAGTAAGAAGAAACTTATCGGCTACAGCATCGGCATTATAGCTTAATGTATCTCTCCACTGGGCAATAAAATTCTGGCTTCCCGGTTCCAGTTTGGGAGAAAAATTTTTCTCCAGGTCAAGACCATGATCTTTAGCTGTAGGCATTTTTTTATCCATATCTGCATAAGAAATAGGCCCTTCAACAATTACATAAGATCCATTTTCCGGGCCACTGGTCACTTCATACACATTTCTTTTGTCTGAAATCTTATGAAATTTGTCCATGTGCATTTTCCAGCTGGTTTCAAAAGCTGATTTCATTCCGGCTTTGGGTTTTAACACGTTTACTTTGTAGAGGGTGCTGCCCTGGCTGTTTGCAAAGAAAGCGGCTGCAATAAACAGCCACAGAAAAAATGTTTTCTTCATGTGTTTAGTTTTTGGCCTGCCTGCCGAAGCAAGGCGTAGGCTGGTGAATAATAAAATTAGCTTCCCGGGGCAGGGGTTTTGTGTGGAATAAAGGATAGAGGAAAGTTCAAAAGGTAAAGAAAGAATAGGCTAGTCAGAAAGAATAATATATTGAAGATATACATTAAGAAAAGAGAAACCAAAATATATTTGAATTGAAAAATAATGAGTTTGATTTCGAAATATATTTGATGACAGAAACTTTACAATGCTTACTGGAAACAACCAGGAATTCAATTATTATTCGATCTGAAAGTAAAAAAAATAATTTTCAGGTATTCCATTGCGTTTTTTTCAACTATTTTAAATGCATGTTTGCTTTTACCAACAATATCCGGACCTGCCGCCAATAAACCGCTGACGACACTTCGGTCGGTAAAATATTCACATTCCTCTTTTTCTCTTTCTTCTGTTTTCTCATTCCTGTTATATAAACTATACGATACTGCAGAGCAGATATCATAATAAGCAGTTCTCTTTTTACCATCAGATTCTTTTACAACGTCCACTCTTGTCTGAACAAAATAAGCATTAACTTTTTTGATTACGATTGCTTTTGAAGCATTATTCGTCATCATCAGCGAGAAAACACTACTATCTTGTTTTACTGTATCTGCAAGAAGATCTGCTACAACAACGGCCTTCATATTTCCCTGCGCCTGGATACCGTCATATAATGTTTGCTTCACCCTGTTTGTTAACTCTGTAAACAATTCTTTTTTATTTTTTCTCGCTTCCATAGACATGGGATCAAAAGAATTAATAATAAGAATCGTGTTATTACCTGAAACTGTATCAGGTCTTACAGGTAAAGAGTCCTGGCCCGATACATGGAACGGGATACAAGTTGTAAAACCAAAAAACAGGTAAATAAATTTTGAATTCATAAACAATTTTTTATTTTAATCCCAGCCTTGCCATTAGCATTTCTTTTTTCGCTTTACTCACTGAAAGTTTTTCGCCATTCTTTAAAACTACATAGCCGCCATCGGTACGCAGAAATTGAGAGATATAAGCAACATTTACCAGCGTAGAATGATGGATACGTTGAAATAATTCCGGCGGTAGCAGTTCTTCCACATCACCAAGGGTCCTGGAAATAAGCATAGTCTTTTTATCTTCTATAAATACTTTTGTGTAGGCACCTTCTGCATGACAATAAATAATAGAGGATACATCAACAAACTCATACCCTTCCCGTTGTGGTAATGCAATTTTATGATTAGATGAAGGTTGGTGCATATTGCGGAGCAGGTTGCTTATATGCTGCAGGCTGCTGCCTTCATCCATTTTCTTTTCTACTTTTTGTACAGCAGTTTTTAAATCGTTTGCATCAATAGGTTTTAATAAATAATCAACAGCACTGATGCGAAATGCCTTGGCAGCAAACTCATCATGAGCAGTAACAAAAATGATAGAGAAATTTACATCACCAAGCACTTCCAGCATTTCAAAGCCATTCATCCAGGGCATCTCCACATCTAAGAAAACAAGATCAGGATTTAATTTCTTAATGGCCATGATCCCTTCTTTGGCTGAAGAACAGGTGTCAGCAACTTCAATAGAAGGGCAATGCAGTTGCAAGTCATTTAATAATGATTTTACACAATGTTGTTCATCATCAATGATTATTGATCGTATCATACTTCTTCTTTAATTTTTATAATTACGGTTGTCCCCGTCGCTTCATTTTTTTCATCTTTCTTATCTATAATCTCCAGCCTGGCCTGCCGTTGCTGCAGCAGGTTATCTAGTTCCAACCTTGATTGAGTCAGGTTCACTCCTTTTGATTGGTGAGCAATACTGCTGGCAGATTTATTTTGTTTCGAAGCCTCCCTACCAATACCATCATCATCTATCACCACCTCAATAAACCCATTTTTCCTGATAACATCCAATGAAACACGACCTTCTTTGTTACGGGGGACTATCCCATGCCAGATAGCATTTTCAATAAATGGCTGAATGATTAGCGCCGGAACCTGTATAGATTTCAGATCAATGTCCTTATTCACATTCACTTCATAAAAAAATTTGGTATCAAACCGCATGGCTTCTAATTGCAGATAAAGTTTACAGGTTTCAATTTCATCATAAAGGCTGATTTCTTTTTTATCGGCGCTGTTGAAAAGGTTGCGAATCAGTTTTGAAAAAGTAGTAAGATAGTTAACCGATTGTTCTTCCTGGTGCTCCTGTATCAATGACTTGATTGAATTCAGGCAGTTAAAAATAAAATGCGGGTTCATTTGTGCCCGCAGGGCTTTGGCTTCGAGCTCCAGCATTTGAAGCTTATAATGTATTTTTAAACGTTCCTCTCTTCTCACATCTCTTACATAATGAAATAAAAAATAGATAAGTGCCCACCCTGAAAAAGTCAACAGTACCGGAAAAAGATTAAAGAAATATTCTTTTGTAAAAGTTCCTGTATGTCCGTTTCCTTCATATTTTATTATCCAGATTCCGGCTGCTATCATTATTGTCATCCATAAATAAGTGCTCAAAAATGCAACCAGTGATGTTAACAGTGTCAAATAAACTACCTGGATAGAAAATTTTTTTTTAAGAATCCTCAACCTCCGGATTATTATTTTTATTAAATGAGAAATCAGTATCCCAAAAATAAAAATAGTAATTGAAAAGGGTATAAATCCCAGGTAATCCCGGTATATTATGATGTCAAAAATATAAGAGACAATCGTAAAACATGACCATCCTAACAACTGACATTTCCAGTATAGACTTATTTTTTTCAAATTGTATTATTCAGTTTCTATAATATGTATAATAACTTTTGAACCTGTTTGTTTTTTAATTCATTAACAAATTACTGAAACCCCGGGCAATTTTAAGCTTCAATTGGCAATTAACCTGCTTTGACTAATAACTATACCGCTTTACCATATAATTATTGTGGCCCTCTTTTTAAAAAGTGTAAAATCAAATATCAACCAAAGTCTTCTAAATATCAAACGGTCATTGTCCTGGCCTTATTCAGTAAATAATTTGGCGCTGAATTAAAACTTAAAGTCATGAAAAAGATATATTTCATTACAGTTTATCTGTTTTTAGCATTTACAATTACTTCCTGTGTAAGTTCCCTTTATCCAATAAGCAACAATGAGAATGATTTTATTTTCCGAAAAGAACTTCTGGGCCATTGGATAGATATAGAAGATCCGACTCAAATTATAGTGAGAAGTGATAATGATGAAAAATACAGTGTCGCTGTTATTGATAAAGAAAGCAAAGGTGCTGTTATAGATATAAAAGCTGATACAAGTTATTTATCAGGATTTCTGATCCAGTTGGGTACCCAGCTCTTTTTGGATTGTACCCCTGATACAGAACACCCGCAGTTTAACTGCCTGGGAGAAGAAGTCAAATCTACTTTGCTGCCTCTTCACATGATTTACAAAATAGATATCATGGGAAAAGACCAACTGAGCATTGCCGGTATGAATATAGATTCCCTGCAAAAATTTATTTCCACTGGCAAGACAACTGCCAGGTATGAAAAACCAAATAAAGATCACATTATGCTTACTGATAATGCAGTCGGTTTGCAGAAAATAATTCTTTCAAATAAAAAAGCTGCATTTGTTTTTTGTGAAAAAATGATTTTTAACCGCAAAAAATAAGAACATGAAAAATATCATCTTTCTTTTTGCTGTGCTGTTAATTGCTGAGTCATCATTTTCCCAGCAAATGAATACGAAACCTGAATTACCAAAACAGGACTACCTGAAAAAAAGTAAACGTCAGAGAATAACATCAGGATTTTTATTAGGTGGTGGGTTCCTGTGCGCATCTGTTGGGGTCCAATTAGGTGGTAAATCTGTTTCTGGATTTTCACAAGTAGCCGGCGGTGTTATGATAATTTCCGGATTGGCAGCAATGGGCACCAGCATTCCTTTATTCATTATATCATTTGTAACAAAGAGCAAAGGCATGAGAATGTCTTTTAACAATCAAGCCGTGCCGCAGGTAATAAACAGTTCACTTGTTTACAAAATAATTCCTTCCATAAATTTTAAAATCAATTTATAAAATGAAAGTATTAATTATAATCATCCTGGTAATTTCCGGTTACAGCATATCAGCTCAAAAAGATAATAGTAATATTATAAAACCCCGCTTTGGTATTGAGCTCACCACCATGAAGGGAAATATGCTGAAAGGTTTGCTGCTACAGGTAAATGATACTTCACTAATTATTTACCCCGGCAAAAGAAAAGATTGGAATAAGGGAGAAGCCTTTTACCCGGTAGTGTTTGGCAGCTCCAATGTGATGGAAATAAAATTGAAAAAGCAAAACGGCATAGTAAAAGGTATGCTGCTGGGTGGCAGTGTGGGTCTGTCGGCAATTCTGACCACAATTCTTCTCAACAATGCAACTGCAAAAAGTGGAAGTGTAAATAACGTAGTGATCGTTGTACCAGCAGGTATTATCGGCGGTGCATATATGGGTAGCAAAAGCAGGAAAAATTTTTATATCAATGGAAACGAAAAAGCATTTTCTGAATTTCAAAAACAAATAAAATGAAACCCTGTTTTAAACAACTGGTCCATATAAAAGCAATCTGTTTTTTACTGGCAATACTTCTTTTCAAAACTGAAGCAGCCGTTGCATTCAACTTAACTGATAGTACCGTTAAACCCTTGAAAAGAATAAATTTTGTTGTGTCACCCAAACAAAAAAAATTTGACCAGGCTCCATTTAGTTTTCAGTTGCAGGCAAAACTGACAAGACTGTTTCATAAAGATGAATTATATGTGATTATTGTACGGAACTCAGAAGCTATGGCGGAAAAAATAATCAAAATTCTAAAAGAGAAAAATGCAGTGATTGGCCATCTGTGGTTTGACAGCCACGGACACTGGCAAAGAAGAAGATCTCTTTTTGAAATTGGGGAAGATGAATTCAATTATATGAGTATCCGTGATTCTGCTTTTACTGCTAATTTGAAAAAACTTGCAGCCTATTGTGATACGAATACAAATGTAGGCATTGGGAGTTGCTATGGAGGCGCCACTTTTACATTACCGGCTATAGAAAATTTTCCTGCCCAACGGATGAATGGTGACTCACTAATGATTGATTTAAGCAAATTGTTGGGCAACGCCACCGTATTTGCCTGCGAGAGTTTTGTAATGACTGGCCCTGGTATACTGAATGCCGGTTATGCTTTATCAGGGTGCCCGGGAAGAAAAAAATTTAAAGACCCCATCTATGGACCGGTTTGGGAAAAACTTGGAGAGTGGAATTGCTACTCTGGCAAACATGAAAAATTTGAAGAGCCAGTTACTGTAAGCCTTCACCAGGATGGAAGTATTCGCTTTAAAGAAAAAAACTACCTGGATTTTGAGAAGAATAAAAAGAAGCTTTCGAAAAAAATACTGGCGTTAAAAAGGGGAAACTATAACCTGGCTTCTCTGTATCAAAAAAAACCAGTATGAAAAATTAGATATAACTTAGGAGTAAATAAAATTTTATGAAACAGGTTGTTCTTTTACCCGTTCTGTTTTTTTGCCTGCTCGCAGCTGCACAGCAACCCGCCAATTCATTAAAAACAAATTTACCGCCGCATAAGCCGGGAAAATTGGATGCCCTGAATCATCTTAACTCCCCTTTGCAATCATACAATCTAAGCAGTACAGTACAGCTTCCTTCTTTTTCTTTGTATAAGCCTGCTTTGCCTCAATTTAATTTTAAACCGCTGCAGCATTATTTATCACAAGATGTCCATTATTTCAGCCTTTATCAGAAACAGAAAGAATGGACACAATTTGCCAGCGCCTCATTTAGTTCCTGGTCAAAACAAAACTGGATGATGAATAAAAATAATGTGTAGCAAAAATGGATGATGCAAAAGATAAAAGGGAAATAATAAAATTGTTTAAAAATTTATTTCAATCCCAACCTTTCCATTAAACTATCTTTTTTTGATTTAGATACAACCAGCTTTTCTCCATTGTCTAAAACCACAAAACCTCCGTCTGTTTTAAACAAATGCGTGACGTGAGCAAGGTTGACCAGTGTGCTGTGATGTATCCGTTGAAAGTTTTCAGCCGGCAGCATTTCTTCAATATCACTTAATGTTTTTGAAATAATCAGTTTTCTTTTATCGTTTAAAAAAACATGGGTGTATGAACCTTCGGCCTGGGCATAAATAATTTTACCTACTTCAATAAACTCATACCCTTCCCTGCCGGGAACAGCGATCCGTTGATTGACTTCGGGTTTTTTTATATTCTGTAAAAGATTAGCGATGTTCTCCACTCCTGACTTTTGTTGAATTTTCTCCATCGCTTTTTTAACAGCTTCTTGCAGATCGTGAACATCAACCGGTTTTAATAAATAATCAATAGCACTGATGCGGAAAGCTTTTGCAGCAAACTGATCGAAGGCCGTTGTAAAAATGATCGCAAAATCAATTTCATCCAGCAGTTCCAGCATTTCAAATCCACTCATCCAGGGCATTTGTACATCAAGAAAAACAAGATCTGGCTTGTATTTTTTTATTGCGAGCAATCCCTGCTTGGGAGAGGTGAAGGTTTCAAGCAATTCTATTTCTTTACAATGTTTCTGCAAATCGAAAGCAAGGCTGTCAATACAATTTTGTTCATCATCTATAATAACGGCCTTTATCAATTTCTATTTTCTTTAAAAGTGATAATTACTTTGGTTCCTTCTGCTTTTCCTGCTTCATTCTTTTTATCAATGATCTGGATTGAATCTTCCCGTTCATTCAGCAATTTATCCAATTCTAATCTTGATTGTGTCAACCCGATGCCTTTGGATTGGTGAGTGGCTTCATATTGCGCTTTGTATTGTTCAGAAAGTTCTCTGCCGATACCATCATCGTCAATTATGCATTGAACAGCACCATCATTTTCTTTTACTGAAACAACTACACTGCCACCGGTTTCTTTTGGCACCAATCCATGCCAGATGGCATTTTCAATAAACGGTTGCAATATTAATGCCGGTACTTTAATGTCTTTCAAATCTATTTTTTCATCCACATCAAAAATAAATTCTACTTTTCTGCCGAAACGCATTTTTTCCAGTTGAGTATAAAGCCTGCATGTTTCAAGTTCCTCATACAAATTAACTTCCCGTTTATCTGAATTTTGAAACAGCGTACGGATGAGTTTTGAAAAAGTAGTAAGATAACCTGCAGCTTTATCAGGTTCATTTTTATTAATGAGTGATTTGATTGAGTTCAGGCTGTTGAAAATAAAATGTGGGTTCATCTGTGAACGAAGTGCTTTGGCTTCAAGTTCCAGTAACTCTTTTTCATGTTTAGTTTTTTGCTGTTCTTTTTTACGGATGCCCTGAATTCTTTTGCGGTTGAAATAAAAAAATAATCCAATAACAAACAGTCCGCTGAAAATTTTAAATAAATTAGTTTGCCACCAGGCCGGGCTAATAATAATGGTATATTCCACTGGTCTCGTATCCCAGTTCCCACCCTGCATTTGTGCTTTTAACCTGAATATATATTTGCCAGGAGCCAGCTTTGAAAAGGTGATCTTCCTGTTGAAATAATTGGTATAATGCCAGTCATTGTCAAGAGGGGATATTTGATAAGCATATTCAATCCGTTCCGGGAAAAGGAACTCCTGGGCGGAAAATGAAAAGCTGATTGAATTTTGATAATGCCGTAACCTGACAACCGTAGCTGAATCATCGCCTGCATTCAAATAGACTAATGAAGTATCTGCAACAATCGTATTTAAGCGGGGTTTTAGAGTTAATGAAATGTTTTTAAGGTTTGCTAATTTATAATATTCAAACCTTCCTCCTTCAGATATCAGCATATAACCATTACAATAAAGCAATGTTTCGTTGTCAGGGCTTGAAAGTCCATTGTCATGATCGAATAAATAAGAATGTTGTTTTGAATAATCATAAACAACAATCCCATTTTGAGAACGCAGCAACATGTATGGGTTTTCTGCTCCGTTAATGTCTGTATAATCGCCTCTTGCAAGGCCCTTTGTACCGTACGGTATAGAATCTTCACAATAAAGCGTTTCCGGATTAATAATACGGATGCCATATTCAGGTATCATAAACCAGATATGACCGTCCCCGTCCAATGCAAAAACACAATCCCCGGAATTAGGAGGCAAATTGCCCACTAAGGATTGATTAGGAATAATAGTTGTTTGATTATTATCCAGGTTATGTCTGGCAATACCGTTGTTCTTTATTATATAAATAAAATTTCTTTTATCATCATACCATTGAGACGATTGTTTTATTTCAACACCTTCTGATTTTATTACCGGAGGTCTTATTGTATCAGTCTGTAAGGTCAGATGCTTTATACGATACACGATGCTGCCATTTTTATTATAAAGCAGGTCGCCATTTTTTGTAGTTATTACATCGCTGAATTCTCCTTTTGTTTTCATCCATCTTAATGAAGGGAAAGTTTTTTCTACAGACAGAAACTGTTTACCTCCGGGTAGTAATGTATAATTCTCCGGACCGACTGTCCAGTAACGATCACTACCATCCTTTGTAATGTTGTTAGCTATCCCTGTATTATAAGTATAATAATTGTTTATTTCCGGAACAGGGATAGTTTTAACCAGGTGAAAATTTGTATCAAAGACATGCACCCCGGAACCATAGAGAAAAGAACCAAAAAATAAATTTGTCTTTTTATCAAAATAAATACCCCGTAATTGCGGATAATGTATTTTGCTGGTGTTGGGAATTTTCACTGTCTGTAACTGAGTATGATCCGGAACAGCAACATATAATAAGCCCCGTTGCAACAGCCATACATTTCCTTCTTTGTCATTGGTTGCATAGCTGGTTTGTTCCTGGCTGTAATTATTATTGGTAACAGTAAAATATTTTACTTCTTCTGTCTGGCTGTTAAACAGGGCGGTTTTATAATCGTAGATACCTATCAAATATATACCCGGTGAAAGACTGGCAAATTTTGGGATAGTATAGCCGATATAGCGTTCAGGAGTTTTCATTCTTGCATCGTGTAAAAATAATTTCACTTTTCCTGTATGGATATTGTATTTCCCAAAACCTGCAGTCCAGCAATTAAACCAGATGATAGAATCATTTTCTACTTCCATTTTCTGGATATCATAATGCTCGGGTGCTGCTCCGGCAGGAAGGTAATGGCCGGGGTTTATTACTTCAAACCGTTGTTCAAATGTTTTCTTTTTTTTATCAAACAGGTAAATGCCATGAAATGTTCCTACCCATAATTTATTATTATCTGTACTATGCATTGCAAAACTGCTTACTGTATTTAGCCTGCGGCTTGACCAACTATCGGGTTTAGATGCGTCAATGTTATAGTGATCAAGTTTTTTGTGAGCCGGATCATATACAAATAAACCATTAAGTGCAGAACCGGCATATACTAATCCTACATTATCGCAATACAAGGCATCAAAACCGATATCATATTGTTTATGATTATCAGAAAAAATATAAGAAAGGTTTGTAAGAGATCTTGCTCTCCGGTCATAATAACAAAGTCCGGCCGGTGTACCAAAATAAAAATTATGACTCTTATCTTCTGCCATAGCAAAAATTCTGCTTAATTGAAAACTATTGGTTTGTTGCAGTGATGTATAATAAGTTACTTCAGAGCCGTCAAAAGATGTCAGGCCTCTTGATGTAGAAAACCAGATTAACCCATCTTCTGAAAAGAAAAAATATGCCGATGTAATGGGAGGCATAAATGGATGTGTTACCTGTTTGAAAACTGGAAGACCTTCCCGCTGAGAAAATAAACCGGCTAAGGGGATAAAAGCCACAATAAAAAGCAAAGCTATTTTTCTCAGGAGAGCCATCGTTTAAAATTACAATGTTTAAGTACTTGAAAGTTTTGTTTTTCCTGAATCATATATATGTGTTTGCAGAAGGGCTGTTTCAGTTTGTAATCATTCATTATAATTCAATATAAGGTTTAATGATGAACCTATACAATTGACCTGGTGAGCTTTAATTACCAAAATTTTTTCCAACATCCTTAAGTGAGTTTCAAACCACAAACTCAGTTGCAGAAAATGCAAATCAAATTAATGTTATTGTAAAAGTTAATTGCAAATTCGATTCATTTATTCAATTCTTATACCCTGATCCAAAAAAATTGCAGAAACTGCAAATCAAAAATGAGTTAACGCAAAATTCAATTATGAATGGGCATGAGGTGAATGTATGTTTGAGTTATCATCAAAATTTTAAACCTAAAATCAAAAATTATGAAAAAACTCTTTTGATAGTGTCTGCTGCATTTTTGGCACTGTAAAATTACTCCTATGATACTATGATAGCCTGTTAACACTATTTGCAAACTGAAACAGGCAATCTGCAAAAAAGCAGCGCTTACCGCAGGCTGGTTATTATAACTTGATTAAGTTTTTGTATACAGTAAAATTGATCAAATTTGGAATTAAAGAGTTTGCAAAATAAATTTCTATAAACGCAGTTTTTTAATAATAGACTGAAATCGAACTGATGAAAAACCATTTTGTAAAACAGTAAACAAGTCACACATTATAAACCTAAAAACTAAAATTTATGAAACGTTTATTCATGATCACAGCAACCTGCCTGTTAACAGGCTTTTTCTCAACTGCACAAAAGTCACGCATTGGTTTTACAGCCGGGGCGGTTTTTGCCAATTACACTTCAAAGGTGGATGGTGAAACCGATAATGCTGACTCAAAGACCGGGATAACTGCCGGTGTATTCGTTGAAATTCCCAGTGGCAACCATTTCAGTTTTCAACCCGCTATAAATTTTGTACAAAAAGGAACAAAAAGTGAGCAAACATTAGGTGGCGCTACAGAAAAAGTTTCGCTTAATGTTAACTGCCTTGAAGTGCCTTTAAATTTTCTGTACAATGCTGGAAGCAATACAGGAAATTTTTTTATTGGCGCAGGACCATCATTTGCATTTGCTCTATCTGGTAAAACTAAATATGATGATGGTACCAACTCATATTCAGAAGATATAAAATTTGGAAGTAATGAAAACGAAGACGATTTAAAAGGGCTGGATTTTGGCGCCAATTTTCTTACTGGCTATCGATTCCCAAACGGGTTACAAATTTCTGGTCATTATAATGCAGGCTTAAGCAACCTGATGGTTGGTTCGGATAGTGGCACGTTGAAAAGCAATTATTTTGGTGTTAAAGTTGGTTTATTATTAAAAGGGAAAAAACAAACCAAATAAAACATTAAATGATTTTCAGGAGGAGTTGATAAACCGCCACCCTTTCTTTCACCTAAGCAGTATAAGCAGTTAACAAAGAAATCACCTCTTCCTGAAAATCAAATTATTTAAATCTTCTTCTGTCAAATTCTGATTACGAACCCAATTGCAGAAACTGCAAATCAAAAAGATGTTAACGCAAAATTCAATTATGAATGGGCATCGTGGTCTAGTAGTTTAGTGGAATAAATTTTATTGTTATGAAAAAGAATTTCCTTCTGTTTATATTGTGCCTTGCCTGTTTATTAGTTGGCCTGGTTAATGGTTGTAAAAAAGATCCTCCAATCACGCCTCCCACAGACATCGGCACCAAAGTTTCGTTTATCGAAGAATTTGAAAATGTTAATAAGCTTGTAACAAAGGGATGGATACTAAAAGATAATTCTCCTGTGGGTAATTCCGGCACTCCTGAAGCTATTTGGGAACAAGGATTTATAGGCGCGGATAAAACCGGTGAAGTAAAGGGATTTGTAGCTTATTCTTTTACCGGAACGCCTGATGAATTTGCATTTTCCCTCTCCTCTTCTTCAACGACTGCTTATTCAATCAGCAGTTGGATAATTACTCCGGTACTATCTGTAAAAAATGGCGATAAGATATCTTTTTATAGCCGGGGTGATAGTGGTTTCCATATTACTGACCGGATGCAGGTGCTCATGAATAAATCAGCTTCGGCAGATGTTGGAAATAAAAATAATTCGGTTGGTGGATTTACCAATGTTTTGTTCGATATTAATTCCACACAAACTGTAAATGGTTATCCTATTTTATGGACAAAATATGAATATACTTTCTCAGGAATATCCGGGAAAACAGATACCCGAATCGGATTCAGGCACTATGTTACAAATACAAATAATGCAGGGGGTATCGGCATTGACTTGTTTAAGTTTGAGGTTAACTAAATAATTTTTGATCATTTGCATTAATTGAAAGGAATGAGAAAATTGATAATCATATTACTTATACCGTATAGTTTTTATTCATTTAACAATAATGAAACAAACCAGGAATCTCCATCAATTTCAGCAACCAATTATATTGATCCTAATAAAATGATCGCCGAAGGACTGTTATTACTTAAGGAAGGAGATCTTGTTGTGAGACTTAACCAGGATCCGACCAGCCGGTTCATAAAAAATTTTAACCGTTTAGATAAAAATTATTCTCATGCAGGCATCGTGTTATTCGAGAATGGAAATCCTTATGTATATCACATTGTAAATGGTGAAGAGAATCCAGGCGAAAAATTGAGAAAAGATTCCTTAACCCGGTTTTGTAATCCAAGGAAAAATACTGCTTATGGCATATTCAGATATGTAATGAGTAGAGAAGAAATTAATAAATTAAAGAAACTTATTAATAAATGGCTTTTAAACCAGGTTCAGTTTGACACAAAATTTGATCTCGAATCGGATAACAAAATGTATTGCTCAGAAATGATCATGAAGGCATTGGCAAATGTTACCAATAATAGGATACTGATTGAAACAACGAAGTTGACCAATGAAGAAGCAAGTCTTTTTTCAGCTTATGCACATCTTCCATTTAGTTACACCAGCAGGCTCCGGGTTGTATCTATTGATAACTTATATAAGCATTCATCCTGCTATCCAATTAAAGAATATAAATTTTATACATATAGATAAGATTATTTTTAAAATGATCCAGCTCTGCAAATACAGAAAAACAGTATTGTTCAATGGCCTGTTCTTTTATTATTACTAAAAATAAGTTTATGAATAAGCAATCTCACTTTATGGCATTAGCTGTTTTATCGGCAATGTCAATTTTTTCCTGCTCAAAAAAGGCATCGGAAACTTCTAATTCTTCTGTTAATAATGATGAATATGTTGAACTCAAAATATTAGAAGATAAAACTAACAGGCCAATTGCTGATGCTGAGGTGAGATTGGAAAAATGTGCTAACTATGATCCAGTATTTGGATGTACCAGCTATTCCACAATAAGTACTTTAATTACTAACAACGAGGGGAAATATAAATTTTTGAAAAGGCTGATGGTTGAACGCATAACTGTAGTACATCCAAAATACTGGAAAAGCAGTAATATAGGGTTAGGAGATATTAAGCTTGTTCCAGAAGCATTTAGCAGAGTGCATTTGCAAAAAGTAAATAATTATTCCAGCAATTACAGTATGCGTATTTCTGTGTCAAGAGCTGATGTTTTTAATATGTATCCGCAAGAAACCGATTTGGGGATTCCTGCTGATACTATCGTTTATCTTCGTAGTTATGGCAATTATGAGAATGTTGTTTCCTGGGGAATAGGGACTTGGGTTCCTATCATTCAGATTAATAAGGATGGCAAATCTTCTCCTTTTTTCATAAATGCTTTTGATACTAGCAGTGTGGAAATAAATTTTTAGATACAGTTCAAGTTTGCTTTAGAAGTTAAGTCACAAAATATTTAGATACCCGACAGGAAAAGCAATGTGTTTTTAAAGCGGCTACCGCCAGTCCGGAGACTTTTGGAGGAATTCTGGTATCAACAGATGACCGGAATATAGTTTTTCGCAATATCAATAGTATTGATTAAAAAGCTCTCTAAAATTTAAAATCATGAAAATAATCATTCTTATTAACTGCTTACTGGTACTTTCCGTAACGGCTTTCAGCCAGCAAATTAATACTCAGTCAACATTGACCAAACAAGAATACCTGCTAAAAAGTAAACATCAGAAAACCGGGGCATGGATACTCTTGGGTGGTGGTGCAGTATTGACCATTGTAGGATTTGCTGTTGGACTAAATGATGCTGCTGAAACAATAGTATATGCATTTGCAGGTCAAAATAAGATTAACACTACCGGTGTCGCATTGTTTTCTGTGGGTGTTATATCCATGGCAGGCAGTATTCCATTCTTCATTGCCTCAGGTAAAAATAAACGCAAAAAGCATGAGTTTGTCTTTTAAAAATGAACCGGCACCGCAAATTCAGAAAAGCAGTTTTGTTTACAGATCTGTTCCTTCTTTAGCACTAAAAATAAATTTATAGCATCCCCACAAATCTTCATTGACTAATTATTTAACCAATAAAAACTTACTGTTATGAAACTTATACTAATACTACCGGTTATTATCTGCTTTCTTAGCTGCTTTACCGGCTGCAAAAAAGACAATATCACAAACTCCACCAATTATTTAAAAGGAAAAGTTGATGGGGTCTCTTTCGAATGCAATTCGAACATATGGGCAACTCCCGAAGGAGCAGGTGATAAGATTATTTCTTTTCGGGGAGATTGGCCGTCTTACTCAATTCTTTTTTATTTGGACGGCCAGGGTTCAAATATCACTACAGGTTCTTATAATTTTCAAACCGGTAAGCTATACAATGCTATTATTTATCAAAATAATGATGGTTATTCTGCCGGATATTTCTGCGGTTCTTTTTCTCCTTGTACATTCGAGGGTAGCGGGAAAATAACTTTTCTTGAAATTAGCAAAAAAAATATCAAAGGCACATTTGAATTTGCGACATCTGTAAATGGGGCAACAGGCTCCTTAAAAACTGTTACTGCCGGTGAGTTTTATATTAAAAGAAATTAATAAAATATCATTGAACTGTTAGGACAGTGCTTTGCCTGATTTTATTAGGAGTATTCTTTCATTAGTTTTAAAAATAAGTTTATGAAAAAGCTTTTAAAACGATCATTGATAATAATTTATTTGCCTTTAATACTTGTAAGTTGCAAGAAGGCCAGTTCACCGGTCCCCCCCGTTTCTTTTACACCCTATTTAAAAGGAAAAATAGATGGCCGTGCATTTAATGTAACTGCAAACTCTTTGTATGCAATTGGTACTACCGCCGGAAGTGAATTAGTTATGGGAGGCCATTTTGAAAGTGATGGTAGTATAAGTATTCATTTAAAAAACTTTAATAATAGTACTGGTGAAAGGCAAATCAATGAAACGAACTATATAGCAATAGACACTCTCGCTGGCATTCTTTATTACGCGGGTTCAATAATACCCGGAACCCCTGTACAGGGAAACGGGAAAATAACCATACTAAGTGTTACAGAAAAGGAAGTAAAGGGAACATTTGAAGGTGTTTTATTAGTAGAACCATCTCAAAATAGTGGCCAATCACCATTGAATGTTACCGAAGGGGAATTTCATTTAAAAAGGCAATAATAATTTTTTAATAATTAAATCATAAACAGATGAAAAAAATTATCTTATTACACTTCCAAATACTTTCTTCAATATCTCAGTAGTTCTCGCAACAGGATTTGCCCTGATGTTTGCTTCTTCTTTTGCTACCTGGTCAAACAAAGCATCTACCGCTTTGCCCACAACATAAGAAGGCAGGTCAGGATTGATTTTATTAAAAGTAGTAGGAAAATTATTATAGGTGTTTACCACATCTGCATAATACCTGGTTGCATTTACTTTATCCAGTGAAGATTTTACAGATGGTGAAAAGGCAGCTATTAATTTAGCGGTAGTTTTTTGCCTGAAATAATTAGTTGCTGCGTCATTGCTTCCCCGCACAATATTGATGGCATCTACCAGTGTCATTTCTTTTATGGCATCCACAAAAATTGGTTTTGCATAGCCCACAGCATCTTCTGCTCCCCGGTTGATGGCCAATATAGCTTTATCAACCAGGCTACCCATGCCAATGCTCCGTAACGTGTTTACGATTTTTACAGCATCAGGAGGCATGAAAAGTTTATAAGCTTCGTTTCCAAAAAATCCATCGGTTTTATTAAGATTCAATACCGCTGTGGTTACGCCTTGTGCTAATGCTTCTTTTATTCCCTGTGCAGCTTCTGCTTCAGTTATACCACCGGTTCCTGTTGGCAAACTTTTAAGTACATCACAACCAGTCATAAAAATTACAAGTGAACAAAAAACAATTAATTTTTTCATTTTCATTTTTTTATTTGCCGCCAAAAACTTTTTTAAGTAAGTCGCTTGTCCTGGCAGTAGGGTTATTCCTGATATTGGCTTCTTCCACGCTTATCCTGTCAAATAAAGCGAAAAGAGTTTTATCCGCCACATGATCCGCCAAATCAGGATTCATTTTTTTTACCATGGGAACTTTGTTATAGCGGGTAACAGCATCACCATAATATTTTGTGGCATTTGTTTTTTCAAGTGATGAGTTGATCACCGGGATAAATGCTTCTTTAAGTTTGGCGCTGGTTTTAGATCTGAAATATTCCGTAATTGAGTTCTTGCCACCACTTACCAGTTTCAATGCATCGGTAATGGTCATTTGTTTGATTGCATCTATAAAAATGGGAGTAGCAAAACCTACGGCATCTTCTGCACCACGATTGATGGCTTCTATGGCATCATCAGCCATTTTTCCCATGCCGATACTCCGCAGGGTTTTTTCCATTTTCTGTGCTTCGGGTGGTAATAACACTTTATAGATTTCGCTTTTAAAAAAAGCATCGGGTTTATTCAGCATCGAAACGGCTGAAGCAATACCATTATTCAATGCTTCTTTAATTCCGCTTCCAGCCTCCTGTTCTGTAATAGTTGATTTACCGCTCAGGGCATTTTTTGCTTTGCTGAGGATGGATTGGGCATTGGCTGATGCAAATAAAATGACCGTAAATAACAGAAAGTATATTTTCTTCATAGTTTTTCAAAGATATTTCAAATAACCTGCCAGAAATAATTATGAAGATATGTTTGGAAAATTATAACACTAAAGCCGCAGCATTTCCTTTCTTTTATCTATTCGCTCATGCATTCTGCGGAAAAACCGGGCTCTTTCTTTTTCGCTTACTTCGCTTATCAGCGTAGAACGCTTAACAAGGTTCTGAACATACTGGTAAAAATTTTCAGAATAGGCAACATCCCTTGTCATCAGGTAATTAATAGAAGTATGAGGTACAAAAGAAATTTTTGTGTTGTCCAGCAGTGCCATCATATTATTATCCTG
>Ga0062380_10000014_pt1 | contig 21715 bp, 21 predicted proteins | sample DOMMetBare3Fresh_2_FD_59485 | JGI IMG/M metagenome (GOLD analysis project Ga0062380, IMG submission 59485) | Wetland sediment microbial communities from St. Louis River estuary, USA, under dissolved organic matter induced mercury methylation -... | ecosystem: Environmental > Aquatic >... | reverse complement strand
TTTGTAAAAAGTGTTACCGGAATTTCAGGATGAAATTTCTTAAAGGTTTTCAATGAATAAATACATTCTTCTACAAATTCATAAGAATCGAAAACATGATAAAGCACTCCTCTGCTCCTTATTAATTTATCTACGTACATATTCCGGGTAATTTTTTATAAATGAATACCGGCTTTGAGGGATAATTTATTTTTGTGCAATAGATATAGTATCATAGGCCACTTCAACAGGAACAGCAAACCGTCTGAAGAAAATGATGTTCCTGATAACCCTGTTCCATTTAAGATAGGAGTCAATCTGAATTTTTGATTTGTCCCAAAAAATAGATCGGCCGGGTAATAACTGGTATTGATCAGCTAATAGGCTTGGATAACAGTGTTTGAATTCTAAACTTTCAAATTCACAAAGTATTTTTTTTATACCTGTTGTAGAAAATATACTGTTAAACCCATCAGGATAAATTCGCCAGCAATCCCCAGGTGCTTCATGATAGGGCCAGCTTAACGGCATTACGGTAATTATATAACCACCGGGTTTTACAATTCTTTTCAACTCATTATACCAGGCTATTATATCTGAAACATGTTCCATAACATTGCCTGAAACAACAACATCATAATGATTGTCAGGAATGGGATAATGATAGGGATCAGTTGTTAAAACTGTTAATTGATCCTTATTACCCATCGCATCCAGTGTGCTGTTTACAAGATTAAGAGTTTGCCATTCTATAGAATTATTATTAATGATTTTTTGATAAGCTGATGGATTACCATATGGCCCTATTTCCAATACCCTTGATACATTATTAAAAAAGGGTACTGCATATTTTTGAAAAATCAGTTCACTGTTTAAATGCATTAATTAATCAGTTTATAATTCATAAAATAAAATCCATAGTCACTCCCTTCAAACCCGGCAAAACTGCTTCCCATATCAGATATACGAACCGGGAAATGCCCTGTTACATAATCAAAAACTGCCTGGTGAGCAATAAATAAGTCAAATAAAAAATTATAAGAATGAGGCACAATTAAATTTTCCTGTAACCGGATTGTTCCTTCATACAAATCTCCATTGACTTTCAACTGCGATACGGGAATATGCAGGGTAAATAATCTGCGTTGAATATTGTCAAGCATAGCAACTGTTGCTTGCACAGCCTGTCCCGGTATTTTACACCTGATTTTTAAATGGATAAAAATTGATTCATTGTGTCCAAACTGCCTACATGATTCGCCTGCTTCATTTTGTATTTCTATTTTTTCAAAATAAATATCTTTTCCATTGCCAGCACTTTGATAGGCTTCAGTTAATGCAGGCCCGCTATTATAACGACTTATTACATCTTCCACATTACCTTCAAATAACAATTTTCCTTTATCTAGTAACATAGCTTTGTTACAAAGCTGTGCGATCAGTCCCATCTGGTGACTTACAAAAAGTATGGTACGTCCGCTGCGGCCTACTTCATCCATTTTACCAATACATTTTGCCTGGAATTCGGTATCACCTACTGCCAGTACTTCATCCACAATTAATATTTCAGGTTCAAGATGTGCTGCAATGGCAAATGCCAGCCGCACATACATACCGCTACTATATCTTTTTACAGGTGTATCTAAAAATTTTTCAACACCGGAAAAGTCAACTATTGCATCAAAATTTTTTTTAATTTCTCCACGACCCATACCGAGTATTGCTCCATTTAAAAAAATATTTTCCCTGCCGGTTAGTTCCTGGTGAAATCCTGTACCTACTTCAAGCAGGCTTGCTACTCTTCCTTTAATTGAAATACTTCCGGTTGATGGTTCAGTTATACGGCTTAATAATTTCAGTAATGTACTTTTGCCGGCTCCATTTTTTCCAATGATACCCAGGCGGTCTCCCTGGTGAATTTCAAAATTCAAATCCCTAAGTGCCCAGAATTCTTCGATCTCATTGCCTTCTAAAACCTGTTCTCCTTTAACTAATTGTTTACTGCGGGTATAGAAATTATGAATATGGCCTGTAACCTGCTCACGAATTGTTTTATATCCCTTTTTGCCCTGGTGGCCAATGATATATTTTTTTCCAAGATTTTCTACTTTGATAACAGACTCGGGCATTGAATGACTAAATTATTTTTTATAAAAAAATGAAAAATTACAAACCCCTCATTTTTTTTGCAGGGTTGCCAGCATACACACCGGGCTCATTAATATTTTTTGTAACGACACTGCCTGCACCTATTAGCACATGATCACAAATTTCAACGGGAAGAATAGTTGCATTAGAGCCAATGGAAACATAGTTGCCAATCGTTGCCTGTTTCCATTTTGATCTGTCGCCTGCAGGACCGCCATTTTGCATCAGGTCGTTTATAAACATAACACCATGCCCGATAAAACAATTATTACCGATAGTTACCAGCCCACAAATAAAACTATGAGACTGAATACGGCAATTTTTTCCAATACTTACTTCTTTTTGTATCTCAGTAAAAGGACCAATAAATGAATTGTCACCTATCGAACAACCATAAAGATTCACTGGCTCTACTACAGTGACATTGATGCCAAAGTGGACATCACTGATACCAATGTGTTTTATAAATGGTGAATTCATTTTACGATAAAAATTCAGCAGCAGCGTAAATTTTTTCAATCATCTGAACTGTTCTTAATCCATCCAGGCTACTTGCCGTTATTTTTGCATTATTGCGCAGTACATCTACCAGGTTCTGATACACTTTATCATGGTTACTCATTGAACCCTGGTAAATTCCATAATCATTTGCGTTACTACTTTCCTGTAATTCTATCTTACCCACCCCATCAATTTCCTGGTACTCCAGTTTATTTAAATATTGTCCCCCGATTTTCACAGTTCCCTTTTCTCCAAAGAGCGTTAGAGAACCTTCCATATTTTTTTTATAACTATTTACTGTAAAATTAAGAGTACCTATTACCCCATTTTCAAATTCGAGTATCACCACCCCGGTATCTTCAAACTCAATAATATTTTGATGTGCAAAATTTTTTGTGAAAGACTTTGCCTGCTTTACATCACCAACCATCCAGTAAAGCAAATCTATAAAATGACTGAATTGTGTAAATAGTGTACCGCCGTCCAGTGATTTAGTACCCCGCCACGAATTCAAATAATAACTTGCATCACGTTGCCAGAAACAATTAAGCTGCAGACTGTATATTTTTCCAAGTTTATTTTCTTCTACTATTTTTTTTACTGTCGCTACAGGGGGATTAAACCTGTTCTGTTTTACAATTATAAGTTGGCGGTTGCATGCTTCAGCCGTCTTTATCATTTCCAGGCAATCAGAAGAAGAAAGAGACATTGGTTTTTCACACAGTACATGGCAGCCAGCCTTCAGGGCCTGAATACTATGTACAGCATGCAAGCCATTGGGTGTGCATACAGCTACTACATCCAGTTTTTTTTCTGATGCCAATAATTCTTCAATAGAAAAATAAATATTCGCTTTATGTGTTTCTCCGAGTGCATTTGCTTTTACTTTATCAATATCACAAACGCCCGCCAGGAGGCCTACAGATTGTATATGATCTGCATGGCGCCGGCCAATATTTCCACAACCTATAATTGCAAACTGAATAGACATGAGGATATAGAAAATCAAATAAGATCAGCAAAATTTTTCTCCATTCTGCGAAAAGTACGTATGCCGATATATAAAAAGAATATGGTTACTGCCAGTGATACATATATGCCATTCCAGTTCATTGTTACTTTATCACCAAAAAAACACCAGCGAAATCCATCAATTACTCCGGCCATTGGATTGAGGTAATAAAGAACCCGGAATTTTTCAGGAATCATATTGGCAGCAATGGCAGACGTAAATCCAACAGGAGAAATATACAAACCAAGCTGCACAAGAAAAGGAACAACATGTTTGAAATCACGGTACTTAACATTCAAAGCGGTAAGCCAGATACCCACACCAAAACTTGCAAAGAATGCCATGATAATAAATAACGGTAGAAAAATCAGATTAACAGAAGGGGTTACACTAAACCATATAAGCAGCACAAACATCAGAACCAGCGAAATAAGGAAATCAACTAAGCTGGTAATAACTGATGATGCCGGTATTATCATCCGCGGAAAATATACTTTTGATATCAGTCGTTCATTTCCTATCAGGCTATTACTTGCTTCGGTTAATCCCGATGCAAAAAACTGCCATGGAAGCAGTCCTGCAAAAACAAGGACCGGGTACTTAATTCCTTCTGATGGAAATTTTGCAATTTGTCCAAATACAAATGTAAAAATCAGCATGGTGAGCAAGGGGCGAAGTACACTCCATACAACACCAATTATAGTTTGCTTATACCGGACTTTTAAATCACGCCAGCTCAGTATATAAAAAAGTTCGCGATAGCGCCAGAGATCTTTCCAGTAATTTTTTTCTGTGCGGCCTGGTGTTATATTGATTTCAAATGCCATTTATTTTATTTAAAAGAAAAAAATTAAAAATTTTTTCCATAAATATCTCCGAATCCTGAATTGATAAACTTATCAGTTTGCAGAAATGCAAGCATATCCTGGGCAGAAAGCCAGAATTCCATTTCCATTTTCATTGATTCATTAGCAGAATAATTAAATTTCATTGCGGGGTTAGACACCATTAATGCTTTTATACAATCCATAGCCTGTTCTAGCTGCTCCGGTACACAATATTCAAAGCTTAATGCATTTATTTTTTGGGAAAGCCCGGAGAGTACTTCTTTTTCAAACCCTTCCACATCAATTTTTATAAAAGACGGTACTCCATACTGCTGTATAAGATTATCAAGGGTTGTCATTTGTATTTCTTCTGTCTTATTCCAGTTATTATTTCCAAAGCGGCCGCTGTCTTTTACAGCCCTTATAAATTCTTCAGAAAAAGTGGATATGGTTCTTGAATCAGCTATGTAAAATTTTTTTATCCCCTCTTTTGCGCCAAGCCCTTTTGTTACAAGCTGTATTTTATTTCCAAACATCAGCTTTAGGTATTTGTAACAGGTCTTTTGAGGTTCTACGGCCACCACTTTTGCTTTTAATTCAAGAAAAGCTTTTACACGGTTACCCATATTGGCACCCACATCAAAAACCAAATTGCCTTCTTTTATAAAATTTGAATAAAATTCTTTCCTGAGGGGAATATTTTCATTTATCGTTGATGGAAATAATACCTGCCGGATATAATAACGAAGATGAAAAGGGATGATTTTTTTAAAAGCTGTTTTTATCATATCATGATACTTATAATATACTGAAAATGGTAAATAACTCAAAGCAGGGCGCCGTTGACATAAATAGCATCATACTCATACAGGTGTTTTTCATAGTTATATCCAGAAAAAATATTTTGCAGCACAAAGCCATATTCTCTCAATAATTGATCTACTTCATAATAACGGGCACCACCTTTGTATGTTTCATGATTCGAAAGCTCGGTCAAAACAAAAAGTGTTCTCTTCATTGTTTTTTCTGCGCCTTTCAAAACATTCAGTTCATGGCCCTGTACATCCAGTTTCATGGCAAGAATTTTCAGTTCTGATTCTGTATGACTCAAAAAATATTCATCCAGTGTAATTGTATTTACTTGTTCTACCTGTACTGTACTGAACCTGGTGTCAGTTCCTGTAACTGGCTTAAGGGAGGAAGAAACTTTATTATCCGTAACATAAAACTCAGTTTTTCCGCAAAAATCTGATAGTGCATAGTTTTCAATTTTAATAGCGTCGTATTTTTCTGTGGCTGTAACTGCTTGTTTATATGACTGGGAACTTGCTTCGATTCCAATAACATTTACATCTTTTAATTCTTTAAGAAAAAACAGTGCAGTATTTCCTTCAAAACATCCGATATCCAGTATCGTATTTCCGAAATCACCTTTGCTGCGAAAATTATGGATGGCTAATACCAACCCCCTCAAATGCAGGTATTCAGGAAAAATTCTGTTTCTAACTGACATGGCCATCCTAGTGCTGCTGTTGGCTGGCAATAAATACAATTTCAGTAAAAATTCTTTTACCTTATTTACAACGTTGTTCAATATATTACTGAATTTTTTTTAAAAAAATCATCTGTTATTTCTATTCCAGCTTCAGTTATCATACAGAGGGGTACATTACCATAAAAACTTGCCCAGATGGAAAAAGTACTGGGTGGCCCGATTATAAAATCACATTTTGCAAGGAGGTAAAGATCTTCAACAAAATGTCTTTCTTCATTGAACACGGAAAATCGGCTTGTGCCCGGCAATGAAATATTTTTTTCATTAGTGCAGATAATAAAAGCAATTCTCTTCTCTTCAAAAACTTTTAATGTTGCCAGTTCTTTTATTTTTTTGTAATACTGTTCCGGGGTGTAGTACCATTTACCGCCTTCAAATTTTTTATAATCGCCACCCCGGATATGCACCCCCACCAAAACATCATGATCTTTTTTATACCGGCAGAAATACTTTTCAATATTATCCCTGTATTTTTTATTCGGAGTCCAGGTATCTACCAGGAGATTCCTGTATTTTTTTTGATTGACAGGGTCCCTGAAATTCCAGCCAGATACCAGGGTTAATTTTGATCTTGCTTTTTCTAAATATTTCTCATCGTTCAGATCAAATACTTTGGAATCCTGTTCATACCCCTCGTATTTAATAATTTCAAAAAAAGGAAGCCGGGTAATATGAAGTTTCAGTAATCCTTTTACCAGAATAGTTATGCACCTTTGAAGAAATGAAACCAGCCATGTTTTCTTTTTTCCAAAAAACCTGATTGGCGTATTGTTTCTGTTTAAGCTTTCGCAAAATAAAGAATAGTACTCATCAAAAAAAAAGTGCTTCAGCCGGTAGTTATGTTCTTTTGCGTTTACCAAAAAAGAAGATGTATGCCAGATCCTGTTTGCGAGTTGCCCTTCTTTAGACACAATAATCACCATTCGTATTACTTATTTAGAATTTTTCTTTGTAAACAGCTTCAATACCATTTTTCAAATGAATGGAAGCGTTCCATCCTAATTGTGAAAGCTTAGATACATCGAGCAGTTTACGAGGGGTACCATCTGGTTTTGATAAATCGAAAACAATTTTTCCTTTATACCCGGTTATCTCCTGAATCATTTCAGCAAGTTCCCTTATACTGATGTCTTCTCCGATTCCAATATTTATTAAGCCTGGTTCACTATAATTTTTCATGATGAAAATACAGGCATCGGCCATATCATCAGCATGTAAAAATTCCCGACGAGGTGACCCGGTGCCCCAAACGACCACTTCCTGCTCATTGTTCACTTTTGCCTCATGAAATTTTCTAAGTAATGCAGGTAGCACATGTGAATTATTCAAATCATAATTGTCGTTGGAGCCGTACAGGTTAGTCGGCATTACTGAAATAAAATTGCATCCGTACTGGCTACGGTATGCATCACACATTTTTATGCCGGCAATTTTTGCAATGGCATAAGGTTCATTTGTTGATTCAAGTAATCCTGTTAGCAGGTATTCTTCTTTTAATGGTTGAGGAGCAAGTTTGGGATAGATGCAGGAAGAACCAAGAAATAATAATTTTTTTACTCCATTTTTCCAGGATTGATGAATTACATTGTTCTGAATTTCCAGGTTATCATATAAAAATTCTGCACGGAAAGTATTGTTGGCCATAATACCACCCACTTTTGCTGCTGCCAAAAAAACATATTCTGGTTTTTCAGCTATAAAAAAATCAGTAACTGCCTGCTGATTTCTTAAATCAAGTTCTGCTGAAGTTCTGAAAACAAAATTGCTGAAGCCTTCTTTTTGCAAACGCCCTAAGATTGCGCTGCCTACCATACCGCGATGACCGGCGATGTAAATTTTGCTATTTAGTTCCATTATTCGTGTTGTGGCAATACATGAAAGCCTGCTTCAAGGAGTGTTTTATGTTTTTTGAAGAACTCAACATCATTGGCTACCATTTCATGTATCATTTCTTTTAGTGTATATTTTGGTACCCATCCCAATTTTTCTTTTGCTTTGGTAGCATCACCAACTAAAAGATCAACTTCAGTTGGCCGGAAATAATTCGGATCGACTGCTACAACTTCCTGTCCTTTTGTAAACGCAAATTCATCAGTGCAGGACTTAATTATTCCTTTTTCGTCTTTTCCAGTTCCTGAAAATTCAAGTTCAACTCCTACTTCTTCAAAAGACATTTTTATAAAATCCCTTACTTTTGTAGTAATGCCTGTTGCGAGTACAAAATCTTCCGGCTCTGCCTGCTGCAGCATCAGCCACATACCTTCTACATAATCTTTTGCATGACCCCAATCGCGACTGGCATCAAGATTGCCAACATATAATTTTTGCATAACCCCCAAAGCAATTTGCGCAACGCCTCTTGTAATTTTCCTGGTAACAAATGTTTCACCACGCAAAGGGCTTTCATGATTGAATAAAATACCATTGCAGGCAAACATATTGTATGCTTCACGATAATTTACTGTTATCCAGTAAGCATACATTTTAGCTACCCCATATGGTGAACGCGGATAAAAAGGTGTTTTCTCTGTCTGTGGAATTTCCTGAACCAGTCCGTACAACTCTGATGTTGATGCCTGGTAAATTTTTGTTTTTTGAGAAAGTCCCAACAAACGAACAGCTTCTAAAATTCTTAATGTTCCTATACCATCCGTATTTGCTGTGTATTCAGGTATATCAAAACTAACTTTTACATGACTCATGGCACCAAGATTATAAATTTCATCTGGCTGTACTTCCTGAATAATCCTGATTAAGTTAGTGCTGTCAGTAAGATCGCCGTAATGCAAAATAAAATTGCGGTGTGATATGTGCGGATCCTGGTAAAGGTGATTAATACGATCTGTATTAATTAAGGAAGCACGGCGTTTGATGCCATGCACAATATATCCTTTTTTTAATAAGAGTTCTGATAGGTAAGCTCCGTCTTGACCAGTAACGCCTGTGATTAAAGCTGTTTTTGACATTTTTTTAATTTTCAAATAATAAGAATTCAAATGTGAATTACATATGATTATTTAACTAACCCTGGTTCGCTTTTAATAATAGCAAATTTGTCTTTCAGTCTTAAAAATGGATTCTCAAAATATTTATATGATAAGTGAGCAATAAAAATTGTTACCCCAGCTACAACCACTAAAGAAATAATTCCGTATAATATGTTCCCACTACCATAAGCTGAAGGATTAAAATAGAAAATGACTAAATAAATAATCAAAGGGTGGTAAACATAAATACCAAAAGAAATTTTTCCAAGAAAATTGAGCATTTTGCTTTCAAGACTTAAAATTTTAGACCCACTAATCTGGTCTGTTATTATTACAAATGTTGCCATTGAAGCAATTTCATGATCAATAACAGAGGCTAAATGAAATAAATTAAACCAGGTCGATATTAATAATCCCCAGGCAATAATTATTACAATTCTCATTTTTACAAAGTTGAGAATTTTGCTATTTGTTTTATACAAGTAAGCCCCAATTCCTCCAATTGCCATACAACTAAATCTAGTCAAATAAATCAGACTGTATTCAGGTGAAAATCCGCCATACGTGGAACTTATAATGATTTTTATACTAAGAAAAAGAATCGTAAATACTATAGCGAATGGTAAAAACCGAAATGCAAAGACGCTTACCAATAACGGCCAAAACAAATAAAATTGCTCTTCTACCCCCAATGACCAATAATGAAATAGCTGGTCAATGGAAACTCCATAAGCAACACTGTAATTGGGTATAATAAAAAAATAATTTTTTAGCCTATAAAGAGGAAGGGCCTGAGAAGAGAGTATGTAAACAAGACATATTGTTAAAAAAATAAAGAAAAAATAAAGAGGCCAGATTCTTAATACTCTTCTAATATAAAAATTAGTAACTGATATTTTATTTGTTTCTTCCTTTTCCTTTAGCAACAGAAGAGTAATCAAAAATCCACTTAATGCAAAAAATATGGTTACTCCATAAGATGTAGCCGCATCCAATATATGTATTCCTGATCTTTGTAAAGTATGCCCGACTAAAACAATTGTGGCTGCAATAGCCCGTAGTCCGTTAAGCCCTTTTAAATGAAATATTTTCAAATACTATATTTATAATTCAAATCTAAAATTGAAAAAGACAAAATCAGGCTTACTTTTTTCTGGCTTCAACAATTTTTTTCAATCCTTCTTCAAGAGAAGTGAAAGGTCTTTTTAGTAAACAGTTCATTTTGTCAATATCGGGCTGACGACGGGTCATATCACCTTCTGCCAGAGGCTCTAGGTGTACAATTTCAGCTGAAGATCCTGTGATTTGTTTTATTGTTTTTGCAAGATCAAGCACAGAAATTTCCAGATCGTTGCCAATATTCACCACATCATCGATAAAAAGATTATTGAGCAAGCAGCTTACGGTTGCTTCGAGGTGATCGTCAATGTAGCAAAATGTTCTTGTCTGCTGTCCATCGCCAAATATGGTAATTGGTTTATTCTCTAATGCGGCATCAATAAATCTTGAAACTACAAAGTCCGGACTTTGTTTTGGACCATAGGTGTTAAAAAAACGAAAGATGGTGTATTCAAGTCCATACTCCTGGTAATAAGAGCGACAAAAAGATTCACCTGCATTTTTTACTACAGCATAAGGTAATCTTGAATTAAGAGGAGTGGTATGTTCATGTTGCGGCAGGTGAACCGGCTCACCATACACTTCTGATGAGGATGCATAAAAAACTCTTTTTACCCCTGTGTTTTTGCAAAGTGTAAGTACATTTCTGATTCCCTGTAAATCATCAAGAACCAGTACAGGATTTTCTAAAGTGCGTTTTACACCAACTACAGCGGCATAATGATATACATAATCAAACCCAAAAGTTTGAAAAATGGAAGACACATCATCAAAATTATTGGCATCAGCTTTTATAAAACGAAACCGATCATTATTTGGAAGATTTTGTTTACGTCCTGTAAGATAATTATCCACAACAACAACTTCAGCATCCGTATTATTTAAAAGATATTCACTCAGAGAACTACCAATAAATCCAGCCCCACCTGTAATAAGAATTTTCATAAAATGACGTTGTGTTTAGTTTAGTATTTTGTTGCCAGCCGTAAAAGGTATTCGCCATACCCGCTTTTGCGTAAACTTTCAGCTGTTTCCAATAGTTTTTCCTTTGAAATAAATCCTTTATGAAATGCAATTTCTTCAATGCATCCGATTTTATGTCCTTGTCTTTTTTCAATTACTCTTACAAATTCGCTGGCATCGCTCAGGGAATCGAATGTGCCCGTATCAAGCCAGGCAGTACCCCGATCCATAATGGCAACTTTTAATTTTTTTTGCTCCAGGTAAATTTTATTTATGTCAGTAATTTCATATTCCCCCCTTGATGATGGTTTCAATGACCTGGCAATATCAATGACCGAGTTATCATAAAAATATAAACCAGGCACTGCATAATTTGATTTGGGATGCACAGGCTTTTCTTCTATGGAAAGAGCCATATTGTTTTTATCAAACTCCACTACACCATACCGCTCCGGATCTGAAACATGATAAGCAAACACACAACCGCCTTCAACATCGGTCAGCGTTGGAAGCAACGTTGTAAACCCGGAGCCATAAAAAATATTATCTCCCAGTATCAATGCCACTTTATCTTTTCCAATAAATTTTTCTCCAATTACAAATGCCTGGGCAAGACCATTTGGATTTTCCTGTACTTCGTAGTGAAAACTACAACCTAACTGGCTTCCATCGCCCAGCAATTTTATAAATTGACTTTGATCCTCAGGAGTAGTAATAATCAGTATTTCTTTTATTCCAGTCAGCATCAGTACTGAAAGCGGATAATAGATCATGGGCTTATCATAAACAGGCATTAACTGTTTTGATATAGCCTTTGTAATCGGGTATAACCGTGTGCCTGATCCCCCTGCAAGAATTATTCCTTTCATGCCCTCATCTCAATTTTAGTACAAAATATTTTAATATAATAAATGAAATATCAGTTTTTATGGTACTGCAATTCATAATATTTTTGATAATCGCCAGTAGTTACATTTTTTAACCACTTTTTATTTTTCAGATACCAATCAATAGTCTGGCTTAATCCTTCTTCAAAAGTAACGGAAGGTTTCCAACCCAATTCCTTATTAATTTTTGAAGCATCAATAGCATAGCGTTTATCATGACCCGGCCTGTCCTTTACATAAGTAATCAACTGCTCGCTGGTACCTTTTTCATTTCCCAGTTTTTTATCCATCAGTTTACAAAGCAACTTTACCAGTTCGATATTCTGCCATTCATTAAAGCCGCCTATATTATATGTTTCAAATATTTTTCCTTTATGAAAAATAAGATCAATGGCTATTGCATGATCTTTTACAAACAGCCAATCTCTTGTATAACGACCATCCCCATATACCGGTAATGATTTTTTAGTAATAATATTATTTATAAAAAGGGGGATCAGTTTTTCAGGAAAATGATTGGGGCCATAATTATTTGAGCAGTTGGAAATAATTACTGGCAAATGATAGGTTTCGCCATAAGCCCGTACAAAATGATCGGATGATGCTTTGGAAGCCGAGTAAGGTGAATTGGGCGCATAGGCACTTGTTTCAGTAAAGAACCCTGTGTCACCCAGGGAACCAAATACTTCATCAGTAGAAATATGATAAAATTTTTTTCCTTCAAAAGTATTCCAGTTTTTCCTGGCAGCATTTAAAAGATTTACGGTGCCGATGATATTGGTATAAACAAAATCAAGCGGCGAAAGAATAGAACGATCCACATGTGATTCGGCTGCGAGGTGAATAATACCATCTACCTGGTAGTTTTTAAAAATAGAATCAAGCATATCCACATCAAGAATATTTGCTTTTTCAAAAAAATAGTTTTCAGCATTTTCTATATCAGCTAAATTTTCAAGATTTCCCGCATAGGTAAGTGCATCTAAATTAATGATCCTGTATTGAGGATATTTATTTACAAACAACCTTACTACATGGCTTCCGATAAAACCGGCGCCACCCGTAATCAATATGTTTCTTTCAAAATTCATTGGGCAAAATTAACTGCATGTTCTTTATACCATTCATAAGTTTTTCTTAATCCTTCCACAGGTGAAGTACCCGGGTGATAACCTAAAAGGTTTTTTGCTTTGGAAATGTCTGCCAGGCTATGTTTTATATCACCTGATCTTTCTGCACCATGTGTAGCTTCAATTTTTTTCCCTGTTATTTGCTGAAGTACAGAAACCAGATCATTAAGTGTGGTTTTTTCACCTTTCGCAATATTATAAACCTGGTTAACAGCTTTCGTATTTTGAGTGTACATAGCAAGTTTATTTGCCTGCACCACATCATCAACAAAAGTAAAATCGCGGCTATGATCGCCAGTACCATTAATAGCAGGTGATTTATTTTCTAAAAAAGATTTAATGAAAAGAGGTATAACTGCTGCATAGGGTCCTGCAGGGTTTTGGTGCGGCCCGTATACATTAAAATAGCGTAGTCCTATGAATTCCATTTCATACAAATCTGCAAATACTTTAGCATACATTTCATTCATCAGTTTGGTAACTCCATAGGGAGAGATAGGCGAACCGATTACATCTTCCACTTTGGGTAAGCCGGGATGATCCCCGTAAGTAGATGATGAAGCAGCATATACAATTCTTTTTACACCGTTTTCCCTCGCTGCATTAAAAATATTTAATGTCCCTGTTGCATTTACTTCGTGTGTGGTAAGTGGATCAGCTACGGAACGTGGTACTGAACCAAGTGCGGCCTGGTGTGAAATAATATCAATGCCTACTGATGCGCTGAGGCAGATGGCATAATTACGGATATCTCCTTCAATAAAGTCAAATTTTTGACTGTTCTTAACTGCAGAAAGATTTTTCAAAGTTCCTGTTTCAAGATTATCCAGTACTTTGATTGCAGTAATTTTTTCGTCCTCAATAAGAGATTGAATCAGATTGGAGCCAATAAATCCTGCTCCACCTGTAACAAGTACTTTCATAATATTAATCCGAAATAGACTGTGAAGAGTAAATTTATTTCTTTCTTGAGAAAAAACTTCTGAATTTATTAAACATGATAACAGATTTTGGCGCATCTACGCCATCTTCTGAATCATAATAGCCGCCGCCATAACCATAACCATAGCCATATCTGCCATAGCCATAATAGCCGTAGCCGGGTTTAATTTTTACATCATTAATTATGATTGATATTTTAGGAAGCCTGTTTTGCGTATAAAATTCATCAATAAGTGAAATTTGTTTTTTATAAGTATACCCCTGGCGAACAATGTACAAAGTAGAGTCAGCAAATTTTCCAAGTGTCATTGCATCACTTACCATACCTACCGGCGCAGTATCCAATATGACCACATCAAAATTATTCTTTAACCAATCAATCATTTCCTCAACCCTTGGGTCTAATAATAATTCTGAAGGATTGGGAGGTACCGGGCCGCAACTGATTGCGTACAGGCTGTCAAAGCCAGGCACTTTTACCGGTAGCTCTTCAAGGGTTGCTTTACCTACCAGGAAATTGGTTATACCTTTTTGTGAAGTCAATTTCAAGCCTGAAAATAATTTTGGTTTACGTATATCAAATTCAAGTATTACTGTTTTCTTTCCTGCAAGTGATAGTACACCGCCCAGGTTTGTGGAGATAAATGATTTTCCTTCTGCACTAAATGAAGATGTGATCATGATTACGGGTTTCTCAACTTTATTTAATACATACTGCAGATTGGATCGGATGATCCTGAACTGCTCCGAAACCATAGAACGGTTTGTTTTACTTACAATCATAGATGAACTGCTGTAAGAATGGCCAACTTCACCCAATACGGATGCTTCTGTAATTTTTTCAATATCGAACCTTGTGTTTACTTTATCGTTTACAATTTCCTGGAAGAAAATGAACATGGCAGGCAGGCCAATTCCCAAAATAATTGCTAATAACTGAATGCCTTTTCTATTTGGTTTAATCGGAATATTTGTAGACTGTGCCAATTCAAGAATTTTTGAATTGGAAATTGTAGATGCCTGCGACATGGCTGTTTCTTCTCTTTGCTCCTGCAAAAACTTATACAAAGCCAGTTTGCTATCTCTTTCCCGCTCCATCTCCAGTAACCGCTGTATTTTCTCAGGCATTTTTTTTTGTTGCACCAACGCCACGGAACCTCTTTTATAAAACTCATCAATAGCCGTATTATAAAGTTGTTTAATACTGTTTAGTAAGTTCAGAATATTTATTCTTTGATTTTCAATTTGCCCGGTTATGCTAATTATCTGAAGGTTTGTTTCCGGAATTTTCTGTTCAAGTTTTTGTTTACGCAAAACTTGCAATCCATTGTATGCTTCAATAGCGCCATTTAATGTGGCATCTGAAATTGTTAAAGCAGTCGGAATTTTTTCAAAATTGTTGATCGCATCTTTTAAATAATTTTCTATCTGGCCAATTATCATTAACTGCAACTTTTGATCCCCGATTTTTGTATCAGATTCTGACTGGATTCTGAGATAATCACCCAATTGAGCTTGCGCATCAATCAGGTTGTTTTCATTAATAAATTTTATGCGTTTTGATTCTATGCTATCCAGATCCTGCTCCATTCTCTTCAATTGTTGAATAATATAATCAAGGCGTTGGTTAATCGTAACATTCTTGTCTTCAATACTGGCAAGCAGATATTGGGACATTACATTATTAATAATATCAGCGCCAAGCTGGGAATTAGTATAGTCAATTTCTATTCTATAAATATTTGATCCGACAATTTTTGGTGAAACACGAATCATGGGAGCATAATCAGCGGCCTGCATACCAACAGGTTTCCATTCTACATAAAATTCTTTTCCGGACAGACTTTCAACTAATTTCTTTATCCTGAATTGACCATATACGTTTTCAAAAATATCTCTGTCCACTGTAAATTTCTGACTTTCTTTATTAATCCTGAATTCATTATCGTTTACAAAAAGTACGTTAAGTCTGAATGGCGCAAGCGAGTTATTTATTTTAATAATTTCCAAACGGAAGGGACAACTTTTATAAATATTTAAGGTTTTTATTTTGCCAACAGCAAAATAATTTGTTTGCAATTTTGCGGTATCTACCACACGTTCCATTAATGGTCTTGATTTCAGAATTTCAATTTCAGTTTGTATATCACTTACACTTTTTGCAAGGAAAATATCGTTAAATTTATCACCCCTTGGATTGTCGTCAGTTTTAAAAGTAATAGTACCGCCCACCCGGTAAATGGGCGTAGACCACCTCAGGTACAGGTATGCTGCCAGCAGGAAAATTGCTACAGATACCAGGAATACTGGAAGAAACCTGATGTATTTAAAAAACAGGTCTTTAATTGTAAGGCTTCCCAGGTCTTTAGTATTGGATTGATTACCCTCCATTTATTTTTTATATTGATTAACGGAAAACATTATAAAGTAATGCAATAGTATTGATGATGCTGAATGCAATACCCATTCGTTGATTAAATACCTGGTCATTCAACCTTGTTTTATTTTTATTCGCATTTACCAGAACTACATCATTTTGACGTAGATAAAAATAGGGTGACTGAAATACACTCTTTGTTGATAAATCCACTTTACCATATTCCACCTTACCATCAACTTCACGTATAACAACTATATCTTCTTTTTTGCCATAAATTGAAATATCTCCCGATAAACCTACCGCCTCAAGTATTGTAAGCCGCTCACCCGGCATACTAATAGAGCCCGGCCTTGCCACTTCACCAAGCATGGTTACACGAAAGTTTAATAATCTTACAATAACTGTTGGATTAGTAAGTACTGTATCCAGTTTTTCTCTGATTATTTCAGAGAGTTGTCCCTTTGTCAATCCGATTGCTTTAATTGTTCCAAGTCTTGGAAAACGTATTAGGCCATCATTATCTACCAGAAATCCCTGTGTCCCTCCGGCAGCGGATGAGCTGCCACCTGAATTTGCCAGATTATACATGGCATCAGTAGCACCTCCATCTGCGGCATCACTATAAACTAATATGGAAAGTAGATCGTCTTTCTGTATAATGTATTCCGTATGCTTTACCTCATCCTTAATAGTGGTGTCCTTGTAATTTTCAAGATAGTTAAAAGCTTTTTGCTGTGTCTTGCAAGATGAAATCATTGCTGTGCCAATAAACAGCAGTGCAAGGAATCTGAGGAATTTCATGAAGGATTGATTGGTGTTTACAATTGGGTTAACGCAAAAGTACATTTTGTTTTTATCTTGTTTTAACTGAAGTTAGTTTTGTTTTGTCTATATAAGCAACAAGTACATACCCTAAACTATCAATTGCAATCTTTGCTGTTTTATGTTGTACTTCAAGTACCTGCCCTTCCCTATCCATTAAAGGACCCGTGGTTATTTTTACCCGTTGATTCACTTTCACATCCAGGGAATGCACTTCCACATTTTCATATTCATCTAAAAATCTTTTGATAGCATTGATTTCTTTTTCCTTGATAACAGCCGGCTTCCCTTGCCAGTAAACAAAATTGATAACACCTGGTGTCATTCGTACACTGGTGCGGTCTTCATCATTTACTTTGACAAATACATATGATTTGAACAAGGGTTCTTCAATTACTTTTACCCGGTCGCTCCATTTTCTGCGCACTTTATTTAGCGGGCAATATCTTTCTACGCCTTTTTCTTCCAGAAGCCGGTTTACCTTTTTTTCCCATCTTGGCCGTGTATAAACGGCTAACCATTTTCGAATACCCACAAAGAACTTTTTTGTTTTTTTTAATGGCTTCGCCACCTCAGTCACACAGAAAAGTTTTCATGTAACCGGTAATCATTGAATTGAATTTCTTTAAACCTAAAACAGCTGTATTAGTTTGCTTGCAAATATAGGTGGAATTGTGAGTGGAGTTAAAGTAAAATAACCAGATTCTGAATGAATTATCCCCAAGAGTTAATAAATATTTATAGCCCCTATTAATTCAGGTAATGGCTTTTTACTATATTTTCTTTTCTTAGTTTTACTTTTAAACACATCTGAATTTGAACCAGCGTTATTATTCACTCGATGTTTTCCGCGGCGCTACTGTTTGCCTGATGATTTTGGTAAATAATCCCGGAAGTTGGGCACATATTTATGCACCACTAGAGCATGCTCCCTGGCATGGATTAACACCAACCGATTTGGTTTTTCCTTTTTTTCTTTTTGCAGTAGGCAATGCTTTGTCTTTTGTAATGCCAAGATTAGAAGCAGGTGGCGATGCAGCATTTTGGAAAAAAATATTGAAAAGAACTGCATTGATTTTTTTAATAGGGCTCTTTTTAAACTGGTGGCCTTTTTCTAAATGGAGTGATGGAGAAATAATCTTCCGTACATGGATAGATGCAAATAATCCCGAAAGCGGGGTAAGAATTTTAGGTGTGTTGCAAAGAATCGCTTTGTGTTACTTCTTTGGTTCAGTTATTATTTATTATTTAAAACCAAGAAAAGCTTTTGTTGCGGGTGTTATATTATTATTACTGTACTGGGTATTGTGTTTTACCGGTAATCCTTCAGATCCTTATAGTCTGAACGGTTGGTTTGGAACTGATATTGATAAAAATATTCTTGGCATTGCACATATGTATAAAGGCGAGGGCATTCCATTTGATCCGGAAGGATTGATGAGTACAATACCAGCAATTGTGCAGGTCATCTTAGGTTATCTTGTTGGTGATTATATTCAGAAAAAAGGCAAATCACCTGAGCAATTACAAATTAAGTCAGATAAACCGGACACTAATGCTTACGGCCCTTTTCAAATGCTCAGTGGTTTATTTGTTATTGGTATTGGATTAATTGTAACTGGCTTTTGCTGGGATATGGTTTTCCCAATCAATAAAAAAATATGGACAAGCTCTTATGTTGTTTATACAACCGGGCTGGCTATTCTTACAATTGGTGTAATGATTTATATGATCGAGTTTAACAAAATGCGTGGATGGCTGAGCCGCTTCTTTGATGTGTTTGGCAAAAACGCCTTGTTTGTTTTTGCATTGAGTGCATTTTTACCCAAGGGACTAGCATTGATACGTTTTGAAAACGGGCTGAATGAAAAAGGAGTAATGACTTATTATAATCCATGGAACTGGTTGTATCAAAAAGTTTTGATAAATATTCCAGGTGACCCAAAAATTGGATCATTGCTTTATGCCCTCTGTGTTATCACTTTTATGTGGGCTATTTGTTACTGGATGGATAAGAAGAAGATTTATGTGAAGGTGTAGATAGGCATTTCATCATAAGTTCTTCCACCTAATTCCCGACCTGCTTTCTTTTTATTTGTTCCTCCCCATTGTTTAAAAAAGAAATCAACTCCCTGATCAGCGCATTGCTGGCGAATATCCCATACCCACCATTCTTCCATTGGTCTTGCTTTTCTACCGCTTTCCCCTCCAACAATTGCCCAATGAATTCCGTCAAGGTTTAAATTCATGAGTGGCCCAATTAATGGTTCGCAGGAAAGAAACTTTGTTTTTGCATTTGTTTGTCGGAGAAAATCAATCCTTTCAGTAACTCTTGAATCTTCTACTGATACACCCATCCAAATATTTTGTGTCCAATTTAAATGCTGGTGTAGTTCAAAGAGCCGTTCTGCTCTTTTTGTGAGAACCTGGTAAGTATGTTGCGAAGTATTGTTCATTACTTCAAAAACTTTCTGAATAAATGACAACGGAACATCTTTATGAAATAAATCACTCATTGAGTTTACGAAAACAATTTTAGGTTTGTTCCATGAATAAGGAATATGTAAAGCATCTTCATGAATTCTTAATTCAAACCCATCTTTATACTTTTCTATTCCCATTGCCTGCAAACGTCTTGACATAACTTCTGCATAACAATATTTGCATCCTGCAGAAACTTTATCACAACCTGTTGTTGGGTTCCAGGTCATTTCGGTCCATTCGATACTTGATTGTGCCATGATTATATAAATTTTATCTGTACTTTTCTTTTATGATTGTCGTCAATATAATAACTCCTCGCTGGTTCTCTGTCCAATGAAACTAATTCTATTTGATTATTAGTTTTCAAATCATCTAGTACTCGTTTTGTATGTTTAGGTAAAAAACCATTATCCAATCCAAAATCAAAAAGATCTTGATTCGTAATAATAGATCTACTTTCTAAAAAATCCCTAACCATTGAAGTATAATCAACTGCTGTAATCTCATCAAAAATACTGCCTTGATTGGAATTCCCTAATCTAAAACCTCTACCACTTTCTTCATCCAAATCCCATTTAGCGTCAAGCATTTTATAATAGCCAGTTTTATTGCTTGTAAAGAAAAATAAACTAAAGAAATTTTTGTTACCTCGTTCGATTGTAAAAGTATCCACATAGCTAATGCCCAGGTATTTTTTGAATTGGCTTTTTACTTCCCCGATAAACCTAAGCTGATTATTTGTATCTGGTATTTTGTCTTCAAAAAGTTCCGATAAAAATTTTTCCAATGGTTTCCCTCCAGCAAAACTATCATCTGATAATGCTTTATCAGCGAAACGATACATAAATGAAATTGGTAAAAAAAGTAACACTTCTGTCTTTCCATTCTTTACAACATCCTTTAATTCTTTGGGATCAATTTCTTTATATCCCCAAGGATCTATAAAAAGTAATGCTCTCTCTGAATCTTTAATTTTTAAAAGTTGACCAATTACAGTCTTTATTACTTCAGTATATTCAATTTGAGAATATTCAACATTTACATTTTGGGGTTTAAATATTTCCGCTACAAATTTTTTTACTCTTTCGATTTTATATAATTCGGGTTCTATCTCTGATTTTTCACTATCATTAAACCATACATCGATATTGGGGCAAGTTTCATTATTAGAAAAAAAGTGGTTCCTAATACACTCCATAGCTACAACCGGACTACCTTTCTCATCATTTAAGTATTTGCCTTCCCCAGCAAATAAATCATATAAGAATATTTTTTTTATAAATGGGACTCTGCTTATTACATTCAGATAAATTGATAAGTATCGTCCAAATAAATCAACTTTTGCTTTTGAATGCTCAAGCATTATCAATTGTGAATCTTTCAGCTTTGCCATAGAAAAGGTTTATCATCCTAAATTAATGAATCCTCTCAAAACAACCTCCCCTGACCACCCGGCACTCTAAATTTAGTTCTATCCAAACTCCATTCTTCCGCATTCATACCATACAACTTTCCATATTTTTTATATTGCTGTGCCACCATTTGCGCTATGCTGCCTTCGCCACGCATACGTACACCCCAGCGGGTATCATTTACTTTTCCGTCATGGCTTTGTTCTATCAGGTGCCAGACCTTATCTGCCCGGTCAGGAAAGTTTTTATACAACCAGTCATGAAATAAAAATTTGATAGCTCCATTTAATCGTATAAAAGTATAAGCTGTAAATGTTGCTCCGTTATCTCTTGCTTCTTTCATGATGCGCTGCATCTCATGTTCATTCAGTCCCGGTATCATGGGTCCCATCATAATACCCATGCGTACCCCGGCGCTGCTTAGTTCATTTATTACTTTTAGTTTTTGTTTAGCAGTTGTGGTTCTTGGTTCCATTACTCTGCGCAGATCTTCATTAAACGATGTAATGGAAACCATGGCAGAAACAATTTTCTTTTTCGCCATTTCCTGTAACACATCTTTATCTT
>Ga0062380_10000013_pt1 | contig 22041 bp, 21 predicted proteins | sample DOMMetBare3Fresh_2_FD_59485 | JGI IMG/M metagenome (GOLD analysis project Ga0062380, IMG submission 59485) | Wetland sediment microbial communities from St. Louis River estuary, USA, under dissolved organic matter induced mercury methylation -... | ecosystem: Environmental > Aquatic >... | reverse complement strand
ATTTAAAAAAAGAATTAATAGAATAAAAGTGATATTGTTTTTCAAAATCTTTAACATTTAAAAAAGAATTACACTTGTGGACTTTCGTTGATTAAGCATCTCTCTTCTTGCTTAACCAACTTCTATGCTGAAACCACGGAATCTTCTTATTCTTCTTATTTTATCTCTTTCCTTGTTTAGTACCTCAGGTATCTGGAAAAGTACAAAAGCTATGCATTTAAATAGCCCGGAGAAAAAAAGAGACATTACAAATTCAACCTACCGGCTAATAAAAACAAAAGCTGAAGAAGCTAAAACTTTTATTAAAGCCAAGTCATACAATGATCAGATATGTTTCCTGGTTGATATGAACCTTCCTTCGGGTCAAAACCGTTTTTTTGTTTACGACTTGAAAAAAGATACGGTTAAAAACGCCGGTATGGTAACACATGGCCGCTGCAACCAGCAATGGCTGGAAGAAAGAAGGTACAGTAATGAAGAAGGCAGCGGTTGTACTTCGTTGGGCAAATATAAAATTGGAAATTCTTATATAGGAAGGTTTGGTCTTGCTTATAAATTGTATGGGCTTGATAAAACAAACAGCAATGCTTTCAATCGCTATGTTGTATTACATGCTCATGATTGCGTACCCGAAACAGAGGTGAAAGATGAAATTTGTCAGAGCGAAGGCTGTCCTACAGTATCGCCAAATTTTTTACAGGAATTAAAACCGATCATCAAGGAATCTTCAAAACCAATTTTGCTTTGGATATTTGAATAAAAAAAGCCACCACTTTTCGTGATGGCTGATATAAAGTCTTAGCAATAATTATTTCTATTCCGCTTTTGCTTTAAAAGTTTTTACCTGTTGTGCATCCATCGTAATAGCTATAGCACCAAGTGCTTTACTTACCGGGCAGTTTGCTTTTGCTTCTTCAGCATATTGCGGAAAATTTTTCGCTTTTAGTTTCGGAACCTTAGCTCTTACTTCCAGGTGACTGCCTGTGATAACTCCTGCTTCTAAGGTTACAGTACATTTTGTTTCAATACGGCTGGGAGTAAAACCAGCGGCACCTAACACAAAACTAAGTTTCATGGAATAGCAACCGGCATGTGCAGCAGCTATCAATTCTTCGGGATTGGTATATGCGCCTTCTTCAAAGCGGCTTTTATAATCGTAGTTTTTATTTTTTATTACTCCTGATTGAGTGATAAGCTTACCACTTCCTTCTTTTCCGGAGCCTTTCCAGTTGGCAGTTGCTGATGATCTTTTCATAATTTAATTTTTATTTTTTTATAGTTGTCCCGATAACTATCGGGATTGTTCCTCCAGTTCTGCCAGGCGGTTTTCCGGTTCATTATATTCAATAATGAAATTATTTTTCCCTTCACCAATCACAATTTTCAAAAATTTTTGCTGTACCAGTTCCAGCAAACTCAGGAAAAGAAAAATAGCATGTACCCGGTTATCGCAATTTCCAAAAATTTTTTCAAATGAAAGTGTTTTTTGTTCCTGTGCTGTGGAAAGCATGTAATCCCGGCTGCCTTCCATTGTGTATTCATATTTTATTACTGTATGTACCGGCCTGTTTTTTGTGTCCTGGTAGCGCTGCATCACTCTTTCAAAGGCACGCATCAAACGGAACAAGGTGATAGTTTGGATCTCTGTGCCTTCAGCAGCATCTTCTCCTATACCTGCCAGTTCTTTTTGCAGGTTTCCTCTTTTCACCAGCAACATCCTGTTTGCTTCCATCTGCATCATTTCAGCAGCCGCTTCCTTGTATCTTTTATATTCCAGTATTTTATTTACCAGTTCCTGTCTTGGATCTATTTCATTACCCTGCTCATCCAGTTCTTTACGGGGCAGCAGCATTTTAGCTTTTATCCTCATCAGGGTAGAAATGAATAAAATGAATTCGCTTGACATTTCTATATTTAAAGATTCCTGGCTATGAATAAAGTCCAGGAACTCGTTGGTAATTTTTGTAATTGGGATATTATAAATATCCAGCTCATCTCTTTCTATAAAAAACAAAAGCAGGTCAAATGGCCCTTCAAACTGCGGAAGCTTTATCTGGTAGGAGGTATTGTTCAAATTCGTTGAAATTTTACTGTGGTAAACAAAATCCGGTTACAAAATAACGGGACTTTGGCTTAGTTTTAAAATATAATCTGCTGAAATTTTGAAGTTCAGTATTGTTTCACCGGTTATAAGGCATTATAATATCCCGCTAAATACGTACTAAATTTTTAAGGTTAATCCCACCCCAAGTATTTCTTTTAGTTGAAGTCTTTTTATAACATCATCATCATAAATAAGATCAAGGCTGATATTGGTAGCAAATGCCCTTGAAAATTTCAGTGACAAAAGATTATTCATGAGCAGATCCACATTCTGCGGTTTTCTTTCATAGTTACTGAACAAATCAAGCCGGCAATTGTAGGTTGCCCATTTTGAAAAATTCAATTTTGTTTTGGCCGTAAAAAATGCACCAAACTCTGTATTTACTTTTTGTGCTGAGTCAACTCCAAATTTCAGTACGTTAAAAAAAGTTGAGTTATTTTTTATCACCCACCTGATGGTCATGGGCGAAATATAAAATGAAAATTTATCATTGGGTTTGAAATCAAAACCCGGGGAAATCAAAACCTTTCCGGGTGTTAAAAAACTTGATATTTTAGAATTCGGTTTAACAGAATAATCGTAACCGGCCAAAGCCTGTGAATTAAAATTAATCAATGTGCCCAGGTACCAGTTTTTGCCTAATTGATAACCATACTTACTGGTAATATCAATACGGTCATCAATTTTTCTAAATTTACCGAAGCTGGTCGCATTTTGAAAACCAAGAGCCAAATCAATATTATTGTCCCAGGTGTTTCTCCTGCTTCTATAATTAAAAACATAATTCATTATCCCATTTATACCAAATACACTTTGCTCTCCTCCAGCTGCCCAGTTGCTTAATGAACCCTGGTTCATGTTGAGTATAAATGCACCGGATTTTCTCCACCCATTACTGTCAAGGCTTATAAAAGGTTTGGTGCCTGTGATCAACATTTCTTTAAGCGCCTTGTCCTGTGCCTGTAATTTGAATAAGATAAAATTTAAAACCGCAGTTAAAAATATTTTTTTCATAATGGCAGCAAAAGTATAATATGTTCATCAATTCCCGATCCGGCTATTACTTGTAAAAATTTAATTTATATTTTTCTTTTAACTAAAAGGATATATCTCAATGAATCTGACAGTATCAGTTTGTGATATTGTTAATAATATCAAAAAAATACCTGTAAATTTTATTTACAGGTATTTCCGTTTTTCATTAATGTAGTTAATGAATATGGTGAAAGGTTAGCTATAAATTCAAGGTGAGACCGATACCTAAAATTTCTTTTAACTGAAGTCTTTTAATAACATCATCATCATATAGCAAATCTAAACTAAGGTTAGTTGAAAAGCTTTTGGAAAACTTCATGGTTAATAAATTATTCATCAACAAATCAACATTCTGCGGATTATGCTTGTAGTTACTAAACAAATCAAGCCTGCTTGTATACGTAGCCCATTTTGAAAGTGCTGTAGAATATTTGGCAGACAAAAATGCTCCGATTTCGGAGTTTGATTTTTTATAGGCTGCTACTCCGAATTTTGAAATAGTATAAAAATCAGCGTCACGCTTCAAAATCCAACGGATGGAAACCGGTGACATAAATAAGGAAAACTTACTACCAGGGCGGTAATCAAAACCCGGTGCCAGCAGAATTTTACCTGGCGTTAAAAAACTGGAAATTTTTGTATTCGGAATAACAGAATAATCATAACCCGGCAGTGCCTGTGAATTGAAATTAGCTAAGAAAGCGGCATACCATTTTTTGCTTACCTGGTATCCATATTTAGAAGTGATATCAATCCGGTCATCTATTTTTCTGAATTTTCCAAAACTGGATGCATTCTGCAAACCAAGAGCCAGGTCAAAATAATTATCCCATGTATTTTTCCCGTTTCTGTAATTAATTGTATAATTAAAAATGCCATTGATGCCGAAAACACTTTGCTCACCCCCCGCAGCCCAATTATTCAATGCGCCCTGGTTGATGTTCAGAATAAATGTGCCACTTTTTTTCCATCCATTACTGTCAAGACCTTTGATGGCTTTAGTAGCCCCTGCCTGTAATTCCTTTACCGATCCATCTTGTGAGTTACCAATGATGAATAAGGTAAAACAAAATAATATTAATGTGATTTTTTTCATTGTAGTTGATTTATGAAGGGCAATAATAAGTACCGTGGGGGAATTCCCCCACAGTACGTGGATAAAAAACAGTGTCTGAAAATTTATTTCTTAAGTGAATCTCTTATTTCACGCAACAGAGTAATATCTTCTGCTGGTGGGGCTGGTGCCGGAGCTGGTTCTTTTTTCTTTGCTGCATTCATTGCCTTTATAATTATAAACATTACAAAAGCTACCATCAAAAATTCAATTGCAACTGAAATAAAGTTACCATAAGCCCAAACAGGTCCGACTTCTTTAGCTTTTGCTAAAGGAGTGCCGGCTGCTGCTGCTGCTTTGGTAGCGTCATTTAAGCCCATGTACATGTTAGAAAAATCTTTGCCTGAAATCATACCTACCAGCGGCATAACCAGTCCGTCAATAAATGCTGTTACTAATTTGCCGGTAATAGCACCCATTACAAATGCAATAGCTGTATCAACCAGACTGCCTTTCATGGCAAATTCTTTAAATTCTTTTAGCATACCCATAATACAAGTTTTAGTGTGTTTAAAATTTTAGATTACAAACATATTCACTCACTATAAAGTAAGTAAAAAAAATCGACTGAAACCCTGATATCTTCGATAAGAGGCTTATTTTTTCAGACCGGGAAATTTCATGCTCAGGCTATTTAAAAGATTATATAAAGCAGAAGCTATAATAAATTCCTTGTACCAGTTCTGGTCGGAGGGTACTGCGATCCAGGGAATCCGATCACAGTTTGCAAAACAATCTTCATAAGCACTCATATATTTATTCCAGAGTTTAGCTTCTGCAAAATCATTTTCATTATACTTCCACATTTTGGAGGGGTCCTGCATTCGTTCACTTAATCTGTCATGTTGCTCTTGCGGGGATATGTGCAGGTAAAATTTCAAAATATGCGTATTACAATGTTTTTCCAGCATTTCCTCAAAATCATTGATGGCTTTCATTCTTTTTAATGCTGTCTCATCATCACACCAGCCATGTACACGGGTTATTAAAATATCTTCATAATGGCTGCGGTTAAATATCTGGATCATTCCTTTTGGAGGGGCATGCTGGTGTACACGCCACAAAAAGTCATGGGATAATTCTTCAGGAGTAGGTGCTTTAAAAGATTTTACGGTTACGCCCTGTGGGTTCATCTGCCCGAACACATTTCTGATTGCACCGTCTTTTCCACTTGCATCCATACCTTGTATGACTACAAGTACAGCATGTTTTCCGTCAGCAAATAATAAATTCTGCAGGTCATCAAGTTTAAAAAGAATTTCCGCAGTTTTTTTCTTTGTAGTGTCTTTATCAAAATCTTTCGGAGCACGGGTGCTTAATTCACTAAGAATAATTTTTGGCATATTTTTTTTATTAAAGTGAAAAGCTAATAAATTATTTTAAAATAACCAGTTTGTATAGTTATAAAATTTAATGCAGACATTTGCAACTTTATGAAAAATTACTCTTTTTCCAGTTGGGCTTTATTTATTATTCTTTGCGTTATCTGGGGTAGTTCCTTCAAACTGATGGACCTGAGTACTGAAGGTTTAAATGCTATGCAGATTGCTTCACTCCGGATTTTTTCTGCTGGTGTGGTTTTGTTCCCTTTTGCTGTAGTTCATATTTTTAAAATTCCAAAACAAAAATTGTTACTGGTAATATTTTCGGCCGTTTGCGGCAACCTGGTACCGGCTTTTCTTTTTGCCGGGGCTATAGCCAATAATATAGACAGTTCACTTGCAGGAATTCTTAATTCTCTTACTCCAATATGTGTCGTAGTGGTTGGTGTTCTTTTTTTTAAATCAAAAATCATTAAAAGAAAAGTACTGGGTGTAATTATTGGTTTTGCCGGCCTTTGCCTCTTGACCATTTCAGGAAAAAAAGGAATCAGTTTTGAAAATCTAGAGTATGCACTCTGGATTGTTGCCGGCACGCTGCTTTATGGATTAAATATAAATATAGTAAGCCATTACCTGAAAGAAATTAACCCGATTCATATTGCAACGGTTTCGCTTTCTTTTATGCTGTTGCCCACAGCATTTGTATTATGGCAGCAGGATTTTTTTTCATTGGCTTCCGCAGAATTTAATTTAAACTTCAACGAACCATCTGCAGTAAGATGGCCAATCATAGCTTCAGTAATTCTTGGCGTTGTAGCCAGTGCTATTGCTACTGTATTTTTTTATATACTGGTAAAAAAAGCTGGTGGATTGTTTGCGTCTTTGGTTACGTATGGTATTCCGTTTATCGCTATTACCCTTGGTTTTATTTATGGCGAATCAATTACAGCTTTGCAGATAGGTTGTCTCGGAATAATTTTAGGTGGAGTGTATTTGGCAAACAGATAGCGAGATATAAAGTACGAGGTATGAAGTATGAAGTACGAGTTTAGAAGTATAACTCCCGACTTCTGACTTCTGACTCCTGACTCTTGACTTCCGACTACACCACCATAATTTCCTTTTCTTTTGTCGCCAGGTGTTTATCTACAGCTGCAATATATTTATCAGTTGTTGACTGCACATTTGCTTCTGCATCCTTTGTTGCATCTTCGCTCAATCCGTTTTTTTGTAGTCTTTTAATATGTTCGATTGCATCGCGGCGGACATTACGGATGGCAATCCTGCAATGTTCTCCTTCAGCCTGGCATTTTTTTACCAACTCTTTTCTTCTCTCTTCAGTAAGTGGTGGTAAAAAAAGTCGAATAATATTCCCATCGTTTTGCGGCGTGATACCGATATTAGCCTGCATAATTGCCTTTTCAATTGGCTGCAGCATATTTTTCTCCCACGGCTGAATGGATATAGTTCTGGCATCCATCACACTGACGTTTGATACCTGGTTTAGCGGCATGGGTGTGCCATAATAGTCTATTGTAATTCCATCCACCATTTGCGGATTGGCCTTGCCGGCACGAATTTTTATCAATTCAGCTTCCAGGTGATCGATAGCTTTTTTCATGTGTTCATCAGCATTCTTCTGGATAGGTATTATTTCAGCGGGATTCATAGTTCAGTTTTTTTGCAGATAACAAATTTACTGAAACAGCATCATTAAAAATTGAAAGCCGGGATTATTTTAACCAAAAAACAGATTAGTTTTTGGCCTTGGCTTTTTCAGAAAATGCAGCAAGAGATTCTTTGGTGATTTTTGGAATTGGCCGCTGATCCTGTATTTTTTTCTGGTGTTGAATTTCACCTTTCTTGTAATAAAACTGAAATACCATGAAAATAACCACTACATATGCCAGCACAGCAAATGAAAGATAAAAATTCCAATTATATTTTAAAAGATAGTATGCTATAGGAAAAGAAAGCAGCGTAGTAATTGTGATAACAAACACTACATGTTTTTCTTTTAAACCCAGGTAAGCCATATGGTGTGTAATATGATCTTTGCCACCAACAAAAGGTGATTCGCCACGGAGCATTCTTCTCAGCGTAACTGTCGTAGTATCAATAATGGGTATAATAAAAAATAAAGCGGGAAGAACAAACGGTTTTATTTGCAATACACCCTGGTTACCATCATTAAACTGCCACAGGAAAAGTATACTGGTAGCGGCCAGGAAAACGCCAAGAAACTGGCTACCCGTATCTCCCATAAATATTTTAGAAGGATTCCAGTTGAATCTTAAAAATCCTGCTAAAGCACCTAAAACGCCTACAAGAACCAACTCGTAAAATTCAGATGCTGGTTTGCCGGTAAATCCAAATACAAACATAAAACCTGCTATGATAAGTATAGAAACTGAAGCGGTCACACCATCCATATTATCAAGCATGTTAATTGAATTCATTAATCCAATAACCCAAACCAGCGTAAATAATATATTCAGTATTTCAAAATTTGAAATATTGATTTTTATACCACAGGCTGCCAGGATAACTCCACAAAGAAGTTGAAGTAAAAACTTTATCAGCGGGTTTGTATTAAAAGCATCATCATATAGCCCGGCGAGAAAACCAACACTGGAAGCTGAAACGAGGCCAATGATCTGTGTATCGGGTATTACCACTCTTTCTTTTGCCACCAAGCCAAAAATACCCCAAGACAAAAGAAAAATGATGAAAAAAGAAATACCTCCAACAGATGGTTTTACATGCGAAGACCATCTCACTTGCTTAAAAGCAAAATTATTTCTGGAACCGAGATTGAAAGAAAATTTTAACAGGAGGTAATTGATTGCCAGCGATAAAGCTACCGCAATAAAAAAATAAATGATAAGAAAGGAACTCATAAGTACAGTCTTTAGGTTTTCGGATAATGGTTTCTCATTCGAATCCGGAATTTGGCAAAATTAAATGGAATATTTCGAGATTTTAAACAGGTAATTGGATTTATTTTACTAACCAAGTTGTGTTTTTTAGATAAATCCCCCTTAAAATAATTTCAGGTTCATTATCCACATTGGATTTTGTATTTAAAAAGATTGCACTTTTGCACCGTTTTAAAGGCTGTTTGATTAAATAAAAATTCCAAAGTTTAATTCAAAAAAAAATCTATGACCGATCTGAAAAACATTGCTTCACAGATAAGAAGAGACATTTTAAGAATGGTACACGGTGTAAACAGTGGTCATCCCGGTGGTTCTCTTGGTTGTACTGATTTTTTTACAGCTCTTTATTTTAAAGTCATGAATCATAACCGTGATTTTACGATGGATGGAAAAAATGAAGATCTTTTTTTTCTTTCCAATGGGCATATTTCCCCAGTATTTTACAGCACACTTGCCCGTGCCGGTTATTTTGAAATAAAAGAGCTGGCCACTTTCAGAAAATTAAATACGCGGCTTCAGGGTCATCCTGCCACACACGAACATTTACCCGGTGTCCGTATTGCTTCTGGTTCACTCGGGCAAGGTATGAGTGTAGCAATTGGCGCTGCGCTTACAAAAAAATTAAACAAAGAAAAAACGACAGTGTTTTCATTGCATGGAGATGGTGAACTGGATGAGGGTCAGATTTGGGAAGCCGTTATGTTTGCAGCACATCATAAAGTTGATAATCTTATTTCTACTATTGATTGGAATGGCCAGCAAATTGATGGTCCAACTGATAAAGTAATGGCGTTGGGTAATATCCGCGATAAATTTGAAACCTTCGGATGGACAACACTTGAAATGAATGGAAATAATATGGATGAAGTAGTGGCAACACTTGAAAAAGCAAAATCATTAACAGGTAATGGAAAACCAATTGCTATCATCATGAAAACAATCATGAGTAAAGGCGTTGATTTTATGGAAAACGATCACAACTGGCATGGTGTGGCCCCAAACGATGAACAACTTGCAAAGGCTCTTGCACAATTACCGGAAACGCTTGGAGATTATTAAAGAACCACGATTAAAAGATTTTAAAGGATTAGGAGGAAATAACGATATTTCATTTTAAACTGTAATTTTTTCTTTTAGTAACCCTTTCTTTTTCCTGATAATCCGTTTCAAATCCTGAAAATCCTGGTTCTACTCACTCCTCAATGAAAACTGCTGCCCGGCTGCTTTTCTTGCCGGAATCCAGGATGCTAATAAAGCAATAATCAAAACAGTAGCAGCAACTAAAAAGAAATCCGGCAGGCGTAACTGTACAGGAAAATAATCAACTATAAAAGAAGCACCCCGTAAAGGAATAAGCTTATAATTTATCTGAAGCCAGGTGATAATTAACGCAAGTAATATACCTGCTCCCCCACCGATGATGCCAATAAGTAATCCTTCACTTAAAAATATTTTTTGAATAAACGATTTATCTCCGCCCATGGATCTGAGAACACTAATGTCTTTTTGTTTCTCGATAACCAGCATGGTTAATGCACTTACAATGGTAAAAGAAAAGATAAGCAGTATCAGAACCAACACGGCATAGATCACCCATTTTTCTGCACGCATGATAGAGTATAAACCACGGTTCTGTTCATACCTGGATTGAACCAGGTAATTTTCGCCGAGCAATTTTTTCAGTTCCGTTTCTACTTCATCTTCATCACCTGGATTTTTCAATGCAATTTCCAACCCGCTGTATTCATTTTTTTGCAGGCCAAGCATTTTTTTTACAAAATCAAGATTGGTGATGGCATAGTTATTATCAAAATCAGGTTGAATAAAAAAAACACCGGAGGTATTTACAAAACCGGCGCTGACATTTTTTGAAGGATCAAAAAGATCAGATACACCTTTCTTAGGCAGGTAAGCTTTTAATGGATATAAGTTTTGTTCAGATCTCACCTGCAATGCATCTTCTACACCGGAGCCAAGTACTATATACGGAGTTTCATCATTCCCGGTACTGAATTCTCCGCGTATAACATTATTGGCCACCCCGGCTACATCTTTATAATGTTCGTCAACACCTTTTATGGTAACTGCTCTCTGAAAATTAAATTCTGCACTATCATTATCCAGGCCAGCATGCTGCAGGATGCCTTTTTCTTCTGCTATCAAAGAAAAGTTTTTTATGCCGCCTACCCCTCTTATTTTTTCCAGCTGATCTGCTGTAAGCGTAAGCACTTTGCCTTTAGCAGGAAAAACTTTTAAATCAGTATAAAAACTTGAATAGAGCGATTTCACCAGGCTTTCCAGTCCGTTAAACACACTCATCATTAATATCAATGCCGTAGTGCCAAGTGTCATAGCCACAATACTTATCCAGGCAATAATATTTATTGCATTGGTACTTTTCTTTGCTTTAAAATAGCGCCAGGCGAAAAGGAAATTCAAAAGAGTTTAGAAGTTTAAAAGTTTACATGTTTATCAGTCCAAAAGTTCATTATTGCTGTAGATTTTCTACTTTACATTTATTCCCAATTCTTAATTCCCAATTCCTTTTTCATCCTTTTCACCGCCTTCAATCTTTTTAAAGAGTTCTTCCATTTTAAATACATGATCAAGTGTATCATCCTGGAAAAATTTAAGTACCGGAATGCTGCGGAGCTGGTGCCTCACTTTTAATGAAAGTTCTTTTTTTATTTCATGATGTTTGTCCTCAATTTTTTTCATAGCTGCCTTCACATCTTTTACCTTGAAAAAACTCAGGTAAAATCTTGCTTCTAAAAGATCCGGTGTAATTTTTACACCCGAAATCGATACCATGCCTCCGTCAATCATGGAAAGCCCCAGACGCAGAAAAATTGTATTCATCTCTGCATTGAGTAAACCTGCAATTTGCTTTTGTCTTTTCCCTTCTTCCATTTACTTTACAATTAGTTTAGCTGTAAAATTAGTTACTTTGCCCCGTTTAAGCGATTTATAAAACCTGATGAAGAAATTTTCACGAATTTTTGGTTACTTAAAAAAACATACCGGCAATATTGCCCTGTATCTGCTTTTTACCATTTTAGCTACCCTCTTCGGCGTTATATCTATCGGCATGCTTATACCTTTTTTTGGTTTAATATTTGAAACAGGCCAAACTTCCGGAACGGCTATTATCAAAAGCAATGTTCTTGGTTCTTATATAACAGATAATATTATTTTTATAATAAACGAGTATGGAAAAATAGCCGGGCTTACTGCCATCTGTATTTTTATTATTACGGCTACCTTGTTTAAAAACCTGTTTATTTATCTTTCTAACAGGATTTCCGTACCGGTACGTACAGCCATCATTACTGAACTCCGTGGCGATCTTTATGACAAAATACTTCGGTTACCCATTGGTTATTTTACAGAGAAAAAAAAGGGTGATATCATTTCGAGAATGACGAATGATATCGGGGAAATTGAAAGCTCTGTAGTGGGCACATTTGATGGCATGATAAAAGATCCGTTAACAGTACTGGGATATCTTATTTTCCTGGTTATAATTTCACCTAAGCTTTCTTTGTTTTTATTAATTCTGTTGCCTGTAACCGGTCTTCTCATCGGCAGGATCAGCCGTAAGTTAAAACGTCAATCACAGGATGCAGCTGTTAAGTTGGGTGAAAGTCTTTCTATTCTTGACGAAACACTGGGCGGCCTACGGGTGATAAAAGCTTTCCTGGCAGAAAAATTATTAAGCAGCCGTTTCCATAAAGTGAACAGTGAGCTTTTTCTTGTAAGAAAAAAAATGGGTGCAAGGAGAGATCTTGCTTCGCCGCTAACTGAACTTTTAGGCGTCATTGTTTTATGTACCATCTTATATTTTGGAGGCAGGCTTGTATTAGAAAATAATGGACTGCGGGGTGAAGAACTGATGGCTTATATAGCCTCTTTTGCTTTAATCATCAATCCTGCAAAAAGCATTTCCACCTCTTTTTTTAATATTCAAAGAGGTGCAGCAGCCTTGATACGGGTGGAAGAAATTTTGAATTCGCCAGTAGTTATAGAAGAAAATCCATCAGGTAAAAAAATAAATTCATTTAATGAAAAGATTGAATTCCGTGAGGTAAGTTTTTCTTATGACGATGCAGTGGTGCTTGATAAAGTAAATCTTACTGTAGAAAAAGGAAAAACCATAGCGCTGGTAGGTTCGTCCGGTGCGGGTAAGTCAACACTGGCTGATCTTGTTCCCCGCTTTCATGATGTAAGCGATGGTGAATTATTAATAGATGGTGTAAATATTAAAGATTGTTCTCTTCATTCACTGCGCAGCCTGATGAGTATAGTAACGCAGGAACCGATTCTTTTCAACGATAGCATTGCCAATAATATTAAACTCGGCAAACCCGATGCCTCCGAAGAAGAAATAATCAATGCAGCTAAAGTTGCCAATGCGCACCAGTTCATCATCAATAAAGAAAATGGCTATGAAACCAATATTGGTGACCGTGGCAGCAAACTCAGTGGTGGTGAAAGACAACGACTCACTATTGCAAGAGCACTGATAAAAAATCCACCGATATTGATTCTTGATGAAGCAACTTCATCACTCGATACAGAAAGTGAAAGACTGGTACAGGATGCTATTAATAATATGATGCAGAACCGAACCAGTATTGTAATAGCTCACCGCCTCAGCACCATTCGTCATGCAGATGAGATTATTGTATTACAAAAAGGAAAAATAGTAGAGCGGGGCACTCATGATCAGTTACTTTCTCAAAATGGTTTTTATAAAAAGCTAGTAGAGATGCAGGAGGTGAAATGATTAACTCTTCAACACTTCCCTACTAATAACAATCTTCTGTATTTCACTTGTCCCCTCTCCTATTGTACACAGTTTAGCATCACGGTAAAATTTTTCTACGGGGAAATCTTTTGTGTAACCATAGCCGCCAAAAATCTGTACGGCATCATTGGCAACTTTTACTGAAACTTCACTGGCATAATATTTTGCCATGGCTGATAATTTAGTAACCGATTCGCCGCGGTTTTTTAAATCACATGCCTGTAGTATTAATAATTCGGCAGCAGTAATTTCTGTAACCATATCTGCCAATTTAAATGATATGCCCTGGAAACTTGAAATAGGTTTATCAAACTGGTATCTTTCCTGTGAATACTTCAATGCTGCTTCATAAGCTCCTTTGGCAATACCAAGAGCCAGGGAGGCAATTGATATTCTTCCACCATCCAATACCTTCAATGATTGTTTAAATCCATCACCCACTTCACCCAAACGGTTCGAATCAGGAATCCGGCAATTATCAAAAATCATTTCTGAAGTTTCGCTGGCACGCATGCCTAATTTATTTTCTTTTTTACCACCACTGAAACCCGGGGTTCCTTTTTCAACAACAAATGCAGTTGCATTATTTTTAGTTCTCGGTTCACCCGTTCTGCAAATAACCACGGCTACATCGCCAGATATGCCATGTGTAATCCAGTTTTTTGTTCCGTTAATTATCCAGTCGTTACCATCTTTTACTGCTGTGCATTTCATATTGCCCGCATCACTTCCTGTATTAGCTTCAGTTAATCCCCATGCACCAATCCATTCTGCAGTAGCCAGCTTTGGCAAATATTTTTTCTTTTGTTCCTCATTTGCAAAACTGAGAATATGCCCTGTGCAAAGTGAATTATGTGCTGCAAGACTTAACCCGATAGATCCACAAACTTTTGCTATTTCCTCAATAATTGTTTTGTATTCAAAATAGCCAAGCCCGGCGCCGCCATATTTTTCCGGAACCAATACACCCATTAATCCCAGCTTTCCCATTTCCTTAAAAACTGAAACCGGGAACACCTGTGACTCATCCCAATCCATGACATGTGGTTTAATATATTGCTGTGCAAAATCCTTTGCTGTGTGTGCCACATGTTGTGTGTGTTCGCTTACCTGGAAATTCATTTATAAAAATCTTTTAGAAGTAATTTGTATTGAGGCTTGCAAAGTAGTGAGATTTTTTCAAATACTAACAATCGTTAGGATATAATTAGTGATTTTTTCACACCATAATTTTCAACCCGTCATACGCCAGGTGTATTCCTTCTGGTAATTCAGCTTCAATCTCAGCATGTTTACCAAGCTGGTGAGAGATATGTGTGAAATAAGACACCGGCACTTTTAATTCCTGTACAATATCAATAGCCTCGCCAAGTGTAAAATGAGAAATATGGTGCTGCTTGCGCAGAGCATTTAAAACAAGCACTTCACTTCCTTTTATTTTTTCTTTCTCGGAATCCTCTATCCGGTTGGCATCCGTGATATAAGTAAATTTTCCAAAACGAAAACCAAGTACAGGCATTTTCAAATGCCAGACCAAAACAGGAATTACCGGAATATCACCAATCATAAAAGGATCATTCATAATTGTATTCAGGTTGAGTTCTGGTACACCCGGATATTTTTTATCAGAAAAAGCATAACTGAACTCCCGCTTGATGGCCTCTTCTGTCAAAGAGTTTGCATAAACCTGCATTACCGGGTTATAAAAAAAATTAAAGGCCCGTACATCATCTAACCCGGCTATATGATCTTTATGCGGATGTGTAAAAAGAATGGCATCAACTTTTTTTACATTTTCCCGAAGCATCTGGTAACGAAAATCAGGAGTAGTGTCAACCACAATCGTTGTTTCTTTTGACTGAACCATAATGCTTGGGCGAAGCCGTTTGTCTTTTTTATCTGGGGAAATACAAACTTCGCAATCGCAGCCAATCATGGGTACTCCGGTGCTGGTACCGCTTCCGAGAAATGTTATAGTTAGAGATGGATAGTTCACAGTCAAAAGTACGAAGTAAGAAGTTTGAAATCAGAAGTTGGGTGACAGAAGTATGATGAGAATTAAAAATTATTTCTCTTCAGTTTCAAACTTTTCAATCACTTCCTTGTACTTCCTTTTTGATTCATCGCTGAGTAATTCTTGATTTATTTCCAGTTGTGGAATCAGGTCTAGCATCGTGTTGATGCGACCCTCAACTTGCAAAAACTTATTAAGCACTACTACTTTCCTTTCTTCCAGGATACAATAGCCGCTCTGAAATGATCCTCTTTCATACCGAAGCACATAACCCGCTTCTTCTACTACAGCTTCTAATTTATCAAGAGTGTGTTGTGTATATTTCATTTTACTACCATCCCCTAAAGTGGGGTTATGGAGATTTACAAAAGTATCTGTAACAAATTACCAAATACTAATTTGGATAAAAGTTTTTTCCACAATAGCTCCCCTTTAGTGAATGGGGTTGGCTTTACTTACTCTGCATCTTTATCACCGGTATTATCATTTCCTCCAGGCTTACACCACCATGCTGAAAAGTATTGCGGTAATAGTTTACATAATAATTGTAGTTATTGGGATAACAAAGAAATCCATCTTCTTTGGCAAAAATGAAAGATGAGTTAACGGTGGGTACTGGCAAACCGGCTTCTCTCGGGTCACGGAATGAAAGCACCTCCTTTGGTTCATAATTCAGGTTACGTCCATGTTTGTATCTAAGGTTAGCGGTTGTTTGTTTATCGCCAACTACCTTGTACGGAGTTTTTACTTTTACACTGCCATGATCAGTTGCCAACACAATCTTAATATTTTTATCTGCAATTTTTTTTAATGCCTGGTGTAGCGGGCTATGTTCAAACCAGCTGCGGGTAATACTGCGGTAACTCATTTCATCACTGGCTAATTCTTTCAGCACTTCCATCTCTGTTCTTGCATGGCTGAGCATATCCACAAAATTGTAAACGATTACATTCAGATCATTATTCAGCAGGTTATGAATATTGTTTTGTAAATCAAGCCCAGCCTGGTTATTTACCACTTTGGTGTAAGAAATTTTTAAATCGCCTTTACCCAGTCTTTTTAATTGTGCACGCAAAAATTCTTCTTCAAATAAATTTTTTCCTCCCTGTTCATCATCATTTTTCCATTGTACCGGAAATGTTTTTTCAATGTCCACCGGAAGCATACCGGCAAAAATTGCATTGCGGCAATATTGAGTAGCTGTTGGAAGAATACTGTAAAAACTATCTTCCTCCAGGATGCGGAAACTTTCTGCAAAAATGGGTTGAATCGCTTTCCATTGATCGAAACGGAGATTATCAATCAAAATAAAAAACAACGGAGTTCCTTTTTCAAGATGCGGCAATACTTTAAACTGCATCAGTGAATGCGACATCACCGGTCCATCAGTGCTTTTTGCTTTTACCCACGAAGCATAATTGCGTGAAATAAATTTGAAAAATTCTGTATTGGCTTCGCTTTTCTGTTGCTGCAATACTTCCACCATTTCCGGGCTGTCGCTTTTTTCCATTTCCAGTTCCCAGTACACTAATTTTTTATAAATATCCATCCACTCATTATAATCAGGGCTGCTGTTCAGCGCCATAAAAAGATTACGGAATTGTTGCTGATAAGCAGTCGTTGTTTTTTCAGCTACTAATCTCTTGTTATCAAGAATTTTTTTCAGGCTCAGCAGAACCTGGTTGGGGTTTACAGGTTTAATTAAATAATCACTGATTTGCGAACCAATGGCATCATCCATCAGGTTCTCTGTTTCATTTTTTGTAATAAGTACGATAGGAATCTGCTGGCTTACTTCTTTAATTTTTGCCAGTGTTTCCAGGCCTGTAATGCCGGGCATGGTTTCATCCATCAGCACTACATCTACCATGTTTTCTTTTACATAATCAATGGCATCAAAGCCATTTGTTAATGTATGCACTTCATAACCCTTGCTTTCTAAAAAAAGTTTTTGCGACTGCAGACTTTCAATTTCATCATCCACCCAAAGAATTTTTGCCAGGCTCATTCGTTTTCAGATTTTATTATTTTTTAAAAAAGAGATAATTTTTATCATCCCGGTAAATTTAGCTTATTAACTCCAGCTATTGTAGTTTTGCCGGCTAACTTACAAATTGCTTTAACAAAAACACAACAGGAAAACTGCATGTCGTTAGTAAGAAAGATAATCAACGATCCGGTTTATGGGTTTATTACTATCGATCACCCTTTGATATTAGATATCATAGCTCATCCTTATTACCAGCGGTTGCGTCGTATTTATCAAATGGCATTTGCTCACCTGGTTTATCCCGGCGCCGTTCACTCCCGTCTTCATCACTCACTTGGCGCTTATCATTTAATGTGCAGTGCATTAACTGAATTAAAAAGAAAAGGGGTTGAAATAACTGACGAAGAAGAATTGGGAGCAAAAGTAGCCATCCTTTTACATGATGTTGGACATGGACCCTATTCACATACTTTGGAAAATATACTTATCAAAGATGTACATCATGAAACTATATCTATCCTGATCATGAAATTGCTGAATGATGAATTTCAGGGACAGCTGAAAACAGCCATAGAAATATTTACAAATAAATATCCTAAACATTTTTTATACCAGCTTGTTTCAGGACAGTTAGATATGGACCGGATGGATTACCTGACAAGAGATAGTTTTTTTACCGGCGTATCGGAAGGTGTAATTGGCTACGACAGGATTTTAAAAATGCTTACGGTTCATGATGGTCAACTGATGGTGGAAGAAAAAGGAATTTATTCAATTGAAAAGTTTTTAGTATCCCGCAGGCTTATGTACTGGCAAGTATATTTACACAAAACTGTACTCAGCGCTGAAATGATGCTGGTAAAAATTATACAGCGGGCAAAAGAATTAATTGTAAAGGGAGTGAAAGTAGAAGCAGCATCAACTGCGTTGAATTTCTTTCTGCAAAACGAGGGGGGAGATCAGCAGGTAGAAAAATATCTTGATATTTTTTGTAGCCTGGATGATGCCGATATAATGTGTACTGTAAAAAACTGGATGGCTCATCCTGATAAAATATTATCCATACTTTGCCGTGGCCTGGTTGACCGGAAACTTTTAAAAGTAAAATTGCAGGCAGATTTTTTTGATATAAATTTTGTTAATGAAAAGAAAAAAGAAGTAGTAGCCCGTTTAGATATAAGCAATGAAGAGGCTGGTTATTTCGTTTTTACCGGCGAAGCAATGAATACAACTTATAACCCGCTGGATGAGAGGATAAATATTTTGTTCAAGGATGGAACGGTAAAAGACATTTCAAAAGTAGATAATGCCCTTATCCATCAGCACCTCGCCAGCACAGTGAAAAAACAGTACATTTGTTATTTAAAATAGCTGCGAGAAATGAGCTATGAGTTGCGAGCCTGAATAAAAAGAAGGCAGCCATAAAAATCTCGTAGCTATCAGCTCATAGCTCGAAGTTTTTCTTTATGACTTTTTCTGCCGCTCAAATAGCAATACTTATTAATGGCCAGGTAGAAGGTGATCCAAATAAATCTGTTGGATCATTTGGAAAAATTGAAGAAGCAAAGAATGGTCAGCTTTCTTTTTTTGCAAATCCCAAATACGAAGAATATTTATACAGCACATCTGCATCAGTTATTATCATCAATGAATCTTATGAACTGAGGCAACCTGTTCAGGCTACACTGATACGTGTAAAGGATGCTTATTCTGCATTTGCAATATTATTAAACAAATACCAGGAAATAGCTCAACAGCAACTTACCGGTGTGCAGGAACCGGTTTATATTTCCAAAACTGCATCGTATGGTCAAGAGGTTTTTATCGGGGCATTCAGTTACCTGGGAGAAAATGTGAAGCTGGGCAATAGCACAAAAATTTATCCCAATGTATATCTTGGAAACAATGTAATTGTTGGCGACAATTCTGTTATTTACCCCGGTGTAAAAATTTATGCTGAATGTGTGATAGGAAAAAACACAATTATACATGCGGGTACAGTTATCGGTAGTGATGGTTTTGGTTTTGCACTCCAGACTGATGGCAGTTTTATAAAAGTACCGCAGATTGGAAATGTAATTGTAGAAGATAATGTAGAGATTGGAGCCAATACAACTATTGACAGGGCAACTATTGGATCTACAATAATTAAATCCGGTGCTAAACTTGATAACCTGGTACAGATAGCCCACAATGTAGAAGTAGGTAACTCAACCGTGATTGCAGCACAGGCCGGAATAAGTGGTAGTGTAAAAATTGGCTCAGGAGTCATGATTGGCGGACAGGCAGGCATTGGTGGACATCTGCAGGTTGCTGACGGATCAAAAATAAATGCACAGGCCGGATTAGGTAAAAATTTAAAAACAGCTACTTCTGTTACCGGTTCACCGGCTTACGATTATTATAAAGCAATAAGAAGCCAGGCAATAGCTCGCAATTTACCAGAAATGGAAAAAAGAATAAAAGAACTGGAGGAATTGGTAAAGCAACTGATGAGCGAAAAAATTTCCTGAATATTCCGGATGCTTTTTGTTTTAATTCTTCAAAATTGAGTCAATATTTCATTTACTTTTCCAAATTGTATCTTTGCCCGCATGATTATTTCCACAGAAAATATAGATTATATTGCTGCGAATATGACAGGCAATTTCAATCCTGATAAACAACACACTATTGGTGGCGAAGCCATTATTTCCGGCACGGGTCTGCATACCGGTGTCATGGCTGATTTAAAATTTAAACCGGCTCATCCGGGTTATGGAATACAGTTTCAACGGGTGGATATTGAAGGGCAACCAATCATAAAAGCAGATTGTGATTTGGTAACAGATACCAGCCGAGGTACTACCCTGGAATCAAATGGCGCAAAAGTAAGTACAGTAGAACATGTACTGGCAGCTCTTGTAGGTATGGGAGTTGATAATTGCCTTATTGAAATCAACGGACCGGAGATGCCCATCATGGACGGCAGTTCAGAACCATTTGTATCCCTGATAGAAAAAGCAGGGATCTTAGAACAGGACGCAGCAAAAATCTGGTATAGCATTGATGAAAATATCTCTCATACTGATGAAAAGAAAAGAGTGGAAATGCTGGCAATGCCCTCAACTGATTATTCAGTAACCACGTTGATTGATTTTAATTCACCGGTGCTCGGCACACAGCATGCAGGCCTGAAAAAAATTGCTGATTTTAAAAATGAAATTGCTCCCTGCCGCACTTTTTGTTTTTTACATGAACTTGAAATGCTGCTGGATAATAACCTAATTAAAGGCGGTGATATAAATAATGCAATAGTAATTGTAGATAAGCCGGTAGATGAAAAAGAAATGCAACGGCTGCAGAGAATTTTTAAAAAAGAAAAGATTGAAGTTAAAAGTGAAGGGTACCTGAATAATCTTGAACTGCGTTTTCCCAATGAACCTGCCCGACACAAACTTTTAGATGTCATCGGTGATTTGGCTTTGATTGGGTATCCTATCAAGGCAAGAATTATTGCAAACAGACCCGGCCACAGCAACAATGTTGAATTTGCCAGGAAAATAAAACAGTATATAAAAAAAAACAAGCATACACGAAACGTACCGACCTACAATCCAAATATTCCGCCGGTGTATGACCAGATTTATATTGAAAAAAAACTTCCCCACCGTTTTCCTTTTTTATTAGTTGATAAAATAATTGAACTGAGCGATCATCATATTGTCGGTATAAAAAATGTAACATACAATGAATGGTTTTTCCAGGGCCATTTTCCGGGTAATCCTGTAATGCCCGGTGTATTGCAGATAGAAGCTCTGGCACAATGCGGAGGTATACTGGCCATGAATCTGAGCCAGGATGGACAATACGACACCTATTTTCTTAAAATAGATAATTGCAAATTCAAGCAAATGGTAAAACCGGGTGATACCATGATTCTGAAAATGGAGCTTGCAGCACCTATACGCCGTGGCATATGTGAAATGAAAGGAACCATTTATGTTGGCAATAAAGTTTGTGCCGAAGGTGATTTGGTGGCACAGATAGTAAAGCGACAATAAACTAAAAAACATTACTTAAAAAGGGGAAGAAATTGTTGAATTTTCTTTCCCTTTTTCTTTTAAAAAATTTATAAAATAGCTTTAAAAATTGAGCCTGCAAACCCTGTTAAGAGGGCTTAATTCCGTACATTCGCAAGCATTTTAATTACTATTCCCGAAGGGATGCCTTCGGCACATTTTAAGCAAGATTCTCCTATTTTATGAGCGAAAAAATTAAAGAAAATCTGAACATCGATGTTAACGGATACGGTGCAGATAGTATCCAGGTTTTGGAAGGATTGGAAGCGGTTCGTAAACGACCCGCTATGTATATTGGTGATATAAGTGAAAAAGGTTTGCATCATTTAGTATATGAAGTGGTTGACAACTCTATTGATGAGGCTTTAGCAGGCTATTGTAAAAACATTGTTGTAAACATTTATGAAGATAATTCTGTATCAGTAGAAGATGATGGACGTGGTATTCCCACCGCCATTCACACAAAAGAAAAAAGAAGTGCATTGGAAGTTGTAATGACTGTATTGCACGCCGGAGGTAAATTTGATAAAGACTCTTATAAAGTTTCCGGTGGTTTGCATGGTGTGGGTGTGAGCTGCGTAAATGCCTTGAGTAAAAAATTACATGTAGAAGTTTGCCGTGACGGAAAAATATTTGAACAGGAATATAAAATCGG
>Ga0062380_10000012_pt1 | contig 22483 bp, 22 predicted proteins | sample DOMMetBare3Fresh_2_FD_59485 | JGI IMG/M metagenome (GOLD analysis project Ga0062380, IMG submission 59485) | Wetland sediment microbial communities from St. Louis River estuary, USA, under dissolved organic matter induced mercury methylation -... | ecosystem: Environmental > Aquatic >... | reverse complement strand
TTTATCTAAAAGTACAATGGTTAATACCGCATCAAAATTTTTACTGTTGATTGCAGCCATAGCCCTGGCTGTATCATCTTTTATAAAAGTACCTGCTGGAAAAATTGCATTTGCAGCAACGGCATTGTAGCCAAGTTCCCTCAAATCACCGGCAAGATGATTTTCCATCTTCACCTGCAAATCACGGTCATTGTCTTTCATCACTCCAAGTACAAGTACGGTACTGTATTTTTTGAGGGAGATATTTTGTTTATTCCATGTACTGATTATTTTACTGGTCTGGCAGGATAACATTAATCCAGTAAGCAGGATAAAAAAAATCTTTTTCATAAATCAGGTTTTCAGATAATAAAGCTCCATTCCTGAACTGTGAAAACCTGTGATAATGATCATCTCAACAGAAGACTTTCATCACTTGCTAATCAGAGTTTAAAAATTTGATAAAAGGTTTATGAAAGAAATGCAGATTAAAATTTAATTAACAAAGCCGGGCAAAAAAAATATGTCAAATATGTTTTTGAAATCGATGAACGCATTAATTCACGGATGAAACCTGTTGCAGTTTATTTCTTTTCCACATCCGTTAATAAGTGCAAAACTTGACTGCATAACCCCTTTTGTTATATTTGCCGGGATTGAAAAATCAAAAGCTGATAACCCACTTAAGCTAAAGCTTCAGTGGGCAAGCCAATAAATTGAAAAACTTAACGTACCAGGAAAATGGCAAAAGAAAAAGAACCCAATAATCTTTTCGACTACAATGAAGAGAGTATAAAATCCCTCGACTGGAAAGAACATATACGCCTCCGGCCAGGTATGTATATTGGTAAACTCGGTGATGGATCATCACCGGATGATGGTATTTATGTACTGGTAAAAGAAGTAATTGATAACTGCATTGATGAGTATACCATGGGATTTGGCAAAACTGTGGAACTGACTATTGATGGGAAGCAGGTATCCATTCGTGACTACGGCCGTGGAATTCCATTGGGTAAAGTGGTGGATGTGGTGAGTAAAATTAATACCGGGGCTAAATACGATAGTAAAGTATTTCAGAAATCAGTTGGCCTGAACGGTGTGGGCACAAAAGCTGTAAATGCCCTCAGCAGTAATTTTAAAGTAACTGCTTTTCGTGAAGGCAAAGAAAAAACTGCTGAGTTTGAAAAAGGATTTTTGATTAAAGAATACAAAGAAGCAAAGACAAGTGAAGAAAATGGTACGCTTGTAACTTTTATACCTGATAATACTGTTTTTAAAAACTTTAAATTTCATTCCGAGTTTTTAGAAAACCAGATTTGGAATTATTGTTTTCTCAATGCAGGATTGAAAATTAATTTCAACGGAAAAAGTTTTGTAAGCCGCAATGGTTTGCTTGATCTGCTGCAACGAAAAACCAATGCTGATGAAATCCGGTATCCAATCATTCACCTGAAGGCTGAAGATATTGAAGTAGCCATTTCTCATACCAATGATTATGGTGAAGACATTTACAGTTTTGTAAACGGGCAGCATACCACGCAGGGAGGTACACACCAGCAGGCATTCAGGGAGGCCTATGTAAAAACCATTCGTGATTTTTATAAAAAAGATTATGATGCATCAGATATAAGAACCGGAATAGTTGCTGCAGTTTCCGTAAGGGTGGTGGAGCCTGTTTTTGAAAGCCAGACAAAAACAAAGCTTGGTTCTGCAAATATTTCTGAAGGCGGACCCAGCATGCGCCAGTTTATCGGTGATTTCTTCATGAAAGAACTGGATAATTTTTTACATAAAAATCCAACAACTGCAGAAGAGTTAAAGAAACGGATTGAACAAAGTGAAAGAGAGCGGAAAGAATTATCAGGAATAAAAAAACTGGCAAATGAAAGGGCCAAGAAAGCAAACCTGCATAATAAAAAACTTCGTGATTGCCGTGTGCATCTGAATGATGAACCACCTGCAAAATCAAAAGAAGAATTTGTGGCTACGCAAAATCTCACAACTGTCTTTATTACTGAAGGTGATAGCGCTAGTGGTTCCATTACCAAAAGCCGTAATGTGGAAACTCAGGCCGTATTCAGTTTGCGTGGAAAGCCATTGAATTGTTTTGGCCTGACAAAAAAAGTGGTGTATGAAAATGAAGAGTTTAATTTATTGCAGCATGCACTGAATATTGAAGACGGATTAGAAGGGCTACGATATAATAATATAGTTATTGCAACAGATGCGGATGTGGATGGCATGCATATCCGTCTTTTACTGATGACATTCTTTCTCCAGTTTTTTCCTGACCTGGTAAAGCATAATCATGTGCACGTACTGGAAACACCTTTGTTCAGAGTAAGGAATAAACAGGAAACAATATATTGCTACAGTGAAGAAGAAAAAATTGCAGCCGTTAAAAAATTGGGAAGCAAACCGGAGATAACAAGGTTTAAGGGTCTTGGTGAAATTTCTCCGGATGAGTTTGGCCGTTTTATCGGCGCTGAAATGAAAACACAATTGATGAGCTTGGAAACTGGCGAACATATCCAGCAGTTGCTGGAATATTATATGGGCAAAAACACCATGGAGCGGCAGGAGTTTATAATTGCTAATCTGAAAGTGGAGTTGGATAAAGTGGAAGAGCTGAATTAATTAGTAATTAAAAATTAATAATTAATAATTGATGAAAGAGGAAAATGTCATACTGGATAAAACATACAAATTTGGATTGAGGATCTTGAAACTTTATTTGTTTTTAAGAAAAAAGAAAATTGATAGTAGTTTATGTTCTCAATTATTGAATAGTGGAACATCTGTTGGAGCAAATGTTGAAGAAGGAATCGGCGGTTCATCTAGGAAATATTTTATAAATAAATTTCAAATTGCATATCGGGAAGCAAGAGAAACAAGATATTGGCTGAGGTTGTTGCGTGATGGAGAGGTGATTGAAAAGAAGTTGGCAGAATCATTTCTGAAAGATTGCGAGGAAATATTAAAAATCCTTACAGCAATTTTAAACTCTTCTAAAGGAGGGAAACCCTAATTATTAATTTTTAATTATTAATTCTTAATTGACCAAACTGGACATAATAAGAAAAACAAAATCACTATTTATGAAATGGAAACTTCATGGAGTGATTGAACCGTTTACTGGTTTGCTGCAAAACACTTATTTCATGAGTAAACTGAGTAAGTGGCGAAGCAACACTAAAGTAACCGGATACAATGACTGGTACCAGGGCAGTTGGGATTATTCCCGCCGGTATAATTTATATGAAGCTGTGAGTAAATTAGAAAATCTTTCTGCTTCTTCAATAGATTATTTTGAATTCGGGGTTTGTGGCGGACTATCTTATAAATGGTGGCTTGAACATAATAAAAATGCTGAATCAAAATTTTATGGCTTTGATACATTTGAAGGTTTGCCGGAAGACTTTGGACCCTTTAGTAAAGGCTCAATGGCAGTTGCCCTGGAGTCATTAAATATTTCTGATCCCCGTGCAAGTTTTTACAAAGGGCTTTTCCAGGATACCCTGGTTCCTTTTCTTGAACAATATAAAAGCGGGAGAAAAAAGTTGATTCATTTAGATGCTGATTTATTCAGTGCGACTTTATTTTCTTTATCACAGTTATATCGTTTCTTGAATGAAGGCGATATTTTATTATTTGACGAATTTGCAGTGCCAAAACATGAATTCATGGCTTTTAAAATTTTTACAGAAAGTTTTTATTTGAACTATGAAGTGATTGGCGCTGCAAATAACTATTTGTTTTTAGCTGTTAAAATAAAAAAGTAATTACAAGTGAGTTAATGGGCTAAAGCCCATTAAGGAGTCAGCCTGATTTTATTGCCCCGGCCTTAAGGCCGGGGCAAATGAAACAATAAGCAACGGGCTTTAGCCCAACAATAAATATTTTGTTGGTTAATTATAAAAAAATAATTATGATACATATAGTTTTTCAGCAGGATGATGTACATGTTTTAAAGGAAGCTATGAAATTGGATGAGACTTTGCATGGCGAAATAGTGGAAATAAAAGACGAATGGGGTGTTGGCCCGTTAAAAGATTTGGATACAGATGAAGGTTGGGCAGCAAGACAAGATTGGTGGCGCCAATTATTAGGCGGTTCACCTTATGGAGAAAAACTGGTTGGAACCTTTGATGACAGGGAATCAATAAAATCATTAAAAGAAAAACTTGATGCTGTTGCTGAACTGCATGCATGGATATGGATGGGACAAAACCAGCATGATGTAACCGGTTATTATTGGTTGATGCCCCAGTTAAAGGATTACCAGGGAAGAATCATGATTCTTTATCTTAACAATCTTCCTTTTATTAATGAGAAAGGACATCTGTTTTATCCGTTGACCGTTCATGATATTTTACCAAAGGAAGCAGTGAAAGCAAAAAAACTGGCGAGACCGATTACTTTAAGTGAATTTGAAGTTGATCCCGATGAATGGAAAAAACTCAGTGATGAAAATGCAATGGTTAGAATTCTGGAAGGGGGTAAGAAAATTGTAGGCAAAGAAGAATCATTTTATGACAGTGAGATTTTAAAAAACCTGACCGGTGAATGGCAAAAAGCAACAAGAGTTTTATCAAACACACTTCACCGCATGAAAATAAAAACTGGCGACGTATATATAATGTGGCGGATGAAACGATTAATTGCTGAAGGGAAAATTGAAACAATGGGTGATGTGGCCGGTGGATGGAAAGAGTTTGATGTGAGGAGGAGCGGGGAGCAAAATACTGAAGCAGAAGTTTCAGGAGAAACACTCAACACTCAATAATCAATATTCAATTTCTTAAACTCCAAATATTATTTTTATGGTAAGTAAAATATATGATCTGGAAGACAGGTTTGTTGAATTTGCTGCAAGAGTTATTGATGTTGTAGAAGCTCTGCCAAATTCAAGAGCTGGAAATTATATCGCAGGTCAATTAATCCGATGCGGACTTGCGCCGGCATTATTATATGGCGAAGCGCAGAGTGCAGTCCCGCAAAATGTGGGATTATTCACAAAATGAAAATTGTTTTGAAAGAATTAAAAGAGACGAGGGTTTGTTTAAAAATAATAATCAGAAAACAAATGATAAAACCACCAACAAGGCTAACTGAAATAAAAAGTGAATGCGAAGAGTTAGTAAAAATTATTTCTAAAAGTATAGAAACAGCATGTGCTAATAACAAAAAGCCGAAGCAATGACTTGAATGTTGAGTGTTGATTATTGAGTGTTGAATATTTTATTAATTATTATGGCAAAAAGTAAAGAACTATCACAGGTACAAAACAACGAAACAGGTCTTCACGGTCAGTACCGCACCTGGTTTTTAGATTATGCATCCTATGTAATATTAGAAAGAGCCGTGCCTGCAATTGAAGATGGATTGAAACCGGTGCAGCGACGCATCCTGCATGCTATGAAAGAAATGGATGATGGCCGTTTCAATAAAGTGGCGAATGTAATCGGGCAAACCATGCAGTATCATCCGCATGGTGATGCAAGTATTGGAGATGCATTGGTAAATCTTGGGCAAAAAGATCTTTTAATAGAAACACAGGGTAACTGGGGTGATGTAAGAACCGGTGATGATGCTGCAGCTCCACGATATATTGAGGGCCGACTGAGCAAGTTTGCACTGGAAGTTGCGTTCAATCCTAAAACTACCGAATGGCAACTGAGTTATGATGGCAGAAAAAATGAACCGGTAACATTGCCTATGAAATTTCCATTGCTGCTTGCACAGGGTGCCGATGGTATTGCAGTTGGTCTTGCAACAAAAATTCTTCCGCATAATTTTTGTGAACTGATTGATGCATCAACAAAATATTTACGCGGCAAAAGATTTGAACTCTATCCGGATTTTCAAACCGGCGGACAAATAGATGTGGATGAATACAACCAGGGTAAACGAGGCGGCAAAGTAAAAGTGCGGGCACATATAGAAGAATTAGATAAAAAAACTTTAGCAATCCGCAGTGTGCCCTATGGAGTTACTACCACGCAGCTGATGGATAGTATTGTAAAAGCAAATGACCAGGGAAAAATTAAAATAAAAAAAGTTACAGACAATACAGCAGCAGATGTGGAAGTTCAGGTTGACCTGGCTCCGGGTATCTCTCCTGATATTACAATTGATGCTTTATATAAATTTACTGACTGCGAAATTTCCATTTCTCCCAATGCATGCGTCATTGTAGGTCAAAAGCCACAGTTTCTTGGTGTCAATGAATTACTGAAACTTTCTGTAGATAAAACAAAGGACCTGCTGGAAAAAGAATTGAAGATAAAGTTGAGTGAGCTGCAGGAAAAATGGCATTATACTTCATTAGAGAAAATATTTTTTGAAGAAAAAATTTATAAAGAGCTTGAGAAAAAACATGCTACATGGGATAAAGTGATTGAAGCGATTGACGAAGCATTCAAGCCATTTAAGAAACAACTTAGAAGGGAAATTACAAGAGAAGATATAATTAAGCTGACAGAAAAACCAGTAAGGAGAATTTACAGGCTTGATATAGATGAGCTGAATAACCAGATAAAAGGACTGGAAGCAGAAATAAAACAAGTAAAGAGTGATTTGGCAAACCTGGTGGACTATGCTGTGGCTTATTATGAAAACCTATTGAAAAAATATGGTAAGGGTCGTGAAAGAAAAACAGAAATAAAAACTATCGAGGTTATAGAAGCAAAACAGGTGGCTATTGCCAATACAAAACTGTACATGAACCGTGAAGAAGGATTTATTGGTACCAGTTTAAAGAAAGATGAATTTATTTGTGATTGCAGTGATTTAGATGATATCATTGTTTTTGCAAAACGCGGCATTATGAAAGTAGTGAAAGTAGGAGAGAAGCAGTATATAGGTAAAGATATTTTATATGCAGCCATTTTTCAGAAGAATGATGAACGCACTACCTACAATATGATTTATGCAGATGGAAAAGGTGGAAAAAGTTTTGCCAAACGTTTTAATGTAACCGGAGTTACAAGAGATAAAGAATACGATTTAACCAAAGGCGATGAAAAAAGCAAAGTGCATTACCTGAGTGTAAATCCAAATGGTGAAGCTGAAGTGGTGAAGATTGTATTAACACCGGGTAGTAAAGCACATAAAAAAGAACTGGAGTTTAATTTTGCAGAGCTGGAAATAAAAGGAAGAAGCAGCATGGGAAATACAATAACAAAATATCCTATTAAATCAGTTAGGTTAAAAGAAGCTGGCAAATCAACTATTGCCGGGAAAAAATTATGGTACGATAACCAGTTTGGCCGTTTGAATACGGATGAAAAAGGTGAGTATCTCGGTATGTTTGATGCGGATGAAAAAATACTTGTTGTTTACAGTGATGGTAATTATGAAATCACAGACCAGGAGCTGACACAAAAACTGGAATCTGAAAAAGTATTGCTGATAGAAAAATTTAACCAGGAAAAATTAGTGACGGCTGTATATGCAGATATGGATAAAAAGCAATATATGGGGAAACGATTTAAAATTGAAACGACCACATTAAAAAATAAATTTTTATTTATTAAGGAAGGCGAAGGAAATTATGTGGAAGCCGTAACCACTGATGAAGAACCAGTACTGGCAGTACAGCAGGGCCGTGGTGCACAAGTAAGAAAAGGGAAATTGAAATTGGCTAAGATGGCAGAAGTATCTGGTTGGAAAACGGTGGGAACAAGATTGCTTGATTACAGTAAGTCGGTTGAAATGGAATGGGTGAAGAGTAAAGGAGCAAATCAGCCGGAATTATTTTAGTGTAGTATAGTTCTTGTGCAAACTCTTTTTGTAGGCAGTTTATTATGAGCTTCAGCAGCTCCAAAATTTCTTATTCTTGAAATCAATTACAGAAGGTCCTTCAGAACAGCCGCCAATTTCTTTTGCGTCTTTGCCCTTTTTATTTTTTCCTATAATCCATTTGCCTGTCTTTGTATGTTTCATTATTATTCCTTCTGCGTAAATATCGCCTTTTTTGCCAGTCACATTTGGTTTGCCATCATGAATGACTTTGATACTATCCCCTTTAATTATTACTGTACAGGTTGCACCTAAAGATTTGCCGCCCCATTCTGCCCATGCGATGGCATAAGTATAAATTCCATCTTTTGGCTTTTGGGCATGCGTAAAAGTAACTGAACAAAAAAGCAAAAAAGTGAAACAGAAATATTTCATGTTATATTTTCCCTAGACGAGTCTCACCCCGGCTTATATAAAATTACAATTAAAAAGAGTCTCAGGAGGGACTCGTCGTAAAATTATATAGATGCTTTATACGTCAACGAGTCTCTCCTTAAAGTTTTTTGTTTGATTAATCTTGTGTTTGGGTGGTGACTCGTTTGGAAAGGAATACGTGGGTCATTTGGTAATATCTTAAAACCCGGCTGACTTAATCTGGCATATGGTTTTGACGCAACAAAACATCATGATTTCTTTTTTTTACGAATTCTGACTGCAGCATTTTTTTCAAAATTGCTGGAAAGCCGCACTTCATATCTTTTTTTAGAATCACTAACCACCATCAGGGCGGTGTTGGGTGGAATGCTGCCGAGATTATCAGCAAACATAGATAACTCATTTATTTCTTTTAAAGAATCCAGTATAATATCAAAATGAACTGACCGGGTGCTAAGCAAACGGTTAAAGGCAACAAGTTTATCATTAAAGAAAACTGAAATGGAGTCGCCATCAATTTCCCCATTATCATAAAAATCTACTTTGAGAGTATCCGAATTAACGGTAAGCTCTTCGGCTACCACTTTTTCTCTTTCCTTGTATTGATTGCTTACAACATAATTGATCACATTGCGGGGTTGAATTTTTACTGCTGTCATTGTATCCATTTCATCCGGTCGCCATTGCTGGTAAGATTCTTTAAGTGTTTTTATGGCATTCATAATTGAATCTTTATTCAGCTCATCAGTATTTTGTTTCAGTATAAAACTAATTTCAGCACAGGTATATTTATATTGAGATTGACTGATAAATGATCCCATCAAAGCATTATCAGGTTTTGAAACTTTCAGGGTCGCTACCAGGTTCATGGGGCAATCAATTTCACGGTTGGCTAGAGAACCATAAAAAGTAACCGGAATATTAGCGAGGTAAACAAGTTTTGTATTGGAATTGTAACTACCCCTGACAGCAATGCTGCGGAAATAATTTTTAAAATAATAATTCAGTATTCCCTTTACGCTATTATTTTCCTGTTCGAGGATAAGTTCAATAAGATAATTGTTTACACTGTTGCGTTGCTTTACATTTGCGCTTCCATACCAATATCCCGATGGTGATTGTGAAAATAGTTGTAAGCTAAAAAGAAAAGTAATGAAGAAGAATGGTTTTTTCATAGTACCGGGGATGATTTAAAAACCGTGCCCTTTAATAACGTAGTTTTCCCCGGAAAATTATTTCAGGTAACGTTTCATTTCTCTCTCCACATCCCTTTTCTTAATCGTTTCCCGTTTGTCGTGAAGTTTTTTTCCTTTGCCAAGTCCTATTTCAACTTTGGCTAAATTTTTTTCGCTAAAAAAAATACGAAGTGGAATAAGTGTATATCCTTTCTCTTTTAATTTACCTGCTATTTTTTTAAATTCTCTTTTTTGCAAAAGCAGTTTTCTTTCCCGCAGCGGATCATGATTATTGATTGAGCCGTGTGAGTATTCGGCAATATGAAGACTTTTAATCCACAATTCATTTTTATTAAGTATACAATAACTGTCATTAAAACTTGCTTTGCCTGCTCTTAATGATTTCACTTCCGTACCTGTCAGCATCATGCCGGCAGTATACTTGTCGTCAAAAAAATATTCGTGAAAGGCTGAGCGGTTTTTAATTTCCATTATAACAAAAATAAGCGCAATAATTCCGATACAAAAGGGATTTAATTTTTAAACAGACAAAGAACCTTTGAAAGTTTTTCTTTGAGTTCTTTTCTTGGAACTATAAAATCAAGAAAGCCATGTTCGAGGATAAATTCACTACGTTGAAATCCCGGGGGTAAATCTTTTTTAATGGTTTCTTTAATTACTCTTGGCCCGGCAAAACCAATCAATGCACCCGGCTCTGCAATATTTAAATCACCAAGCATACCAAAACTGGCAGAGATGCCACCAAAAGTCGGATCTGTTAATAATGAGATATACGGAAGTTTTGCATCGCTGAGTTGAGATAGCTTGCCGCTGGTCTTTGCAAGTTGCATGAGCGAAAAAGCACTTTCCATCATCCGGGCTCCGCCGCTTTTTGAAATGACCATATAGGGCAACTTATGTTCAATACAATAATCAACTGCCCTTGAAAATTTTTCACCCATCACACTGCCGAGGCTGCCGCCGATGAATTCAAAATCCATACAGGAAATTATCAGCTCATGCCCATTTACTTTACCCACAGCCACCCGCATTGAATCTTTCAGATCGGTTTTATTCCAAATCTCTTCCAGTCTTTTTTTATAAGGTTTGAGGTCTGTAAATTCCAGATAGTCTTTGCTGCGTATGCCTTCAAATAACTCCACATAATTATCTTCATCAAAAAGAATTGAATAATATTCACCGCTGCCAATGCGGTGGTGGTAGTTACATTTGGGACAAACAAAAAGGTTTTCCTTCAGTTCAGTTGAAGTACAAATAAAATTGCATTCAGGGCATTTGGCCCACAAACCTTCTGGTGTTTCCTTCTTATCTTTTGTACTGGTAAGAATTCCTTTCCGAATGCGTTTAAACCAACTCGACTTAGTCGCTTCTTTTCCTTCCTCGCCAGTCAGGTTTGCATCAAAATCTTCTACCTGTTTTGCCATGAAAAAAGTTTTGAGTGATTACAAATATAGGAATGTTAGGGTTTATGGTTTGTTAGGTAGATTTTTTACGGTTAAGCCTATATATAAGTCTCGAAAGGTTAATTGTTTTAAAACAAAAATGCCCTGTATTTAAACAAGGCATTCTGATAAGGTTTGATAATAAGTTATAAGTTTAATTATTCAATGCACCGGCATTGACCCAGCAAATAATTGTGTTTTTCTGGTCAGTTGTAATGGTTCCTGTTTTAGGCATCACTCCATTACCAACCACAACTTTGATATTGCTGCTTGCACCGGATATCTGTGCATATGTAAGCAGGGGACCTGGGCCATTTGCACTACCAGCACCATGACAACTGGAGTTTGTTGCACAACTTGTCGAAATTATACCACTTACATTAGCTCCAAATAATGCCGGAACTCCGGCACAATTCAAGGTTCCACCACCACCTGTTCCACCACCCGTACCGCCTGTACTTGAACCGCTTTTACTGCAGGAAACAATTCCATAAAATCCAATAACTAAAATCAATATCTTTTTCTTCATAAATTTAATTTAGGCGTGATAGAATTAAATGATATATCGTAGTTAGTAAAGCCAGAGTTGCCGGATGTAATGCATTTTTTAAAATATTCTGAAAAAAACACCCGGTTATCCTTTGGATAGTCGGGTATTTTATTAAAAAATAATAGATGGAAATTTATGCGTTCCTGTTTATGCAATTCAAGTCTTCAAAAGCAACTTCCAGGCGGTTTATAAAAGTTTCTTCGCCCTTACGAAGCCAAACACGGGGATCGTAATGTTTTTTATTTGGTTTGTCATCTCCTTCAGGGTTGCCAAGCTGACCCTGCAGGTAACCTTCATTCTTTTTATAATTATTCAAAACACCTTCCCAGAAAGCCCATTGTAAATCGGTGTCAATATTCATTTTTATAGCGCCATATCCTATCGCTTCACGTATCTGGTGCTGAGGTGATCCGCTTCCACCATGAAAAACAAAGTAAACCGGTTTAGGACCTGTCTTTAATTCTTTTTCTATATATACCTGGCTATTATGTAAAATTTCGGGACGAAGCTCAACATTGCCCGGTTTATATACACCATGAACATTACCAAAAGCAGCAGCAATAGTAAACAGGTTACTCACCTTACTCAATTCTTTATAAGAATAGGCTACATCGGCTGGTTGCGTATATAATTTTGAATTTTCCACATCACTGTTATCAACTCCATCTTCTTCACCACCGGTTACGCCAAGTTCTATTTCAATTGACATGCCCAACGGTTTCATTCTTTTAAAAAATTCAACAGAGGTTTGAATATTTTCTATAACCGGCTCTTCACTCAGGTCGAGCATGTGTGAGCTGAAAAGCGGTTGACCTTTTTCTTTAAAAAATTGTTCTCCAGCATCTATCAATCCACTTATCCAGGGCAACCATTTTTTTGATGCATGATCTGTATGCAGTACTACCGGCACGCCATAGTGTTTGGCGACATTATGAATATGTAATGCACCGGAAACACCTCCATAAATATTACCCTGCATTTTATCATTCGGCATTCCTTTACCGGCAATAAACTGTGCCCCGCCATTGGAAAACTGGATGATGACAGGTGAATTTACTTTTGCTGCGGTTTCCAAAGTTGCATTAATGGTGTTGGTGCCAATACAGTTTACTGCAGGTAAGGCAAACTGGTTATTTTTTGTATCATTGTATAATGTTTCAAGTTCTTCTCCAAACAAAACACCGGCTCTGTATTTTTTCATTTATTGATTTTTTAAAAGGATTATTAAAGTGCCGCAAGATAATTTATTTATCCCAACTGAAATTCAAACACATGTTAGACAAAATCTGGTTGAAAAAAGGTTTACAAATTGAAACGATACAGAGCAATTTCGAATGATCCAAAAAAGGAAAAGAAAATTTTTTATTTCAAAAGCTGATATATAGTGATGATAATTATTATTCCGAGGATTGAAGTATAAATTAATTTATTATGCTTTGCCAGCCAGTTTGGGATATAAATATCAAAATTATCTTTTGTTGAATCGGAATATTTGCGGGCCATTACTGTCAATGGACAAAAGAATTTAAATAGCAGCAAAGTAATTCCTTCCAGCACAAATAATCCATAGCCAATCCAGAGCCAGATATCCAGTTTGTTTACCAATACGGCGTAGAGCATATAAAAAATAACAACATTGAAAAATAACCAGATAATTGTATGAATGATTTTTATAAGAACCAGTTTTGTTTCATTCTTCATATGACTACAATAAAAATTTAATCTTTATACAAATCTCCATTCAGATATTTTAATCCGGAGTCAGGAATAATGGTGACAATTGTTTTTCCTGGTCCGAGAATTTTTGCACGTTGCAAAGCTGCCCACACATTGGCACCGGCTGTGATGCCGCCGAATATTCCTTCCACTCTTGCCAGTTTTCTTGCAGTGGCAAAAGCATCTTCATCTGATACAGCAATTATTTCGTCTGCAAGATCAAGCCGGCAAATAGATGGCACGAACCCCGTACCAATACCTTCTAAACGATGGGTTCCGGTTTTTTCACCACCAGAAAGTGATCGTACATGCAAGGGCTCAATAGGTATGCAACGGATACCGGGTATTTCTTTTTTAAACACTTCGGCATTACCGGAAAAACTTCCTCCTGTGCCAACTCCCATAATAAACTCATGAATGTTTTTTCCAAGCACAGCAATAATTTCTCTTGCCATAGCATGATAGGCATTTCTGTTGTTAACATTATTAAACTGATCTGTCCAGAACGTGTTTGAATTTTTACTCAATTCTTTTGCCCGGACTATCATGGAGTCAATAAGGCTTGCTGTAATTTTCCTGTTTTCACTGGGAAATATTTCAAGCGTAGCGCCGAATGCCCGCATGGTTTGCAATTTTTCTTCGGCAAAAGCATCGGATGATACAAAGTGTGCATGATATCCTTTAGTTACACAAACCATGGCCAAAGAACTACCCGTGCTTCCGCCGGTGTAGTCAATAACAGTACCACCGGCTTTTAGTTGACCTCTTTTTTCAGCTCCTTCAATCATGGAAAGAGCCATCCGGTCTTTCATACTTCCTGTTGGGTTTGCACCTTCATATTTTACAAAGATGTCTGCACAGCCTGGTTCAGCCAGTCGTTCTAATTTCAGCAACGGTGTATTTCCAATTGATTTCATAGTTCAGCGTTTGATGTAAATTGGTTTATTAGAAACTATTAATTTTTATTAACCAGAATCACAGTTAATAGAAATTATAAACTGAAAATTTTTTTAAAAAACAGGTATGTATTTACAATCCGAGTACATCTTTCATTTCAAAGATTCCTTTTTTACCGGCAATAAATTCTGCGGCAAGCACTGCGCCTAATGCAAATCCTGTACGGGTATGTGCCGTATGTATTATTTCTATATCATCAATGGCTGATGAGTATTTTATTTTATGCGTACCCGGTGCGGGGTCCGTTCGTTCACTGATTATTTCAAGCTCATCTGCCTTTTCGCTTACATGGTTTACCCATATTTTTTTTACTGGAATGTTTTCAAGAATTTGTTCTGCCAGTGTAATGGCTGTTCCGCTTGGTGCATCTTTTTTTTGTGTGTGATGTATTTCTATAAGCTGTATTGCATAATCTTTATGTGCAGCCATCAGTGCCGCCAGTCGTTTATTTACTTCAAAAAAAATATTCACACCCACACTGTAATTGCTTGCATAAATAAATGCTCCATGATTTTCACTGCACGATTGTTTTACTTCTTCCAGTTTATCAAGCCAGCCGGTAGAGCCACAAACCGTTGCAATGTTATTGAGCATAAGTTTTTTTAAATTTTCATAAGCACTGTGCGGACTGGTAAATTCAATGGCAACATCAACATCGGCAAGATTATTTTTTGTAAAATCAGCCTGGTTATCAATATCAATTTTTAAAACTATTTGATGTCCTCTTTGTAAAGCTATTTCTTCGATTGCTTTTCCCATTTTTCCATAACCGATGAGAGCAAGTTTCATTTTATTTTAGAGTTTAGTGTCTATTGTCCATTTTGGAATTTGGAAGTTCAAAGTTAAATGATAAGAGTCATCAACAATCAGGCTCTGACTCCGAACTACCGACTAAAGACTAATGACTGAATTTACTTTCCGATTTTCAATACAAGGCTAATGCCATTGGTATTAGCCATTTCACTATGTCCGGGTATTAATTTTAAAGAAAGGTCAAGGGTTACATCAAAACTTTTCAGGTGAGCATCTACAGTTGCATCTATTACATTTACGCCCCAAAGTATCAGGAAAAATAAAACAGAATAATCAACATTTTTTCTGAATTCATCGCGGTTAAAGCGGATTGATTCTTCTGAGAGGGGCAATAGCTTGGATTTAATTTTAAAATACTCTAAAGAGTCTTTATAAACTCTTGCATTGTATTTGCCAATATAAGCCTGCTTCAGGTCCTTGTAATTTTTAAGGTTATAATTGAAAACGTATGCCGTGGTGCCAAGTGCACCATATACAATAGGGAGCTTCCAGTATTTTTTATTGTAAATCTGGCCCAGCCCGGGAAATATAGCTGATCGTATTGCAGCTATCCTCGGTCGATTGATTTTTTTTGTTGTTGTATCTTTTGCCTCTGAGTTGATTTTTTTTTCTTTCAGAACAGTCACCGGCGCTGTTACAGCAGAATCCTGTGCATGGCAAAACTGAATGCCGGCAAATAAAAAAACAATAAGCAGGATTAATTTCAAATTTCTACAGTTTAAATTCAATTTTATTTTCCGTCATAAAAGCGGCAGGTGGGCTTACTCTATCGGCACATTCAGTTGACTCAGTATTTTATTAAATTCTTCCAGTGAATAATATTCAAAAGTAATAGAACCGCTGTTATTTTTATCATGTTTCAGTTTTACCCGGGTACTGAAATGAGATGCTAATTTATCTTCTATTCGCTGGAATCCCGGCGGCAATGAATTTTTTGTATGTTTTTTAACGCCACCGCTTTCTTTGTACATGTTGCGGACAAGTGCTTCTGTTTGCCTTACTGATAATCCTTTTTCTTTTATTTCATCAAAAATGAAAAGTTGTTTGTCAATTGAATCTACATTGATTAATGCCCTTGCATGTCCCATACTTATTTCACCGGTGCGAACTGCTACCTGGATGTCAGGTGGTAATTTGAGCAGGCGTATAAAATTTGTAATGGTGCTCCTGTCTTTACTCATTCTTTCACCTACCTGTTCATGTGTATAGTTCAGTTCTTCCATCATTCTTTTATAACTCATGGCTACTTCCATGGCGTTGAGGTCTTCCCGCTGCAGGTTTTCAAGCAAAGCAAGTTCCAGCAGTTGCTGATCATTTGTTTGACGTATATAGGCAGGTATATCTGCTATGCCTGCAATTTTAGCAGCTCTTACCCGCCGCTCACCGGATACAAGCCTGTATCGGCCCGATGGCATTTTTGTAAGAGTTACAGGTTGAATAATATCGTGAGTTTTAATAGATGCTGCAAGTTCCTGCAGACTTTGTTCATCAAAATCTCTTCGGGGTTGTTTTGGATTTACATCAATTTCATCAAGCGGTATACGAAGTGAACCTATAGCAGATTCTACTACAGTTTGTTTCAGTGTGCCGGAAGGCGTTTTTAAATCAGCGTCGATACTTTGAAGTAAAGAACGAATTCCTTTACCTAGAAGGTCTTTATTTTGTTTTGGGTTCGTCATTAAAAATATTTTGAAAAATATAATTGGGAAATCGGGGAAAGTTCAATTCATAATTTCCCAATTTCAATATTTCATAATTCGAGAATCCTTTCTTCATTTTTAATCTTCGTCATATCATTTTTTTGCAGAATTTCTTTCGCCAGGTTCAGGTAGTTCATAGAACCTTTGCTGTTACCATCATAAAGTACAACGGGTTTTCCTACGCTTGGTGCCTCGCTCAGTTTTGAATTTCTATGAATAATTGTATTAAAAACAATATCTTCAAAATGCCTTCTTACTTCACTTACCACCTGGTTACAAAGCCGCAAACGGCCATCGTACATGGTCATCAGTATTCCTTCTATTTCAAGTTTTGTATTTAACCGGCTCTGAACAATTTTTATTGTATTCAATAATTTCCCCAATCCTTCTAATGCAAAAAATTCGCATTGCACAGGCACTATAACTGAATCTGCAGCGGTAATGGCATTGACGGTTATAAGTCCGAGTGAAGGTGAACAATCAATGATAATAAAATCGTATTCGTTTTTTATCTGTTCAAGAATATTTTTTAAAACCATTTCCCTGTTTGGGTAATTTATCATTTCTATTTCTGCTCCTACAAGATCTATGTGTGAAGGAATGAGATCGAGATTTGGGATTTCAGTTTTCAATAACACATCTTTTGGTGCTGCTTCATTTACCATACAGTCGTACAGACTTTGTGTAATGTTGTGCAAATCGAAACCAACACCGGTTGTACTGTTTGCCTGAGGGTCTGCATCTACAAGCAGAGTTTTAAATTCCAGTACTGCAAGACTTGCTGCCAGGTTAATGGCTGTGGTTGTTTTGCCTACGCCTCCTTTTTGATTTGCTACGCCTATTATTCTTCCCATGCTTGTTTATACGGAGATTGTTTCTCCAATTTTTAAAAGTTTCAATTCTGCTCCTTTTGCCGCAAATGCCTGTTTTGCTTCTTCATGATCTATTTTAATCAAAGGCACATACGTATCATAATGTACACCGATAATGGTTTTGCATTCAATCATAACTGCACATTCAGCCGCATCAGAAGCGTTCATGGTAAAATTGTCGCCGATTGGCAAAACAGCAAAATTTAGTTTTGCCCATTTTGGAATCAATTGCATATCCATTGTAAGTGCAGTATCACCGGCGAAATAAAAATTTCCTTCCTGGCTCATGATTAAAAAGCCCATGGGGTTGCCGCCATAACTACCGTCCGGCAAGCCACCAGAATGTTGGGCAACTGTACATTTTACTGTAAACTCACCAAAATTCCATTTACCACCTGTATTCATCGGGTGAATATTATTCAAGCCCTGTTTGTTAAGCCATTCATATATTTCCCAATTGCAGACTACTTTAGCCTGTGTGGCTTCAGCCAATGGAACACAATCTGCAATATGATCAAAATGCCCATGTGATATTAAAATATAATCTGCTTCAATATTATTTATTTCAATATGAGCCGCTAATTCATTCTTTGTAATAAAAGGGTCAAATAATATTTTTTTGCCGCAGGTTTCTACAAGAAAACAGGAATGTCCATAGTAAGTAAAATGCATAATATTTCAACTTAGTCAACAAATGTAAGTTATATGTAAAAAAGATTGGAAAAGAATAGCTCCGGCTGATTTGTGCTATTTTTGGCAGCTATGAGAAATTCTGTTTTTTGGTGGATATTAATCGGATTTATGGTCATGCTGGATTTTTATTTTTTCCAGGCATTAAAGACAATAACCCAAACAGCTAATCCAAAAACACGATTGTTCATTTATATTACCTACTGGGTCATTTCAGCTGGTGCCATTATCATCTTAGTCATTTTACCTTACCTGGATTTTGGGCAGCAAAGCCGGCTTTTCCGCAATACACTTTTTGCCTGCATTGCCGGATTATTTTTTGCAAAACTTATTGCTTCATCTGTTTTCCTGGTTGATGATGCCCGCCGTGTAATTCAATGGGCCACAGCCAAAATATTTTTTTCAAATACTGAAGTCGAGGCTATGCAATCCGGTGAAAAAATTTCCCGTTCTGTTTTTTTAAGCTGGACTGGTATGTTACTTGGTGGCGGTTTGTTTGGTTCCCTGGTTTATGGATTCGGAAATAAATATAATTACCAGCTAAGAAAGTTTCAGCTCACATTTGAAAATCTGCCTGGCTCTTTTAAGGGATTAAAAATTGCTCATATCTCAGATATTCATTCAGGAAGTTTTACAGAAAAGTCTGCAGTAAAAAGAGGTGTACAGAAAATTATTGATCAACAACCTGACATTATTCTTTTTACCGGCGACCTGGTGAATAACAAATCAGAAGAGATGGATGATTACATGGAAATTTTTAAAGAACTAAAAGCTCCCATGGGTGTTTTCTCCATTTTTGGTAATCACGATTACGGGGATTATACACATTGGGAAACAAAAGAAGAGAAAATTCAAAACCTGGAAAGATTAAAGCAGGTACATGCATCACTAGGCTGGCGGTTGATGCTGGATGAAAATATTCCGGTGGAAAAAAATGGTGAAAGAATTTCTTTAATTGGCGTTCAAAACATCAGTGGTAAATCCGGCTTCAAAAGCTATGGAGATCTTTCAAAAGCTTATTCGGGCGTTGAGAAATCAGATTTTCAAATTCTCATGAGTCATGATCCTTCACACTGGGATGCGGAAGTAAGAAAAAATTTTCCTGATATTGATTTGATGCTTGCCGGTCATACCCATGGCATGCAGTTCGGTGTAGAAATTCCGGGATTCAAATGGAGCCCGGTTCAATATTTTTATAAACAATGGGCAGGTTTGTACCAAACGGGTAATCAAACTCTTTATATAAACAGGGGGTTTGGGTTCATTGGATACCCCGGCAGGGTAGGAATACTGCCAGAAATTTCAATCATCGAACTTATTTAAGCTAAAAAAATAAAGATAATATTTAATAAAGCAGCTCTTAGCTTCGTTTTAAGGTCAGAATTTTAATGAATACTTAAACCCTGTAGTTTTTTAAAAGTCACAGAGCCTGAACCATTTCTGATTAATTGCTGAAACTATTACACCACTGCCAGATGCAAAAAAAAGTGTTTTTAATTATCGTTATGTTATTTGCGGGAATAGCCATGTTTTCGCAAGGCTCCGTTAATGATAGTACTGTACATGTACAGGTCTCGGATACCACAAAATCAAAAATAAAAAAAGATATAAAGAATGAACTGGGCCTTGATTCTACACTGGATTATGATTTATTAATGCAGGATATGGAATCATTTCTGGATTCGATTACAAGTCCGAGAAGTTACCTGATGGGAAACCTTGCAATAGGAAAAGGGTATTACAGTTTCACAGGTAAATCAGACTACTCCATTGAAACTGCACAGAAACTTAGTTATACACCCGCCATTGGATATTTTCACAAAGGTGGATTAAGCATCACCGCTGCCGGAAATATTATTAACAGTAATAACAAACTTAATCTTTATCAGTTTTCTGTCACTCCGGGTTATGATTATTTAGATAACCGGGAACTGGCTACAGGCATTGCGGTTACAAAATTTTTTACTAAAGATTCCCTTCCATTTTATACAACGCCGCTTCAAAATGAATTATATGGATATTTTACATATAGAAAATGGTGGTTGCGGCCTACTGTAGCATTGAGTTATGGGTGGGGTAGCCGCAGCGATTATATGGAAAGGGAATCTGCCATTCAGGATCTAAGGTTACGCCGGGCCGGCCTGATAAGGATTAATTCGAAAGAAACTATTTCAGATTTTTCCCTGATAACATCAGTTCGCCACGATTTTTACTGGTTAAATATTTTTTCCTATAAAGATCATTTCAGGCTTACACCCCAGGTTTCTTTTATCAGCGGTACACAAAAATTCGGCTTCAATCAGTCTGCCAATACCTATGCCACGGTAATAAGAACAGGTACCAATATACTTTATAATTCTGAAGACATTTACCTGGATGATCACCTCGAGTTTCAACCACTTTCCCTCACCATGTATGTGCGTGGTGAATATACTTTTGGCAACATATTTATTCAGCCACAACTTGTTTTAGATTATTATTTTCCTTCTACTGATAAAAAGTTCAGTACATTTTTTTCATTCAATGTAGGATTTGTGTTCTGATACTTTTGCATTTTGTTATCATTCGCCGTACAATATTTTTTTTTATTTCCGGTTATCACTCCGGCAGTTAAAACAATTTAACAAAGGCAAAACCCAAATGGCATTATAGTTGAATATTTACCGTGTACAAAAAAAATAAACATGAAAACAAAACTTGCGACTTTATTAATTACTGTATTTATCATGCAGTCAGCATCTGCACAATTCAGGATTGGCGCTAAAGCCGGAACCAATATGGTAAAACTGGACGGTGTTTCTTTTAAAGATAAATTCCGGTACGGCTATCATCTTGGGGGCTTTGCAGAAATTTTCCTGGCGAAAGACAAAAAAGTTTCTATTCAACCTGAAGTTTTATTTAACCAGTATTCAACATCACTGGATAGTAGTTACAAATCCCTTTATGAAAATATTATTAACTCCAGCCAGAGCAGGGTTAAATTAAATTACCTTTCAATTCCCATTCTTTTAAATTACAGGTTGCTTGGCCCGCTTTATTTGCAGGCAGGTCCTCAGTTCAGTGTATTGATGGATCAAAACCGGAATTTTTTACAAAATGGTGCTGATGCTTTTAAAAAAGGGAGCTTTTCCATGATTGGAGGAGCACAGGTACGAATAGCAAAAATTTACCTGAGCGGCAGATATGTTGTTGGCCTTAATAATATAAATGACATTGATAATAAAGATAAGTGGAAGAGCCAGGCAGTTCAATTATCCGTTGGATTATCATTATAAAGTTCAAATTCAATTTTCCTGAATCCCCCGTTGCAAAGCGGGGGATTTTTTTATCACGGATTATTAGGAATTATAAAAGAATTCACTGAATTAATTTTCGATTAATTCTGATAAGGAAAATTACTTTAATCTGTGTAATCCAAATCAATCATTCAATACGTGATGGCATAAAACTTGACCACTATGGTTTCCCACTGTATATTTAACCCCTTGACTAATTTGGTGACAGGTTGACAAACAGAAAAAAAAAAGAATGAAAGAGAACAAATTTTTTATGCGTGCAGAAGATGAAATGGATTTTATCCCTATCATTCCTTTAAATGAACAGGAAGGTGAAACCGGCGATGGAGCTGATATACCTGCTGAAATTCCCATACTTCCTTTAAGAAACACGGTACTATTTCCAGGTGTGGTATTGCCTATCACTGTTGGCCGGGATAAAAGCATTATTGCAGTAAATGATGCTTATAAAACTGACAAATTGATAGGGGTAGTGGCACAAAAAGACAGTAATGTGGAAGACCCAGGAGTAAATGATATAGAAAATATTGGTACAGTTGCCCGTATTGTAAAGTTGATAAAGATGCCCGATGGAGGCACTACAGTTATCATACAGGGAAGAAACAGGTTTAGTATAAAAAGTATCATTTCAGAGGATCCTTATTTCAAAGCTAAAATTGAAATACTTCCAGAAGTTGAATCGCCAAAAGATGAAGACTTTGCCGCCTATATAGCTAATATAAAAGATATGGCTGCCAACATTGTACAGCTATCACCTAATATTCCTGCCGAGGCTGCAATTATATTACGAAATATTGAAAACCCGGCATTTCTAATACACTTTACATCCAGCAACCTGAATGCTGAGCTCAAAGAAAAACAGCAGTTGTTGGAAACAAACCAGATTCGTGAACGGGCAGATAAACTGATGAAAATGCTGCAACGTGAATTGCAGTTTGCAGAATTGAAAAATAAAGTAACAACTAAAACAAGAACTGAATTAGATAAGCAACAACGGGATTATTTTCTGCAGCAGCAGATGAAAAGTATTAAAGAAGAACTGGGAGGTGATGCAAACGAAAGAGAAATAAAAGAAATGCAGAAAAAAGCGG
>Ga0062380_10000005_pt1 | contig 26864 bp, 20 predicted proteins | sample DOMMetBare3Fresh_2_FD_59485 | JGI IMG/M metagenome (GOLD analysis project Ga0062380, IMG submission 59485) | Wetland sediment microbial communities from St. Louis River estuary, USA, under dissolved organic matter induced mercury methylation -... | ecosystem: Environmental > Aquatic >... | reverse complement strand
GTTGAAGATTTATGTCAGTCCTTAAAGAATTACTGCCGCTTCGATAGGGTTACATACAACTCATAAATATACGCTACTCCTGGTATAAAATTTTCCTGATAATCAGCTTATTTTTATGCCAGCAACATACGCAAATGCAATTTTTAATTACTCTTAAATATTACCATCCGGAACTTAATATTGGGTTTGAAAACATAAGATCCGCCTGGCTCTTACAGGCAGGTTTTGAGCCCATCAGGCTTAAAACAATTATTCACCAGGGTCTTTTATATTTCAGGATTCCGGTTACTGGCAGGCGTATTAGTTACCGCACACTTAAAAAGGGATTGATAAAGAAAAAAATAATTATTCGTCTACCTATGGAGTTGCTTCCTTTTTGAAATCACAGTCCTGCCTTCTTACTTATCTCCAGCATTCTTTCAATCGGGGCCTCCCCCAAACCCCCTCCAAAAGAGGGGGCTTACAGCAGTCTTTATATTCCTGCTTTACTGTTTATTTCCAACATTCTTTTTATTGGCCGCAGCGCTGCTAATCTTAATTGTTCACTCATGGTTATTTCGGGTGTTTCATATTCCATACACAGAAAAAGTTTCTTCATTCCGCCGCGGGCCTTGCCCATAGGCCGGTAAAAAACTTTTACCAATACTTTTGTCGACAGGTGCTACTTTGTGGTTGAGTTTTCATCTATTTTTTTCGCTACGCTATTTATATCAGTTGCTTCACTTAGGTCTTTCATAGAATTATCTTTTTCCTCTTCCAATCCCAGGTGTTTTATAATTTTTTCAACCATTCTTAAAATCATTGTTGTTTCCTGTTCGTCAAGCATATTTATCTGCAAATCAAGATGTGCCCGCTTGTCAGCTTCTTTAGTCATTCGGTTTTGGCTCATTAAAACTAAAAGCGTAAGGAAAATAGCTTCTAATGAAACTATAAGTGTCAAAAAACTGAATGGAAAAGGATCAAACGGAGTAATTTCAGAAATTAATCTGCTGTTAATAAAAATCCATCCTCCAAACCAAAGGATATGAAGAATAATAAATGGAGTACTTCCTGCAAGAGCTGTGATTTTGTCAGCGATGTGCTCAACTGTTGAAAGCTTTTGAAGCGTTTCTTTTTCCAACTTCAGGATAGTATCAATATTCTTCTGAACCGCACCGGATGTTATCAGTTTTTTTTCTACCTTCTCTTTCTCCATAATCTATTTGTTTTACGTAAGGTGGCTTTATTAAATCATTTCTGCCAGTATGTATTGTCGGATATACAAACCTTGAATCTTTTTCTTATTAAAAACAGTTACTCTGTTTTTAAATTCATTTAATTAGTTTACACAACCTTTTTTTGGCCCTGTGCCGGTTGCGGCAATACGGTTTTTTTTCTCAGGTCTAAAGCCCAGCTCTCTTACTTATCTCCAGCATTTTTTCAATAGGGGCCTCCCCCAAACCCCCTCCAAAAGAGGGGGCTTACAACAGTCTTTATATTCCTGCTTTGCTGCTTATTTCCAACATTCTTTTTATTGGCCGCAACGCTTCTAATCTCAACTCTTCGTCCATGGTTAATTCCGGTGTTTCATATTCCATGCACAGATAAAGTTTCTCCAGTGTATTCAGCTTCATGTGCGGGCAATCGTTGCAAGCGCAGTTATTAGTGGGTGGGGCAGGTATAAATGTTTTATGCGGGTTTAGTTTTTGCATCTGGTGTATGATGCCTGTTTCAGTTACTACAATAAATTCTTTCGCTTCATCTTTTTGTGTGTACTTCAACAATCCCGTTGTGCTGCCAATAAAATCTGCAATGCGTAAAACAGGTTCTTCACATTCAGGATGTGCAATTATTTTAGCCAGCGGGTGGCGCAGTTTTAGTTTGGTTATTTTTTCCAGGCTAAAAATTTCATGCACCATACAGGCGCCATTCCACAGCAGCATATTTCTGCCGGTTACTTTGTTGATGTAGGCGCCAAGATTTTTATCCGGCGCAAAAATTATTTTCTGATCTTTTGGAAAACTTTCTACAATAATTTTTGCATTACTGCTGGTGCATATCACATCACTCAGCGCTTTTATTCCTGCGCTGCAGTTAATATAACTCACCACCACATGGTCCGGATGATCATCTTTGAATTTTTTAAAAAGCGGCGGCGGGCAACTATCGCTAAGTGAACATCCGGCTTTCAGGTCGGGGATTACAACTTTTTTTGACGGGTTAAGAATTTTTGCTGTCTCTGCCATGAAGTGCACACCGGCAAAAACAATCATATCTGCATTTGTTTTTTCTGCCTGCTGTGCCAGGCCCAGGCTATCGCCGATATAATCCGCCACATCCTGGATGTCCGGCTCCTGATAGTAGTGCGCCAGCAACACGGCGTTTTTTTCTTTTTTCAGCCGTTCAATTTCTGAAAACAAATCCAGCGTTGGATCCAGATCGATATCCAAAAATCCCCGGGACTCAACTTCCTTCATCCTCTCCTGCAGAAGAGGATTGTGCTTTCTTGCGGTATCGATTGTTTCAGCATTCATAAATTTTCTTTTCGGGACAGCAATATTCCACAACAGATTCCAAACTTTCAAAACAATATTTTTTCAAAACCCCTTCTTAGATCTAATAATAATAATACATATTTATAAAAAAGAGTTTATTATTATTACAGCTGTGAATTAGTGGAAAACTAATTTTTACAAAATTACCATAACCCGGTTACTAACAACAAACCTTCTTTAATCCACAAGTCAATTTCGTTCCTGTGCTGCATTACAGCCGGCTTTCCACAAGTATGTAAAATAAGGATGTGCAGAAATTTTTAAAGAACCGTATAAAAAAATCATGTGGATACAGGAAGAACAAGTAGCTAAATAATAACCCGGGAAGAATAAACAGGGCACCCGGAGAATTTATATTTCTAACAATACTGTTTCATGTTCACGTTCCACTTTGGTTTATACACAGTAAAAAATATTTGTCAACCGGCATTTGTGGAGAAATTTTTCCCCGGATACCTGAATTACCGGGCTCAACCATTTTTATTATCATGATTTCAGAATCAAGTAATTTTATAAAAAGAATCAATTTATGAAAAGAATCAAGATTTTTATAATTACACTCGCCATCTTTTTTACCACAGCAATTCGTGCAAACGAAGGAATGTGGTTACCCCAACTTTTGCAAATGTTGAATGAAAAAGAAATGAAGAGTATGGGTATGAAGATAAGCGCAAAAGATATTTATAATATTAATGGCAGCAGTCTCAAAGATGCAATTGTAAGTTTCGGAGGATTTTGTACCGGTGAAATTATTTCTTCAAAAGGTCTTGTGATTACTAATCACCACTGCGGGTTTGACGCCATACAAAATCATTCTACACTTGAGCATAATTATATACGGGATGGTTTCTGGGCAAAAGATAATGGGGAAGAAATTCCAAATGCAGGATTATTTGTAACATTCATTATCCGCATTGATGATGTGACCAAACAAATACTATCCGGTGTAACAGCTACTATGAGTGAAAGCGATAGACAATCACAGGTAGATAAAAATATTGCTGAAATAAAAAAGACAGCAAAGAAAGAAAGTTACCAGGATATACTTGTTCGTGGGTTTTTTGAAAACAACCAGTATTTTTTGTTTGTAACGGAAACATACAAAGACGTTCGCCTGGTTGGTGCACCACCATCTGCCATCGGAAATTTTGGTAAAGACACAGACAATTGGATGTGGCCGCGCCACACAGGAGATTTTTCTATGTTCCGCATTTATGCAGGCAAAGACAATAAACCGGCAGAGTATTCCACAGATAATATTCCCTACACACCCAAAAAATCATTAAGCATTTCTTTAAATGGAGTAAAAGAAGGCGACTTTACCATGGTCTTTGGTTTTCCCGGCAGAACAACTGAATATATACCCGCATCTGCAGTAGAACAAATAATAACAGTGAACGATCCGGCAAAGATTGCAATAAGAGAAAAAGCGCTGAATATAATAGATGGCTTTATGCGCAAAGATGATCAGATAAAAATTCAGTATGCAGCAAAATATGCCAACATTCAAAACGCGTATAAAAAATGGCAGGGAGAAATACTCGGGCTTAACAGAACCGGCGCCCTGGAAAAAAAGAGATTACAGGAACAGGAATTTCAAAAAAGAGTTTTTGCAAACACAGCATGGAAAACACAGTATGGAAATATTTTAACTGAACTTAATTCTTTATACGGAGAAATAAAACCATACGGCTATGCACGGGATTACTTTAATGAAATAATCAGCAAGATTGAATTGTTTACAGCAGCAGCACAACTAAATTCCCTTGTAACCGCATATGACAAAGAAGGTGAAACAGGGTATAAAAAAAGAGTAACAACGGTAAAAGATATTCTTGGGGAGTTTTACCAGGAACAAAACAAGGAGGTGGATAAAAAACTTTTCGCTGCGCTGATAGAAATGTATGTGATGGACCAGGAAAAACAAAACGTGTCATCAATACTAAAAGAAAAAGCCATGATGCTCGGTGGTGATTTTGAAAAGTTAGCCGAGACAGTTTATGGTGAAACGGATATCCTGAATGAAAAAACAACCATGGGCCGGCTTGAACAACCCGCGGCTGATGTAATTAATTATATAAAAAACAATCCGGCAGTTAAAATCTACGCAGATATTTTAAAAACTTACCAGGTGCAGGTACAGGGAAAGCTTAACGAAATACAAAGCAAGATCAACAAGCTTCAGCGAAGTTATATGCAGGCACAAATGGATGTATTTAAGGAAAAGAAATTTTATCCTGATGCCAACAGTACCCTGCGGGTTACTTACGGAAATGTAAAAGGATACGAAACAAGAGATGCAGTAAGGTTTGATATTTATACTTACCTGGATGGTGTAATGGAAAAATATAAGCCCGGCGACTATGAGTTTGATGTGCCGGAAAAATTAAGATCGCTTTACGCCGCCAAAGATTTTGGGCCCTATGCAAACAATGGAAAAATTCCGGTTTGTTTTATTGCCGCTAATCATACAACGGGCGGCAACTCAGGAAGCCCCGCGTTGGATGCCTACGGAAATCTTATCGGCCTCAACTTTGACCGGGTATGGGAAGGCACAATGAGTGATATAAACTATGATCCCTCTATTTGCCGCAACATTATGGTGGATATACGATATGTATTATTTATTATAGACAAATTTGCCGGGGCCGGGCACCTGGTGAAAGAGATGAAACTGGTTAGTGGTAAAACAAAATAGGAATTTGTAATTAGTAATTTGTCCCGAAGGGACTCCTTTGGAGGAATTAGGAATAGAGGTTCTAAAAACCGGCCCATGTTCCCCAATTCCTAATTCCCAATACCCAATTCCTTCTCATCAATTGTTCACTTCTTTTCCACAAATACCCTATTTTTGCCGGCCCTCCAAAGCAAAGAATGCGTAGGATGGGCCATCCTTATTTTAAAAATTAAACCGCACATGTCAGTTATTCAGAGCATTCGTGATAAGTATGCAAGGTGGGCCGTGATAGCCATTGCTTTAGCACTTCTTGGTTTTATTCTTACCGATTATTTCAGAACCAACCTGAAGGGTGGTTCGGGTCCTACAACGATAGGATCTGTTAACGGGAAAAATATAGAGTACCTGGATTTTGAAAAAAAATTAAAAGCAATTAATGACAACCAGGAAGCTGCTGCCCAGCAACAGGGTAAAGAACTAACCGAAAACGAACGTCATCAGAATATTGAAAGCCTTTGGAACCAGGAGGTAGAGCAGATTGTTTTAGGATCAGAATTAAATAAACTCGGGATTGCTATCGGGAAAAAAGAACTCAACGATTGGTTTTTTGGAACAAACCCTCCCCAGGATTTAAAACAAAGATTTTCTAATGAACAGGGCCAGTATAATTCTGCATCAGCACAGGATTTTATCAACCAGATGAAAAAAAGCCCCAACCAGGCCGACAGGGATCAACTGGAGAATTATATTACTGCAATGGAATATACAAGGCAGGTAGATAAATTTAATTCATTACTCACCAACTCAGTTTATTACCCCAAATGGTATGTGGAAAAACAAAATGCTGATGCCAGTGGCCTTGCAAAAATTTCTTATGTCTCTTACCCGTATTCAAATATTGCAGACAGTACGATAAAAGTTTCTGATAAAGAAATAGAAGAGTATGTAAGTAAAAATAAAGAACAGTATAAGCAGACAGAAAGCCGAAGCATTTCTTATGTTGTATTCAGCGCATCACCAACAGCAGGAGATACGGCAAGTAAAAAAACAGAAGTGGGTTCATTAAAGCCTGAATTTGAAACCGCCACCGAGCCCGCCGCATTTCTTGCCAGATATGGCAGTGCTATTCCGTTTTATGATGGCTATTCAGGCAAATCACGTATACAAATACCTGTTAAAGACAGCATATTCGCTTTAGCTAAAAACGCTGTATATGGCCCTTACCCGGACGGCAATAGTTTTGTATTGGCAAAATTGCTTGATGTAAAAACATTGCCGGATTCAGTAAAGGCAAGACATATATTAATTCAAACTGATGATCCGCAAAGGGGACAAAAATTACTTGATGATAGTGTAGCGAAGAAAAGAATTGATAGCATTGAAGTTGCTATAAAAGGAGGGGCCAGTTTCGATCTGCTGGCAAAACAGTATTCCACCGACAGGGGCAGTGCAGAAAAAGGAGGCGTGCTTTCAAATCCCGATAATCCGCAAACAAATTATTTCACCTACGGACAAATGGTAAAAGAATTTAATGACTATAGCTTTGAAGGAAAAACAGGAGACAGAAAAGTAGTAAAAACTATTTTTGGCTATCACCTGATAGAAATACTGGATCAGAAAAATTTCGAACCGCACTATAAGGTTGCCTATTTTGGTAAAAATATTGTGGCAAGTGATGAAACAGACAGATCGGCGCTGAATGCGGCAAGTAAATTTGCAAGCGAGAGCCGGAGCCTGAAAGCGTTTGATGAAAACTTTGATAAAACATTAAAAGCCGAAGGCTATCAAAAACTGGTTGCGGCAAATATTAAACCCAACGACAATACAATTGAAGGCATTAGTCTTTTCGGACTTTCACGCCAGCTTGTAAGAGAAATTTACAAAGCAAAAAAAGGAGACGTGCTTGAGCAGCAGCGTGTGGGCGATAAGTATATTGTTTCAGCAGTGTCAGATGTAATTAATGAAGGATTAATGCCCCCGGCACTGGCAAGAATTAATGTGGAGCCGCTTTTAAGAAACAAAAAGAAAGCAGAGCAGATAAAAAAGATGATCGGCAACATTACAACACTTGATGCGGCAGCAATTGTTTTAAAAGATTCGATAAAAACAGCCGACAGCCTGAGAATAAGCGGCGGCGGCACACTCGGTTTTGAACCCAGGTTGCTGGGTGCGGTATTTAATCCATCAAATAAGGGGAAAATTATCAGCGAACCAATAGAAGGTGTTAATGGAGTTTATGTGGTGAAAGTTGATGAACTTTCTACAACCTCATTAGCAACAGCAAATATTGAAGATCAAAAAAAGCAATTGCGTGACAGGGCAAAACAGATGGCGATGTTTTACAGCCCGCCATCACAAGTGCTGAGGAAAACAGCAAAAATAAAAGACAACAGAAGTAATTTTTATTAAGTAGCGAATCCGCAAAACAGATTATCAGGCCGCTTTGTTTTTAACAAGGCGGCTTTTTTTATTGCGCCGTATTTCGTAAAGAGAAAGCCATCAACTGTATTAATTTTGCTTGTTCTCCGAAGCGTTAGCGGAGGAGAACAGCTAAAAAATGAGCGACACATTTGTAAATAAAGTAGCCGAAAGCGGGTTAATAACACTGGATTTGGAACAATATGTTCCAAAAGAAAACATAGCTGTATTTGATCTGAAGGAATTTCTTTTTATGGGAATGATTTTAAAAGAAAAAGATTTCCGGGAGGCACTGAAAAATGAAGACTGGGAAAAATTCAGGGGAAAACAGGTTGCCATTACCTGCTCAGCGGACGCCATCATTCCCGTTTGGGCCTATATGCTTGTTACCACCTATCTGCAACCGGTAGCAAGCGGAATCTCCATGGGAAGCGAAAAAGATCTCTATAAAGCACTTTTTATTAAAAATCTTTCTTCAATTAATGCCAAAGAATTTACTGACAAACGAGTGGTGATAAAGGGCTGTGGCGACACACCCATTGATGATTTTGCTTATGCCGAAGCCACAAAAATTCTTTTACCCGCAGCCAAAAGCATCATGTATGGCGAACCCTGTAGTACGGTACCGGTTTACAAAAAGAAATAACAAGTCAAAAGCCGCATAAAATAGTTTTTTATTCATCAACCGGAAAAATTTATCTTAACAGATTAAACGTCGGGGTACATGAAAAAAAAATATATCATAATTACGGGTGTTGTGATTTTATCAGCAGCGTCATTTTTTTTTCTAAGCGGAAGACAAAAAAATCCTTCTTCAGAAAAACTTCCTTCGCTTGTTGATTTTAATATTCATATCCGACCCATACTTTCCGACAGGTGTTTTAAATGCCACGGCCCCGATGCCAATAAAAGAAAAGCAAAGCTCAGGCTTGATATTGCCGATAGCGCCTACGCTGCTTTAAAAGAAAGTCCGGGTCTGCATGCAATTACACCGGGAGATCCAAACAATTCACAAATGTATCTGCGCATTTCTTCTGCAGACACGGGAGAGATGATGCCGCCGCCAACATCCAATCTTAAACTAACGCCATTTGAAATTTCGCTGATAAGAAAATGGATAAAACAAGGCGCAGAATACAAACAACACTGGTCTTTAATTGCTCCCCAGCCACAAAAAATCCCCGAGGTTAAAAGCAAATGGGTAAAAAATGAAATTGATAATTTCATTTTAGAAAAACTTGAATCAAAAAACTTATCGCCAAATGAGGAAGCCGACAAGGAAAGATTATTGAAACGTGTTTGTTTTGATTTAACCGGCCTGCCACCAACCATAGAAATGCAGGAGCGGTTTTTAAAAGACAATACTGAAAACGCCTACGAAAAAATTATTGATGAGCTTTTAGCCAATCCGCATTACGGAGAAAAAATGGCTGTTTCCTGGCTGGATATTTCACGCTATGCCGACAGCCACGGTTACCAGGATGATGGCCTTAGAACCATGTGGCCATGGAGAGACTGGGTTATTCATGCATTTAATAAAAACTATTCTTACGAAAAATTTGTAAGCTGGCAACTGGCGGGTGATTTGATGCCCGACCCGTCAAAAGAAATGCTGCTGGCCACCGGGTTTAACCGCAATCATAAAATTACTCAGGAGGGCGGCATCATTGATGAAGAATACAGGCTTGAATATGTAACTGATCGTACCAATACTTTTGGCAAAGCATTTTTAGCCATGACGGTTGAATGCGCCCATTGCCACGATCACAAATACGATCCTATTCCACAAAAATCTTATTACAGTTTATTTGCCTTTTTTAACCAGGTAAATGAAAAGGGTCTCGTCGGGGATATTCAACTTGCATCGCTTGCCGATCCGCCAAACATGAAAATAAATTCTGATGAGGTAAAAAACATTTTACAGTTTATCAATAAAAAAGATACGGCGCCGGTAACCGTTATGATAATGCACGACTCAAATATTATCAGGCCTACGCATATTTTAAAAAGAGGCGTGTATGATCAATTAGGAGATGAGGTGACGTTTAATACACCACCCAAAATTTTTCCATTTGACACTACGAAGTTTGAAAAGAACAGGCTCGGACTGGCAAAATGGTTATTCGATAAAAAACATCCGCTTACTTCAAGAGTTTATGTAAACAGGACCTGGCAGGAATTTTTTGGAAGAGGAATTGTAAAAACTTCAGGGGATTTTGGGATGCAGGGAGAAATGCCCTCACACCCTGAGCTTCTCGATTGGCTGGCTCTTGATTTTATGAACAACGGGTGGAATATAAAACGATTGGTAAAACAAATAGTGATGTCGGCCACCTACCGCCAATCTTCAGTAATATCAAAAGAAAAAATATCAGTCGATCCGGAAAATATTTATTTAAGCCGCGCAAACAGATCCAGGCTGAGAGCTGAATTAATAAAAGATCATATCATGGCGAGTAGCGGTTTGCTGAATGAAGAAATTGGCGGACCCAGCGTAAAAACATATCAGCCAAAAGGATTATGGGAATCTTCCACTTCCGGCCGCGGTCAGCTGGCAAAGTATGTACAGGACCATGATGAAAAACTTTACCGCCGTGGCATGTATGCATTTATAAAAAGAACAGTACCGCCACCCTCCATGCTTACGTTTGATGGATCAAACAGGGATCAGTGCGAAGTAAAAAGATCAAATACAAACACACCGCTGCAGGCTCTTGTTTTATTAAACGATCCACAGGTGCTGGAAGCGGCCAGGGTACTTGCAGAAAAAATTTCGGTTGAGAAGTTGTCAGATGAGGAAAAAGTTGAAAAAGCATTCCGGTTAATCATTTGCAGAAAAACAAAAACCAAAGAGAAAGAAATTCTTCTTGCATATTTTGAAAATGAAAAGAAAAAATTTCAGCAATCAGCAGCAAAAGCAGAAAGTTTCTTAAAAGCAGGAGAGTACCGGCATGAAAAAATTACTGATAAGGCAACAGCTGCCGCGCTGATGCAGACAATACATACAATTTATAATATGGAAGAAGCGATCACCAAATAATACAATTATGGCCAGTGAATTTTTTGAAAACAGGATGAATATAACCAGGAAACATTTTCTTGGAAAAGCCGGGCTTGCCCTGGGCGGCATGGCCCTTGGATCTTTATTGATTAAAGATTTATTCAACACAGCCGGCAGTGAAATATTTCCGCCCGTTGGTCTTCCTCATTTTGCACCCAAAGCAAAACGGATCATTTATCTTTTTCAAAACGGGGCGCCATCACAATTAGAAACATTTGACTACAAACCAAAGCTGGTTGAAATGACAGGGGAGGATCTTCCTGCTTCTATAAGAATGGGACAACGGCTTACCGGCATGACGGCCAACCAGGAAAAATTTCCGATGGTAGGATCAAAGTTTAAATTCAATCAACACGGGCAATCGGGAACATGGATAAGCGAAATGTTTCCTAACATGGCAAAAATTACAGACGATATCTGTGTAATAAAAACAATGCATACCGAAGCCATCAATCATGATCCGGCGCTTACGTTTATGCAAACAGGTGCACAGCAGGGCAACAGGCCAAGTATGGGATCGTGGCTGAGTTACGGATTGGGAAGTGAGAATAAAAACCTGCCCGCATTTTGTGTTTTGTTATCAAGAGGAAAAGGAAACGGGCAGGGCGTTTATTCAAAACTTTGGACAAATGGTTTTCTTGATAGTATTCACCAGGGAGTACAATTCAGCAACAGCGACGAGAGAGTTTTATACCTTAACAATCCTGAAGGCGCTGATAAAAACGACAGAAGAAAAATGCTGGATGAACTTGCAAAACTAAATGCACTTTCATTTGAAGAATTCGGCGACCCGGAAATAAAAACAAAAGTAGAGCAGTACGAAATGGCCTACCGTATGCAAACAGCAGTGCCAGAGCTAACCGATCTTTCTAAAGAATCTGATAACATTATAAAAATGTATGGCCCGGAATCGTTAATACCGGGCACCTATGCAGCAAATTGTTTATTGGCAAGAAAATTATCAGAAGCAGGAGTTCGCTTTGTACAACTTTATCACCAGGGATGGGATCAACACGGCAACCTTGTTGGTGAAATGCCCGGGCAGGCAAAGGATACAGACAGGCCATCTGCGGCGTTGATTATGGATTTAAAACAAAGGGGACTGCTTGATGAAACACTGGTAATATGGGGTGGTGAATTTGGAAGAACTAATTATTGCCAGGGAGAACTAACAAAAGATAATTATGGAAGAGATCATCATCCGAGATGTTACAGCATCTGGATGGCGGGCGGTGGCATCAAACCCGGAATATCCTATGGCGAAACCGATGAGTTTGGTTATAATATTATTAAAGACCCAGTACATGTAAACGATTTTCATGCTACTGTTTTACACCAGATGGGACTACACCATGACAAACTTGTTTACAAACATCTTGGCCGCAGGTACAGGCTTACAGATGTGGCCGGACAAGTAGTAAAAGGAATCATTGCATAAAAAACAAGCATGAAATTATTCCAGCGAATTTTATCGAACCTCAGTTTTTTTATTGCAGTGATGCTTTTGTTTTTATTATTCTTTCAAACCAAAGTTTCATTGCCCCCGGTGCTGCAATCTGTTGGCAGAATGCACCCGTTGTTACTGCATCTTCCCATCGGGTTGTTTGTGCTTGTTGTTATTTTTTGGTTGTTTAAAAAAAATATTGAAGAAAAATCTTTTCAGCATATTTTCATGCTTATACTTCATGTTACCGCATTTACATCTCTGCTTACTGCGCTTATGGGATTTTTTCTTTCAAAAGAAGGAGGCTATGACGAAACAATTTTAAACAGGCATAAACTATTTGGGGTACTCACGGCAATTCTTGTTTATATTTTACTGATTGCTTATAAATATGTGCCCGCTAAAAAAAACTTAGTCAACATCATTTTATTTCCTGCCACCATTCTGCTTCTTTTAGGAAGTCATTTTGGATCTAACCTGACACGCGGAGAAGGATATGTATGGCAACCGCTGCGGGGCAATGAAGAAATAAAGAAAGAAATAATTACCGACAGCAGCACTTTGTTTGCAGCAGCCATCCGGCCTATTTTAAAAACAAAATGTATGTCCTGTCATAATGAAAACAAGGCAAAGGGAAAATTGATCATGACATCCGAGGAAAAACTTTTGGCTGGTGGAAAAAACGGGCCCATCTGGAAAGCAGGTGATGCGTTGAATAGCCACATCATTCAAAATATTAATCTTCCCGAGGAGGAGAAAAAACATATGCCCCCAGTAGGCAAGCCTCAATTGACAACGGAAGAAAGTCAGTTGCTATATGCCTGGATTCAAGCGGGAGCAGATATGAAAAAACAAATCAGGGAATACCCGGATACAGATTCGCTAAAAATAGCTGCCCGGAAATTTATTTCAACAACAGGAGAAGAGGTACCGGAAAAAGAATATGCGTTTTCGGCTGCAGAAACTTCGTTAGTTGAAAAACTTTCAGATCCTTTTTGTACTGTTTCTCCGATAGCTCAAAATTCACCGGCGCTGCAGGCAGATTTTTTTATACGGGAAAAATTTAACCCTGAAAAAATTTTAGATCTGTTAAAAGTAAAAGATCAGCTGGTGATTTTAAATCTTGACAATATGCCGGCAACAGATGAGCATATGAAAACCATTTCAAGATTTACAAATCTTGAAAAACTTATTCTTAATAATTCCACCCTTACAAACACAGGACTGACAGAATTAATAAAACTTAAAAAACTTCAATCACTTTCACTGGCCGGAACAAAAATTGATAAAAACGCAATAGCTGTATTTCAAAAATTTGAAAACCTGAAAGAAGTATTTGTATGGAATACGGGGATAACAGATGCAGGCGCCACTTTGCTAAATCAAAAAAAGGAAAAAATTGTTTTCAACACAGGCTATATTCCTGACAAAAACGAGATGCTGGCATTAACCGCACCAACAATAGAAAATGAAAACTTTGTTTTGACTTCGTCAGAAAAAATAAAAATGAAACACCAGGTGCCCGGAGTAACTATTCGATACACAACAGATGCAACAGATCCTGACAGCAGCACATCAGCAATATATAATGCACCCGTTTCTGTAAAGGGATATACAACAATAAAAGCAAGAGCTATTAAAGAGGGGTGGTACAGCAGCCCGGTAGCAGAATTTTCATTTTTTCAAAAAGGACTTACACCACAAAAAGCAGATCTGCTTACTTCGGCGGATAGAAGACATAAAGCAGAAGGAGCGGCTACATTGATTGATAGTAAAAAAGGGGACGCTGTAAACTTCAACGATATTGCCTGGCTTGGTTTCAGGGAAGAACCATTTGGAGCATTATTTTATTTTGACAAACCACAACCCGTGAGCAGCATTTCTCTCAGCTATATCAAAAGTGTTCAGCAATATATAATGCCACCTACAGAAATTGAAGTGTGGGGAGGCAATGATAAAAACAAATTGAAGCTGCTGAAAAAAATTAACCCGGTCCAGACAACCAAAGAAGAATTAAATGTTGTAAAAAATGAAGCAGCCAAACTGGAATTTTCTCCTGCTGCATTTCTTTATTATAAAATAACTGCTAAAAACATTTCAAAACTTCCTGTATGGCATCCCGGAAAGGGAGAAAAAGGCTGGTTATTTATTGACGAAATATTTTTTAATGAATAAACAATGAAAAGAAAAGAATTTTTATTAAACAGCGCCGTGTTAGTTACCGGCAGCGCTATTGCCCGAGAATATATTTTTCAGAGGAGCAATGACGAAATCGTTTTTGGACAAAACGAAAAAAAATATAAACTGGATAAAGACTGGGTAAAAGCCGATGCCAGTCAACTGCCGGTAAACGACTGCCACGAAATGATCCAGGATGCAAAAGGAAGAATTGTGTTGCTTACAAATGAAACGAAGAACAATGTAATTTTCTTTGATAAGAGCGGAAGACTATTAGAAACATGGGGTCATGATTTTCCGGGAGCTCATGGGCTTACAGTCTGCGGAGACGGCGAACAGTTTTTATTTATTACGGACACGGTAAAAAACCAATTTTATAAAACAACGATTGATGGAAAATTAATTAATACATGGAATTTCCCCATTGAATCTGGAAAATATACAGAAGCAAAGCAATTTGTGCCTACTGAAACAACAGTAACAAAAAGCGGGGAAGTGTATTTAGCTGATGGCTACGGGTCGCAATACATTACACATTACGGTAGTGATGGAAAAATAAAAAACATTTTTGGCGGAAGGGGAAGCGAAGAAAAACATCTTGATAATGCACATGGTATTTGTATTGATTACAGAAAAACACCGGAAACGCTTTTAGTTACAGACAGAACAAGGTGTTGTTTCAAAAGATTTTCTATGAGTGGAGAATATTTAGAAACAATTGCATTGCCCGGCGCCTGTGTTTGTCGTCCCGTTATCAAAGGAGATTATTTATATGCAGCGGTTTTACGGTCACCCACACTTGATAACGGTGATTCAGGATTTGTAATTATCCTGAATAAAGAAAACAAAGTTGTTTCTGTGATTGGCGGATCCGAAGCGACCTATGAAAACGGAAAACTTAAACCATTTTATCAGACCATAAAGCTTTTTAAAAACCCGCATGATGTGCTGGTGGATGATGAAGAGAGCCTGTATGTTTGCCAGTGGAATTCGGGGAAAGTTTATCCTTATAAATTTATTCCGGTAGTATAAATATTTTTTTCCGATACTGATTTTTCTTTTGAAGAACAGGCTGAACACATAAAGTTATTTAGCATAAACATCCCGCAAACGGGTTTACTGAAAATGACGATGCCTCCAAAACAAAATCCAAGATCAATATTTTTTTAAAATAAAATTTGCCGGTGGTGTTTTTTGCAGCACACCCGGTTCCTTCATCAGCTTTTCAATCTCGTCTATTTCAAAAGGAACAAAAGAAGAAAAATTTTCAAAACCGGTTTCAGTTACCACACCTACATCTTCGATCCGGATATATAGATTTTCTTCCGGCACCCATATCATCGGATCTATAGAGAATACCATCCCGGGTTTTAATACATCTTTTCTATAATTGCCCACATCATGTACGGCCATACCTACAGGGTGAGATAAAGAGGCCGAGGATGTTAATGCACCTTCTGCTGCTTTGCGATAAATTTCTTTTGAAAACTTGGTTTTATTTAAAATTTCTTTCAAGGCCGCCATTGATTCTTCTAATATAACCGCAGCTGTTACTCCGGGCCTTATTCTTTTCACTACTTCTTTATAATAGGCAATAATAAAGCCGTATAATTCACGCTGACCCTGAGAAAATTTTCCATTTACCGGCCACATTCTTGATACATCACTTGTATAATAATGATAGTCTGGTGCATAATCCATCAGTATCATTTCACCCGCTTTCAGTGTATCTGTATTTTTAAAATAATGTCCGTACCACGCATTAGTACCACCACCAACAATTGCACTGTACGCTTCATAGCGGGAACCATTAATTAAAAAAATATACCGTGCTGCACCCGCAAGCTGGTATTCCATGAGGCCGGGCTCTGTTGATTTCATAGCTTCTATCAATCCATATCCAGCAAGCTGACTGGCCTTTCTTATCAAATCGACTTCGGTAGCGCTTTTAATCAACCGCATTTCATCAAGTGTCGGTGTCAAATCATTTATTTCATACTGCGGGTAACGTTGCCCGATTAATTTTATAAAGTCTGCTTCACGGGATGTTGATATTTCCCAGGGATTGGATGCTGCCCGGTTAATTCCACCAATTTCCTGGTCCCTGCTGCTTGTCTTTACTTCTCCCGGGCTAAACAGTGTGTAAAGTTTTGGATAGGGGGTTCTGATTAATGGGCCACCCAAATCCGATGATAATAATTCAACTGGCGAAACTTTATTGATGCCTGTTTTCCCGGTAATAAGTTCAGCATCTTCTGCTGATAAAGATTTTCCTTCACCGCCCTCACGTTGCGTGTTGCGATGCTGAAGATATAAAGTTGTTTTTTTATTTCTTCCATCCAGTAATAAATATGCCTGCTCAGTTTCCAGCCCGCACAGGTAATAAAATTCATTGGTTTGACGAAAGACTTCAAAATTTCTGCCGGAAGCTCCGCTTTGTACGATTGCTATTGATTTGTTTCCGATGGCATCAAAAATTTTATTTCTTCTTTCTGTAAATTCTTTCCAGTCAAAATCGGATTGAAACAATGGAATATCCTGGGCAGCAATTGTAGTGGTGGCGAGTAAGCAAAATAAAAATACCGGTAGTTTATTTTTTATATGTTTCATCAAAGTATTTAATTTTAAAAACAATAAATTATTTTTCTTCATTAAATTCAGTTTGTGCCAGCAATACGGTCCGGGGATCAAAAACTATTTTTTCCGGTTTGTTGTCTGCGGGTATAGTAAATTCTATCTGTTTTTTATTCATTCTGAATTTTGAAATCACCGGAATCAAACTACCGGTTTTATACACTCCCAGTTCAACAAATACATCAAACACATAATCTTTCATTTGCGCCTGGTTGAGTTTTATTATCACTTGTTTATTTATGTTGTCATATTTCCAACTTCCATTTATCACCGGGTTTTCGCTGCGGTAAAGCCATTGCCTGAAAAAAGCTTTCAGGTCTTTACCTGATGCCTTTTCCATTTCATGTAAAAAATCATCTGTAGTTGCGTTGGCATTCATGAAACGTTTGTAATAAGCTTGTATACCTTTTTGAAAATTTTCATTGCCCACCGAATCCCTGAGCATGTGTAATATCCAAGCTCCTTTCTGGTAAGTGATTGCGCCGGTCACAGGTTCTTCTTCTGCAGTCCGATCTTTTATAACACTGAAATTGGGTTCTTTTGCAGCTACGGTATAAACAGTTTTTTTTGCATTGAGAAGACCACTCACATATTCATCATGCCCGTAAGCATGTTCAATAAAAAGCAGAGTAAAAAATGTTGCAAACCCTTCGCTTAACCAGGCATCATCCCAGGTAGTTTCAGTTACTGCATTACCAAACCACTGATGCGCCAGTTCATGAATCACTACATTTCTTACCCTGTTATCTCGCTTGCCGTTTACAATTTTTTCAGTATAAAAAATAGCCGAAGAAGTTTCCATACCTCCACCTACACTTGCCGCCTGTATGTTTGCAATTTTTTCATACACATAAGGCCCTGCATATTCAGAAAAAAATTCTATCACTTGCTTTGTTGGTTCCGCGAAATCATAAAAACCGGCATCACGGTCCTGGGGATACACCCAGGTTTGAATAGATTTTCCATATACTTCACCTACATATTGTACCGCAAAATGTGCCACACCCAAAACAAACAGCCAGCTGGAAACAGGCACAGATTGCTTCCAGTGAGTGAGTTTTGTTGTTGAATCAATATTGGTTTCTTCAAGCAAAAGACCATTTGAAATTACCTGGTAATGTGATGGAGCTTTTATAATAAACTCACAGGTTGCCTTGTCATATGGGTGATCAATAGTAGGCAACCAGTGACGGGTTCTATTTGGCCAGTTCTCTGTAAAAAAACTTCTGTCACCATATTTTGTTGGTCCGATTCTCAGAGCGTCTGCGGCTACTCCATGATAGCGAATAACAAATGTCATTTCATTGCCGCTTTCAGATGGTTTTGATAATTGAATAATCAGCTCATCGTTTTTATGAGTAAAATTTAATGATTCACCATTCAGCATAATGGATTCAATCTCCATACCCATATTCTTTCTTTCAGCAGTTTTGTTTACCAGATCAAGCCGGAACTGTTTAATATCATTTTTTTTAAACAAAATAGTGATGGACGCTGTTCCTTTGATTTCATCCGTTGCATCAGATAAAACCAATTCAAACTTATAATGAAGAATGTCGATATTATAATTAAATGGATATTTATCTGCTTGGGCGGGTTGAGCAACTAGTAAAAAAAGCAGAAGAAAAACCAAGGAGTAAAAATGTTTTACCATATTGTATTTTTTATGCATTTGGGATGAAAGGCTTTAATAATAAAAAACATGAGATAGCCTGTTTAATAAATAATATTTTTTTATAAATAACACGGATTATTTTCTTTTGTAGAAACTAGTTGAAAAATGCGGGTAGAAAAAAGATTTTTTCACTGCATATAATTATTAAAACCATCCCCGTCTTTTAAATACCCAAATCATCCACACAGGAATCAGCAGCATAAAACCAACGGCAAGAAAAAACCCCCACTCCTTATGTGCATAGGGAATAATGTCAAAGTTCATTCCGAATACGCCACCTATTACTGTAGCAGGCGCCAGTATACAGGTTACTACCGCCATCACCTTCATGACTTCATTTAGCTTCAGGTTTACATTGTTGATATAAAGATCCTGCATATTAATCATTACATCGCGGTAAGTTTCACTCAGATCGTTTGCCTGTACAATATGATCATATACGTCTTTAAAATATTTTGTACTGCGGTCATCAAGCAAGTCGCTGTCGCTTCTGATAAACCCATTGACAAGCTCACGAACAGGCGAAATATTTCTTTTCAATACGATAAGTTCTTTACGTAATAAATTAATTTTTGCAAGACTTCTTTTATTGCTGCTGCGAATCACCTCTTCTTCCAGTTCCTCTATACGGTCTCCCAGCTTATCCATGACCATGTAATAGTGGTCCACAATAAGATCGAGCATGGTATAGCAGAGGTAATCTGCCCCGCCCTGCCGGATTCGGCTATTGCTAAGTTTTAATTTTTCCCGAAGGGAATTAAAAACATCACGGTTTGCGTCTTCCTGGAAGCTGAGTACAAAATTTTTTCCCAGCACAATGCTTATCTGTTCCTGCTCTACAGCCTGCTGTTCAGAATTGTAATATAGCATGTTCAGCAAACAGAATAAAATATTATCCAGCTCATCCATTTTTGGCCGCTGGTTAATGCTTAGTATATCTTCCAGGATAAGCGGGTGAACTCCAAAATGATTACAGATGGTTTCTATATCTGCCTTGCGAATACCATCAATATTTATCCAGCTTATAGAATCACTGGTTAAAAAGGGAAAACAATCTTCCACTTTTCCAAACTCATGCATTTCAGATCTGGAAGTATTATAATCATGCACTGTTATTTTTACTTCTTTTGAATCTTCACGGTAGGGAATAATGGTGGGGTTCTGGCTTAAAATTTCCCGGGTGCGGCGGGTACCGAATAAATTAAGCGGCACCAAATACTTAAGATATTTCTCGGGTTTAAGTTTTACATTCATAGCGGTTGGAAAGTTATGAAATGTTGTTGAAGATATTTATTATCATAAAAAGAACAGGTTATAAGAGACCCTCAGCCCTTTTCAAATCTTCCGGTGTATCAATTGCAATATTAATATAATCAGTCTCCGCCATTCTTATTTTCACGCCATTCTCCAGGTAGCGGAGCTGCTCCAGTTTTTCTGAAAGCTCAAGTGCTGATGCGGGCCAATGTGTAAACGAAAGCAATGCATTTTTCCTGTAAGCATACACACCCACATGCAAAAAATATTGTGCCGCCTCATCTCTTGCAAACGGGATAGTGCTTCTGCTGAAATAAAGTGCATCGTTGTATTTATCAACCACTACTTTCACCGCATTGGGATTTATCGCTTCTTCTGCAGAAATTTTTCTCATCAGTGAAGCTACCTGAACTGAAGGGTCGTTAAACAAGCGAATCAATTTTTCCAGTGGTTCTTTCTTTAAAAACGGTTCATCACCCTGTACATTAATGATAATGTCCACATTTATTTCTGACACCGCTTCAGCAATTCTGTCGCTACCACTTTCGTGTGCTTTTTTGCTCATCACAGCTTTTCCGCCGTGAGATTTTATTTCATTAAAAATTATTTCACTGTCAGTAACAACAACTACATCATTAAACAAACCGGTTGTTATTGCATTATCATATACATGACGAATTACAGGTTTGTTTCCCAGTGCTTGCATAAGTTTTCCCGGAAAACGGGTGGCCGCATAGCGGGCCGGTATCATTGCAACAATTATAGGAGCAGCCATTGAATAAAATATTCCGATAAAAATAGGATAAAAATCTACCAGACCGACTTTAATGGCCAAAGTGTAATTTCTTTTACAAAAACCTTTCCTCCAATGCTGTTTAAATAAACGCCACCCTTTTCTGTTGCAGGAAATAATTGCATTGTTAATGCAGCTTCACCATCATTTACAAACAACTCCGCTACGGATTTATCAAAAAACAAGCGAAGCCTTACTTCCTTATTTTTTAATGGGAGCCTGGTTTCAAAAACATTAAGTTTTTTATACTCATCACTAAATTCAGTTTCACCTGAATGGATTCTATCAAGGGAAACAACTCCTGTTTCTGCATTATAGCCAACGGAATATCCCTGTTTCTCGTTCGAAGCAAAATTTATATAAAACGAAGAGTTTGCCGATGGTAAGAGGGTTATTTCCAATTCAAAAGTTTGAGTTTTTACCGGCAACTTTTTCAGTTTATCAATCATTATGTTTTTTAATTGCACCACTGGCGGCAACCGGAGGGATTGAATTGTTTTTACCGGTTCCTGTATTAAGATCCATTCACCATTAATTTTTTTTATACTCAATGTTCTTGGCAAAGACATCATGCTTCTCCAGGGTGAAGTAGGGATGTCTTGTGCATATTTCCAGTTATTAACCCAGCCTATACTGATTGGTGCTGTACCAGCAGGCAGGTTTTTATAAACTATTGCGGCGTAATAATCAGGACCATAATCCGGCCGGAAAATTTTTTCAACAGGATTTTCATTTTTAAATGATGTACCATCAAAATCACCAACAAAATATTGCATATAGGGCGACGGAGAATGCATTAATACCCATTTTGTTTTTCCAGGCTGATCCTTTATAGGCACTTCAAATAAATCAGGACATTCCCAAACACCCGATGTATCACCAGCCGGGCCAAAACTGCTCATCAGGTTCCATTGTTTTAAATTATCAGAACTATAGAATTGAATTTTTTTGTCAACAGCAAGAACAACGGTCATGACCCATTTTTTTCCTGGTTCGTACCAAAACACCTGTGGGTCACGAAATTCTTTTGACCCAAGATCAAGTACCGGGTTCTTATTATATTTTTTCCAGGAAATTCCATTGTCGTTGCTATAAGCAAGATGTTGCGATTGCCTCACGCCTTCAATGTGCCCGGTATAAATTGCAACCATGGGAATATCTCCGGGGTTTTCGGCAAACCCGGAAGTATTATTTTTATCAACCACGCAACCACCGGAAAAAATCATAGTATCTTTTTCTTCCGGTATAGCCAATGGTAAATGTTGCCAATGAATAAGATCTTTGCTGATTGCATGACCCCAGCTCATATGACCCCAACGAATCCCCATGGGATTATATTGATAAAACAAATGATACTCCCCATTGTGAAAAACCAAACCATTTGGATCGTTCATCCAGTGAAGAGGAGGAGTAAAATGAAATTGTGGCCGAAATTTTTCTTTATATAAAGGCTGTTGTGAAAATATGGGGAAACAAGAGAATAAAGTAAGAATGAGTTGTAAAAAACGAAGCATGCTTTGATGATTTAATTGCTAACTCCTTTAAGAAAACTATATTTAGAACCAACCTCTCTCTTTGCCAAAAGTAGACGAATTTCAAAACAACCGGAATCATAATTTCTTATAAACAGCTGATTGAAAGGGCCAGATTAAGTATTCTTATCAGGACTGATAACCCGTATTAACCCTATTAAAAAAGCAGCTCAAGAATCTCTTTTCTGCATTCGTAAACAAGGCTGCCGGGTGCTTGTTATCTTTGTAAAATAATTTACATATATGATAAAAACAGGCAATCCCATTATCAGCATTTATACAGAGATGACACCTAACCCTGAAACCATGAAGTTTGTTGCCAACAAACTTTTATACCCGGGCAAGAGTATTGATTTTCCCGATATGGAAAATGCAAAGCCTTCGCCATTAGCAACAGAGTTGTTTGGTTATCCTTTTATCAAGGCCGTTTTTATTGCCAGTAATTTTGTTACACTTACAAAAACACCTGATACCGACTGGAGCGATGTGATACCTTCAATAAGAAATTTTTTAAAAGAATACCTTGAAGAGGGCAAGGCTGTGATAAATGAAGAAGAGCTGGTAACAATGAAGCAGGAAAGCAGCAATGAAGTAAGTGCCGATGATGACGATGTGGTAAAACGCATAAAAGAACTACTTGAAAATTATGTAAAACCTGCCGTAGAAATGGACGGTGGCGCCATCCAGTTTAAAAGCTACAGCGAAGGCACAGTAAATTTGATGATGCAGGGAAGCTGCAGTGGTTGCCCGTCAAGCATGATAACATTAAAAGCAGGCATAGAAGGAATGATGAAGCGGATGATACCAGAAGTAAAGGAAGTGGTGGCAGAATCGGAGTAAGCTCCATTCGCCTAAGAAAAGAAATTAAGCATTCCGGATAAAGCGGGATGCTTTTTTATTTGAGGGGTTTGTATTCACAGACTCCATTGCGTAACTTACGTTAAACTGATTTGCATGATTGTCATTTACATCATCCTTGTATTGATTGCATTTTTATTAATTACCGCATTCCTGCTTCCAAAAATTTATAATATTGAAAAGTCTGTAATTATAAATAAAACAACCGGAGATGTAATGGACAAGGTGGGCAATTTAAATTTTTACAGTCAATGGAATCCCTGGCAACAAGCCGACCCCACTTCTAAAAGTACTGTGAGTGGTACACCTAAAACTGCCGGGCATAAATATGCATGGGAAGGAAAAAAAACCGGCATTGGAGAATTAAGACTGGTGGGAATAGATGAGAAACATATTCATTTTGATCTTGAGTTTTTTAAACCCTGGAAAAGTAAAGCAAAAGATAACTGGCTGTTTGAGCCCTGGGGCGATGGTAATGAAACAAAGGTTACCTGGCAAAACAGCGGCAATCTTCCATTCCCGGTGGCAAGATTGATGGTGCCCATGATAAGAAAAAACCTGAACTACCAGTTTGAAACGGGATTAAACAATCTGAAGAAAATGTGTGAAGGATATAATCCGATTTAAAAAATTATTTACAGGGCCCTGGTGGCCTTTTATTTTTCCATACTAACTTTAAAAAAAATTTATTTTGACACATTGCCTTAATTGCGGGGCAGCTGTAGCTGGCAAATATTGCCACGTATGCGGTCAAAAAGCCTATGTAAAGAGGCTTACCGCTAAGGCGCTGATAGATGAAGTTGTTCATTTCTTTACACATGTAGAAGAAACATTTTTTAAAACATCCTTACTGTTTATTATCAAACCCGGAATAACCTCTCTTAATTATATTGAAGGGAAAAGAAAGCGTTATCAAAAACCAGTGAGTTTTTTTCTGATATGGACAGGAGTTTATATCCTGCTTCACAATTTAATCCTTAGCAAGTTTGGTTATGAATTAGTTCTCCAGGCAAAAATTCAGTCGCCACTATATACTGAAAGCAACAAGCTGTTCCTGGAACATTTTTCAATTTTTATGTTACCCCTGATGATTGCTTCGGCTTTTTTGATCTGGCTTGTAATGGCAAGACCCCGTTTTTATTTTTTTGAAATATTTACCATTGCGCTTTATGGCGGTGCTACCTATTTTGTTCTTTGTCTTATCAGCGATATTATCCTGGGTGTTATTTTCAGAATCAACATTAATCATTATTCTGTTTTCTTATGGCAAACAATTCTCTCTGGCATTTATAATATCTGGTTTACCTATGATTTATTCCGGCAAATAAAAATAAAATGGTTTTGGCCCAGGCTAATCCTTTCATCCGTATTAATATCTGTTACCGGCTATATGATAATGATGTACGTGCCACTTGCCTGGGTCATACTGACCCGCTGATTTCAGGTGATTTTCCTTTTCCAGAGTATTTTTCTTTCTTCCAGGTAGTTGAGTATAAATTCAAAACAATTTTTATACTTACCCACCAACTCCGGAGGGAACACACCTTTTTCTGTAAAAAGATTTTGAGCAAGAAGATTAACTGCAGCTGTACAGGTATAGCCGGTTGTTCGTGCCATAGATGAAATTTTAGTTTTCTTATCATAAACATCCAACAGGCTCCATTCAATTTTTTTATTTTCTCCATGCAATATCACCTTCATCACCGTCAATTCTTCTTCTTCCAGGCCCAGCTTCCATTCATTAAATAAAATTTGTGAAGTAACTTTCAACGGAGTAATTTTTATTCCATTCACATCAATTTCTTTTTCACTGAAAAAATTACTTTCCTTCAACGAAATAATAATATCTACATGACCCGGGTATCGCAGTGTTTTTTCTTTTTGGTTTTTTATATGCGGCATAGTGTAAAGCAGGGAACGGAGTCCATCTGTATTAAATGCTTCCAGTGTGCCTACTTCATCAAACTGGATCCACTCCACTTCACTTAATGCCGGTTTCGTTACAATAAAACCATTTTCCATCAGCCGTGCGGGTCGTGTATATTCTTCTATCACATCAGCCGGGGAAAAAGGCGCTTTATACTGAAATGGTTTTTTTCTGACTTTGGGCAAACCACCTACATAAATTTCTATAGCGTCAATTTTCATTTCTTCGTTATGTCTGCCAATAATAAAATTGCTCATACCCGGCGCCACACCGCAATCAGTAATTACCGTTACGCCTTTTTCTTTTGCAAGTTTATCCAGTTGAAAAACATCTTCCGGGAAAAAAGAAATATCAACAATATTTTTTCCGCAATTAATTGCAGCTTCCAGTGCTTTATATCCCATAAATCCGGGAACAGCCGTTACCACCAAATCAAATGATGAAAGTAGTTGTGGGTAAGATTGATAATTTTTTAAATCAGCTTTCTGAATTTCAATACGGGGGTTTCTTTTATTTAACCGATTGAGGTTTTCTTCATTTACATCAAAGGCTGTAACATGATGACGGGAGGCAAGATCCATTGCAATGGCACTGCCAACCATGCCGGATCCAAGTACTGCTATTTTCATGCAGCAAAGATGCGGAAATTCAGATTTGTTGAAGATCTTTCACCGTTCTTTCATTTTCTATATTGCCGGTGTTGAGTGTTGATGCCGGTTCAAACAACATGACTTCTACTTCATCTTTTGCGTTGGGTCTGTGTTCTACACCCCGGGGCACAACAATAAATTCCCCCTGGTTTACTGTTATTGTTTTATCCCTGAACTCCATATCAAAATTTCCCCTTACCACATAAAACAATTCGTCTTCGTTTTCGTGATGATGCCATACAAACGGCCCTTTGAATTTTACAAGTTTAACGTGTTGCCCGTTCAGCTCGACAACAATTTTGGGGTTCCAGTATTCATTGAACAAGGAAAATTTTTCAGAGAGATTTATCTTTTGCATAAGCTAAAGTTAGGAAGGAGATGGCTATTTTTAAATAATGAAGGGTTTACTTTTTACTGTTATTTTATTTATTTCTGCATGCTCTGTCAGCAAAAACCCCTTACGTAAAGAAATCAAGAAACTGCAAAAAGGAATTATCAAAGAGGACACCAGTTATTTATACTCTTTGCCTTTTGAAAATAATAAAGCACATCTGCTGGTTCAGGGGTATTTTGGAAATTTATCACATAAAGAAAGAGCGGCCCTTGATTTTAAAATGAAAAAGGGAACAAAAATTCTGGCAGCAAGAGATGGTGTAGTAGTAAGAGTAAAAGAGGATGAAGACAAAGGCGGACTGAATAAAAAGTATCATCACCAGGGAAACAACCTTGTCATCCAACATAATGATAACTCAAGAAGCGGCTACTGGCATATACAAAAAGACGGGGTATTGGTAAACGTGGGTGATAGTGTTAGAAAAGGACAGGTGATTGCACTGAGTGGTAATACCGGCTTTACTGCGTTTCCTCATTTGCATTTTATTGCGTGGAAGTTTAATACAAAAGGGGAGTGGCAACAAATTGCCACACGTTTTGAAACATCAAAAGGAATAAAATATCCAAGAGCCTGGCGATGGTACCGCAGCAAAAATGAAACAACTAAATTTGAAAAATTTTCATTTTGAGTTTACAGGAATTCTGGTATCAGTTTATTACTAACGTGCAACAAACCAAATGGCCCGAATGGGTGAGTACAGTTACACAAATTGCAAGTGTGTGGTATGCAAGAAAAAACAATGTTCTTGTTTACCCAACTGGCATCATTGGTGTATTACTTGCTGCCTGGCTTTATTTTTTCGCTTCTCACCCCCCGTTATATGCTGATGGCAGTT